>Ga0247834_1003076_pt1 | contig 23380 bp, 15 predicted proteins | sample LaCruzMarch2015__8_FD_187118 | JGI IMG/M metagenome (GOLD analysis project Ga0247834, IMG submission 187118) | Freshwater microbial communities from meromictic Lake La Cruz, Castile-La Mancha, Spain - LaCruzMarch2015_12m | ecosystem: Environmental > Aquatic > Freshwater > Lake | place: Spain...
TTCCCTCAACCTCAATAAGTAATAATAGCCTGGTCAAAGCTGGTCAAGTTGTTTACACGTGTGTCTATTTTACATTTACTAGGTACGTACCTACATCTTCTAGTCCTGAAGCACCTCCGCGCAACATACATATCATTGACGACGACGACGACGCCTCATCAACCCTTAATACCGTTGATTTATAATGGAAATACTTCCACCAAACACTGGAACTTTGGGATTGAGATGCCAATTTGTGACCGAGGTCAGCAGGCGCTGCACCAGCTATGCGCTGACAAAAGGTAGAACAATTATTACAAGGTACAAGAAGGCTATCGCCGTCATCGCCATTGGAGCCATGATCGCATCGGTATTCTATGAAGGAATTCTCTTCGTCTCTCTCCTTGCCAATGATGACGGCAATAAACAATTGAAAAAACAAGTATCATCCGTGTGCGGTGAATGTAAGTTTCAGTTTTACAATCACAGTCAATCTGTAAATTCGACTGCACAAGTTGTCAGAGTGACACAATCGGGAGGATTCGGGAGAACAGGTAATTCCGTTGCAACCATGATGAAGGCTATGAAGCTTGCATACGCTTGCAAATCAAAGTTGGAACTACCCAGCACCGATGATTACGGATCATTCGACTTTCAAGACGAATTCAGACTCATTGACTTTTCACAGCGACAGGGAGAAGCATCGTCTCATCCCAATTGCGCGAGTGATCATCAGGGAGATTCAATTTTTTTTTGGGAATTTGACGAACTCGCGATGACCGACTATGCATCCCTGTTGCAACCAGAAGTAATGCATGACTTGTGGACCTGCATGCGACAATTCTTAGGCATATGCGTAGAAGGGTTATGCTTGAGTCAGCAATCGGTACAAGAAGGTGTTCTCACTGTTCACCTTCGACAGGGCGACATTTATGTACCAGACTTCGGTCATGTTAGAAATCCTTACTACCAGCAGCCATTCCTGGACTATTACTACTCCGTCATTAACTTTACAAACCCTTTCAAGGTGATATTTGTGGGTGAACCTTTTAATCATGGGCCTGTGTGGAAAGCATTCGAGAGACTGCATTCCTTTGGTATGACCAAGTTTGACATCCAGTTACAGTCCTTGAGTTTCAGAGAGGATCTGGTGACATTGCTGTGCGCCCGCACGATAGTTGAGAGCATTTCGTCCATGAATCCGGTGATACGTTTGGGCTTTGCCAAACAACGATTTAGCACGTGTTGCGAAAATCATTTTCCCGAATCACAACAAGTATACCGTGTAGATACTGGGAAGTATAATAACGGTCGGCATGATAACAGCGCCAATGAATGGGTGGCAATGCTAGTCAATGGGGAGTCTACCATGCCAAGACTCTGTATTAACGATACATCACACTGTGGAACCCCCACTAAGCGTGGCTGGGAGCAGTGACACATCACCAGATTAAATGGAGTTCAGATTTTCTGTTTGCATGCTGAGTTAAATTACATAAGGACCACTCGTCGAGGCACGGAAGCTCAGGGTTCAGCTACTTCTTGTGAGCTATCAATCGTTATTTCCTTCTCAGGACACATACATCAAATTGCCTTCACTTGACTTAATACAATAATCTAGTAAGAGTACTGGTAGATTACAGTGATATCACGTCATTCGAGCTTCAGAGACTCTGCTCTCGTGAATAAAAACAACATCATAACAATCGCTTCCAAGCTTAATTCCACTCTTACGAATACAATAGGCATTCCATCCTAAGCTAAGCATGTACTCCTCGATATCTTTTGGACCATGGCCTGCAGCCTGTTGCAACTCTGTGTCAACCTCTACAAACAGCACAAAACGACGGTCCCCCGCAGATAAGAGTGTTTCCATGCCACGTAAGACTTGTAGCTCGTGGCCTTGGACATCAACTTTGAACAGTCGCACTGTGTCCAGGAGTGTCGAGTCGGCCTTGTTAAAGTATTCATCGATGCTGACAAGCTGAATTGGAATAGGAATCGCCGAGCCACCCACGTTCCTTGTGGCGACACTGGCATCATTTCCAATGGCAGAATTGTCTTCGGCATTCATAGGCACGTAAATTGTCGTACTCCCTGATGATTCCGAAACGCCTGCTGGTACGATACCGACAGTATCCACATCCCATCCGTTAACCCAAATGTTGGTCTGCAACACCTCCAGATTCAATGGTATCGGTTCAAATGCCAGGACTCGAAACTGTTTGGCCACGGCTGGCAACACAGCCAAACCAAAATTGGCTCCTATGTCGACGACCAAATCGCATGAGTCATTCATAAACACACGATGTAGCATCTCGTTCCAATCATATCCACAAAGTGGCACCAACCCTTCTCCCATTATCGATTTGTATCCCTATGCCAATGATAGCAGTTTAAAATGGTTACTAATGAAAAAAAAACGCACTCGTTTTACGGTCTCTTACCTCGGACATCCATCCTTGACCCCTTCGATCGAACTTGGGAAATACCAAGCTGTAACTCCAACCAGAAGGTTTGCACGATCCAGCAACCAAACCTCTGCCGATGGCGGTCTCGGAAATGCTATTGAGATTGAACTTTACAGAATTTGCCAATTGTATTGCGGTAGAATGAAGCGACGGACATTCAACAGCCGCGTTCTTATTCTCTGGGAAAGTAGCGGGTACTACTTTCCGAGTTACTGTCTTGGGATCTAAGTATCCCAATCGCAAAGAGCGATGATTCTGATCAAGGTTGATTTCGTTCCCCTCGTCAGACGAGATGGAGGGGGTAGCTGCGAAGGGATTAAGGAGGCTAAGCAGGAAGCCCGCCGCGAAGAAGGCGATAACGCCTATGATCATTACGGTAGAGGAGAGCTTGTACTCTACACTATCTAAACGCTAACGTCAACACACAGTCATGGCCACGAAAGACAAAATGACCACAATGACTACCTACATGACTACAATGACCCACAGGTCAGGATCTCCCGGAGGAGTACGTAACACTTATCTTACGACACCTCCTGTCTATCCTATCGCAGGTGCGGGTATCGTGGTCACCACATTACCACAATGACGACCATCCGTCGAGTCCGTGGCGGCGGCAGTAGTGGTGGAAGAGGACGAGGACTAGACGCTGTGGAACCTCATCCAATCGCAGACAGTCACAACTTCTTCGGAGAATCCTCCTCTAGTCCAAGCGCGGCAATCTTAGGGGAGGCGATGATTAGTTTATCGGAGAAACTTCGTTTACAGGAATTAGCTGACCGAGAACAGCAGCAACAACAACACCAACAACGGCGAGGGGGCATGCTCGATGTGGATCATACGGGGAAAAAGAAAAGGAGTATGGTCATGGGAGTCTCAACTCTACCCTCCTCCTCATTGACGGCAGCGGCAGCAGGAGCAGGGGCTGCTGGTGACTCATCTAATAGTGTATTGTCAGATGGATGGTCATGGGCTTCGTCTGACTTTGCTGGCTCGCGAATGAATGCTTATACTACTTCAAAGAATCTCAATAGGAGACAACAACAACCATCTACAACATTTGCAACACAAATGAATACGACGAACAATAATAATAAGGTGTTAAATGCACTAAAGCAATGTAAAAAAGGACGAAACAATTATGACAACGACATGGAGGATGGAAAGGGTCATCATCGATTGAATATCATTGCCAACCAGCAGCATCAACAGCAACATCCTTTCTTTGTCAATAAAGTCAAGGTATTTTCATTAATACTACTAACAATTACGGGTGTAATTCAACTACTTCGTGGACGTGATAGACATTCTGTTGACAAGTATGGTTATCCCATATCACCTCCAACTCGTGCAGCAGGAGATATAGTGTCATCGTTATCATCATCATCGACACAACTCTCTGCACAGCAGGAGCATGATAATGAGTTGTCGTCGTCGTCGTCGTCGTCCATGATGGTTAAGGAGCAGACAGAAATTAGTCTTTCCATGAATGGTCAGCCTCGTTTACGTGGTAATGAAGATACAAAAACGTCATTGTCATCAAACAATAATGATGACTACGTAAGTAATAATAGCGGTGGAAGTTTACAACATAACACAACAACAATGACGAATTATAACGACAACAACGACTACGTCGAAATCAACAACGACGTCGATGATGATGATGATGATGATGATGACAATTATTTATCTCACTTGACCAACATGACACACCCGTACAATTCCAATATAGAAACACCCTACTTTTGGGATATACATTTTGCAGGTGAATCCATAGCCGAACATATATTTACACATTGCCATCATTTAATATTGGCATGTGAATTTGGTTTACGTCAAGTCGAGTATAATGATGAAGTACTTGAATTATTTACACTTGATAATACAACCTATGTGAATGTTGACTTGACTACCCAAAGTGGGATTCATCGTGCGTCACAGTTAGGATTGGCAAATAGTCAATTGATGGATATTATTATTAGTCCCTACTTTACCGATATAACAAGCAGTGTCTTCTCAAGACAACATCCAGGACGGATGTTTGCACTCTTTCGACATCCAGTAGACCGTGCAATTAGTATGCATCATTATCTTGCAAAGGCAACATGGGATCCAAATTACAACCCGGCATTATCAACGATGTCAATTGAGGAATATGCCAAGAGTAGATATATTGAGAATAACTGGATGACACGATTCTTGGTCAATAAGCCTAGTGGCAAACTACACCCCGCAGATATGATATATGCTAAAACAATACTAAAAGCCAAGTGTCTTGTTGGATTGTATGAGGATATGGAGGTATCAATGGCAAGGTTTGTACATTACTTTGGTTGGGATAATGACAATGATGAGGATGCACGCCGTGACCAAACGGTCAAGGAGTGTCAATATGAGGCTATTAGTCGTGGAGATCGACATGTATCAGGATCAGGAAAAGTCAAGAAGAAGGAGGAGGTATCATTGTCATTGACGACAGAAGAAGAAGTAATTGTCCGACCAAACAGTCTTGCATGGAATGCCATTGTACGTATGAACATGTACGATATGGAATTATATGAATTTGTCAAGAGAATTTATAAGCAACAGGCAGAGGAGATATTTGATGTGGTTGGATATGAATTACCACCCCCACCTTCAAATCATCACAACACTGCTAGTATGATCTCCAATTCAATTGTGAATGGAGAGGATGATGTGAAGGTACTCAAATCAAAGTCGATGAATGACGAAATTATGGATGACGATAAGAATGTTGATGCATTTCAACCCGGTATTGCCAATAATGAAGAAGATTCTAATGAAAGCAAGAAAATCAATCACTAGATGATGGATGCTGTGGAAGGTATGGCAAATACCGTAAGCAACAATAAAAGACATGATGGTGCAGCTGGAGGAAAGGAGGACCTATCGATTCAAGAGTAACACCTCCGCGGATGGCGCCAAAGGGCTGCCACGACCGACAACCATGATGGACTCATTCTTCTCAATTGTAGTCATCTCCGTGGATGGCGCCAAAATCCCTGCCACGACTGACACCATGAGGACTCATTCGTCATCGGTTGGTTGCCATCGGCTTTGGTAGCTATGCCTCACCTTTAATCTGTGGATCCATTAGTCATGCAAAGTAACAAAAGTTTCATGTGTTTCGTAACAAATTGGTTTGTACTATTTATTGAACTATCATTTACATATTGGGGTATCGTATCGGGATTATTTTGGGTACCCGCTGGTACATTATACATCTACGCGGTTAAGAATGTGTAACAGAGTCAATATCCACCTCTCTCAGAGCCTGGCTCGCCTTCTTCATCACATCATTTCCTACCACCTCGTAATACAATCCATCTGACCCCTTCTCAAGGAAACGACGGTTATCGGCCTTCATACAATCAACCAGCAACTCTGAGACCTTGTATTTTTCCTCCTTGGAGTCACCACATGCCACATAAGAAGGTGCTAATTCGCGTGCCTTCTCTTGGAAACGCACATTACCAGGGTGTTTGTTAATATCACTACCACGTCCAAAGAGTATGTCGTCTTCGGTTGCGGAGAATTGAAGGAAGGGGTCTTTTTCACTCTGCGCGAGATAAAAATGCGACTCACGGTGATTCACAATTCGCGGGGGAATGGGAGAGGCTGGAGGGTGCCTCATGATCCTCTCCACTTCCTCCTTGTTGGCTCGGTCAATACTACACTTTTGTACCAATGTCAAGTAATCAATCAAAGCATTCCTCAACATGACAATACCCTTAATCTCCATCTCCACATAAGCCTTGAATTCTACCAATATTGGATTTATAAGATAGTCCTTAAAGTCCTGAATTTCCGTTGTCAACGATGTTGTTGTCAGGTTGATATCATTCACTTCAGCCATTGTCTCTTCGTGATTGTCAGACATTGATTCTTCGTCTTCATCTTCTCCAGTACTTGACTCGTCGAAAGTGTACTGCGAATCATCGTCATCATCTTCTTCGTCGTTATCATACGAATCATCGTCATCATCATCTTCTTCTTCGTTATCATAATCATCGATAGAAAACTCTCCTTTTTCATTATAATAAAACTCCAATGCACGTGCTACATCCCACTCTTGTACACTCATACAATACGCATTTTCTGTGAATGTTATAGTATGACGCAGTACGTCACGTAGGAATGTAATTGCATACTCTTCAATGATATCACCGCCCATCACGGCTGTTCCTTTGCTCTTTTTCGCTGCTGCTGACAGATGTTCTTCATCTTGCCCTTTAGCGGTAGCAGCAGCATCATCATCATTGTCACCTTTCTTAATGACAACGGTTTCGTCTTCTCCTTTATCATCTTCTTTGTTGGTGGTGGTATCAGGAAGGAAAGTAAAGCTCCGCACATCACGAGGAGAAATCTCCTCCTGTGTTGCCATGGACTTATCGTCGTCGTCGTTGTTGTCGTTGTTGTTGTTGACGTCAGTCATTGTCTGCTCCCGCTTCCTCCTCGCAATCATTGCTGCGATGATACTGCACATTTCGTCCCTATTGTCGTCTGCCATCATGGCCGAATAATGAATTGTGATACCTTCACCCTGACGAGGAGATGGTTCGGCGTCATTGGAAAGTGACCGAGGTTGGAATCGCGCTATTTTCTGGGGGTTCGCCGCGGTTGATCGAAGTTGGCTGTTGAGTCTAAGCATATGACAAGAAGATGTGTATCTCAACTGGGTAAGTTGTTTCAGCTCCATCTAATAATGACCAAGAATGTAAAGATTATTAAGCATTTTCATTTCTAAAATATTAGATTGAGTGTGAAACTCATGTCTAAAGATGTTGACCATAATTATTAATCTGTTAATAATGGTTGACGCATCACCCAAAGGCAAAGGCAGCAACTGTATCTCGTCTCAATCTCGTATTGCATAGTATTAGGTATATCTCTATCCACCACGAACAAACCCACCCTTTCCATCACTTTTGTCAACTCGAATAAGCTTTACATTGAACAGTAACGTCCGATCAACACGTGGATTCTCAAGTACAAAGTTTAATGCACGCATACCACTAAATGTTGTTGGCTTTGGTCCAACTTTGTCATGCGATGCATCCTCACTTGGGTAAGATAGTGGACCATATGGTATTATTACTTGACGTACACCCCCCAATGTCATTGTACGTAATGCACTGTCCAATCCTGATATTATTGTCTTAGACCCTAGGACCGTGCGAAAGTAATCAATATCCTTATCAAATGCACCACCCTGTGGTCCACCCTTGGCCTCAAAAGGACGGCCGAAATAACCAATGGTATAGCCACTCCAATCAAATACGACACGATCACCATCTTTTAGTGTACCACCACTAGCATCGCCATTATTAGCCTTGGTAGTAGCGCCACCAATTTTAACATCCTTATAACTCCATCCATCGGACGTTGTTACGAAGTCATCGTAGCTTTGTACAAATTTGGGTGAGTACATACTGCTGCTACTACTGCCGCCACGGCTGCTATCGGCAGAGGTGGGTACTCCCTCGTCAGCATACGCTGGAGATGGCGTGAGCGCACTACTACTACTTGTAGCAGCAAATAAAGCAAGGGATGAAGTTACGAGAGAAGCAGGCGCTGTAGTGAGAAGGAACGATCGACGACGATGAGATGGTGTTGTTATTACATTATTTAATTGTTTCTCTGTCGTCTCGATGTTGAAGTTATTGCAATTGTCTTCGTCATGATTATGAAGATGATTAACATTCGCAGCGTTGTTTGTTATGCGCAGTGTCGTAACCCCGTCGACGTTATGAACTCTACCGACAATGGATGACGGCGATGTTGGCATAATGAATGCCATCATCATCGATGTAATCGATAACTTTACCGTGCAGACTAGTAATAATAATATTATTCGAGTCACCATTGATGTGTTGTCTTTGTTCCTCTCATCACTGTGGAGATGGGAGATGATTGTGAGTGTCATGTGTCATCGGTGCTCAATTTGAGCTCAGTTGATAATTATGTGTGTGTTTCGTGACTTCATGTCTCCATACAAGTTTTACTTCTGCGACCAAATCTACCGTATCCCGTATCCAAAGTTGTATCCTGATCATTTAATGCTCTCGTCATCATCTAGTTCAGTGCTAACTTCAAGTCAGTATCATCCTTTTCAAAACTTGGGAATGCAACCTCCTCTACATCAAATCCATCTTCGTCGACTTGTGTAAATTGACCATCTAAAAGTTTCTCTCGCCATCTCCTGTTGCATTATAGATAGGAGCAAAAATTATCGTCATACTGTCCAATTATCCGTTCAGGTTTTTGTATCATATCGATGAGATTGTGAGTCCTCTAGATTTACAATATTTAATTTGTTGAATAGCATCAATGTTTTTGACGTCTAAACCTCCCAATTACGCAGTCGGCAATGGACCCTGGCACATGTCACCATATAATCATTTGACCCTAATGCATACTTACTAGCAACCGCAGATCGCATATATGCCTCAGCCTTACCTTCCTCATTACGTATTTCACAATACAATCCTAAATAAAATAAGGAATAGAATTCATCTGCGGCACTCGTACTTCGTAATCCTGCCATACATAAATCATATTCTTTTACACCATTTTCATTTTGAAATAATGAGTATACAGTTGACATTATTGGACGTTTATCTGTTTGACCAATTGGGAGTTTCATACTCTTCTCGGGTGGGAATTTAGAGTGGTTATCATTATTCATTCGTGCAAGACAGGCAATATCCCAAACAATTTCTTCAACATCATTCGGATTGACACTAATATCTAATACAAATTGATCATGTCCTTTATTATATTTGTTAAGATAGTAGTAACTTATCCCACGTTGCCATAGATAGGGTGTTAATCGTGTAGTTCCGCTTTGTGTAGTCGATAATGAGTCTGCTAAATCAAAGTATGCCAGTGATGTGGGTACATCATATTGACGAAAGTATTCCATCCCCTGTCGTACTAATTCGCGTGGAGTTGGTGGTGTTTTAGACGATAATTCTGCCTTTGTTATCGGTGATACTGACGCATGTAAGACAAGAACGTTGTTGGTGGAAGCATTAGTATTAGCTCGACGATGACAACACCATCCTTTGTTACTGTCATTGCTGTTTCTACTCAACGTCACAGTCGCCGGTCGAATGACGACAGAGGAGGAGGGGCCACGACAGGGAGGAAGGCTCGATGGTGGTCGAAAGGCAATGACGATGGATGATGATACTGCGAGATTGATGATACGGATGATGAGGCGGATCATCGCAACAAAGACCCATCACACAACATCACACACACTTCGTCGAATTTTTGGGCGGGAATTCAACCAAGATGAGAATGTGATTAAAATCATCATTGCAGCCACTTTTATCCTCATAAAAACAAAACAGCATCAATAAAACATCTCCATTCTCATAAAAATAAACTACTAAAGCATCACTTCAACAATGAATTACTTTTTCCGCCCCAAATTTACCCAGAGTAGTGTCAACAACTAGGTCAACAATGTCTGTGCACAGGAAGCAAGAGAACAGAGGGTTGGCTCAGAGTTGAATGTAAAAGGACAGAAGGTCGACTCTCCTTTACTAATCATTGCATGGCTTTTTCGTTGAATGCATATATGCTGGTTACAAATAATAGTATTGTCCCTTAATAATGATTAAGCGTTAAGCGTACAACAAAGAAAAGAGTCAAATTGTTTCTACATCAAACTTGTTTCCATTTCTCTCATATACGTGTCTCTTGCTTCACTTCTCATCTCGGCACAAGAATTATTGTATGCTGTCAAAGTTGAGTCGATTGATTCTCTACAAACATGACCTTGTTCAAAACATATTCTCAAATGATGCATGGCAGTATAATGCCCAGCTGATGCTGCAATTGTCCAGTGCTTCACAGCTCTTTCCACATATCCTGCATTACCCTCAACGTTTGCAAGGTTGTATCTGGCCTCTTCGTGCCCTGCCATGGCGGCGGCCTCATAGTAGAACTTGGCTTTCTTCAAATTTCCTTCGTCATAGCGACAACAACCATATCCACAATGTGAGTACGGGTGGGACATGGATTGGACGAACACATACACGTATGTTGCAACTTGTAAAAGATGTGGGTATGAATGTGGAAAAGCAATACTTCCCTTCTTCTCCTCATCAGAACAGTAACAAGGACGAGACGAACAAGTTCTCAAGATTAGTATCACTACTATCATATGAGCCACATCCACTGACTGTTAATGAATATCACGAGATGGATTGTTCATTGCATTAATCGATGATATTGTCCATCCAATATTGAGAATTTACCATATGCAGCACTGTACGATTCAATGACTATTGAACAATATATACAATCAAGACATGATATAGTCACATCAGTTGCAGTACAAATTGAATTATTAACATTCTTTGAAACTGTCTTATCATGTAATATATATGAATGTTCATTTTTATTTGCAATATGGTATTTGGCAAGTAGTGGCGGTATTGAGGCATTGGGGGATAATACATCAACGTCGAATCAATATTATATATTACGTGACTGTACGGCAGGACCAGTAACAATATGTAATATAATAGCGGGTAGATTAGAAAAGGATAATGGTGTAACATTCCTACGTAATACCACAGTCTCATCAATTGATTATACGGATCATAATGTACTTGTTATACAAGCAACCGATGCCTATGATGACTGCAGCAACGACAGCAATAATACCAATCAAAGTATAATGTTGACATGCCAGCGATGTGTATTTGCCATGAATCCTGCATTAGCGTACACAACTATACATTTTACGCCGGAACTACCTCCCGAGAAGAAACAATTCAACATCCTTGATGGAGATAAGAGTAATGTACTACCAGGACATGCAATTAAAATATACCTTAGTTACAAATTTCCATTTTGGGATGATGATGATGATGATGATCATAATGACACAGTCGATGGAAGCAATGTTAAAAGTAGTGTCAATACTAATAAATATATCCAGCGAAGAACATATTTTGCAGTCAAAAGGTTCATGGTCATTCTACAATAGTTGCACTAATAACAGGCAAAACTTGTATGTCGGTGTTAGGTATGATGAAGAGTGAACGTAGACTGTTACTACTCAAGCAATTATGTAACATGTATCCCCAAGTAGATACAACTATCATTAATACGCCCGTGTCCTATCTTGAAACTAATTGGTGTACTGACAAATTATTATCGGGAGGGTGTTATACCAATGGGTATAAGAAATTTATTGGTGTACGATTAGCACTCCAGTCACCGCTTGGAGGGAATAATAATGGACACAATGATGATGACGATGATGATGGACGAATATTCTTCGCATCAAGTGAAACAGCCGATAAATACTGTGGTTATATGGAGGGTGCGTTAGTTGCCGGAGATACAGTATCGACGCCGATGCTCAAGTCTCTAAACAAATAGAAGTGTGTGTAAAATGTTCTAACAAGTGTCTATTTATTGGGTATTATCCTAAAAGAAATAGTTATTTGCTTCACGCCAAGGCAACATAGGATGATGTCTTGGATGATTCAATCGATGACCACATCATGAATGATGATGCATAGGCCCTTTGAGTCGTGCGAATTGACGATACAACACCCCCCACAGACACACGAGATTGTATCTGAGGACATTCTCTTGATAGTAAATCAAACAATTGTGTAGCAGACATTATTGAATGTCGTTCACCATCAATAGACGAGGGGATGGTCATATCCCCACCCACCTCACTAACTAATTCTTCAATCTCTTCACGTGACATTCTATGACCAAAGCCAATGTTATTTAATACGCACGCGATACCTTCAGCTGAAACAGCCACGAAGGGCAACGAGGGTGGTAATGGCTTTACAAGTACAACACGTTGTTGTCGATTATTCTTCGTGGCAGCCTTGGTGATGTCCTTCCATACCCTTTGTGGCAATTCTTCTGGAAAATTGGTCCTTCGATATTCCTCTAATATGGCAGTTAATTTGTCTCGTGATTGAATGTTGGTAGATGATAGATTCCGAACACCGCGATGCCGCTGCTGCTGCTGTGCGGCGACGACAATGCTGTTGTTCGCAGGTGCAGCAGCAACAGCCGCGACGGTCATCCGACGACAAAGAGAAGAGTTTACGATGGAGATCATGATGTTGGTGACTGTTGAGAGAATATTATGATGAGACTTTGCAATGCGCTCCTTGATAAGAATAAAAGCAGACGGTGATAGACAAGACCAGACAAGCCTTGTGATGATGGAAAACGCTCGGAGAGGACAAAACACCGTGCGGAGACGAGCAAACCGCCAAAAGTATCCCGCAAAAAATATATCCGCAAAGTACTTAAGTACTCTAATAAGTACTTGGGGTGATTGAGGAATGTTTAGGAGTACCAGCCAGCGGCGGTTGCTAACAACGCTACTCTTGCTGCATGTCGAAGCGAAGGCGTTGGCAATACCTTGGAGGAGAGGGCAGAACGCAGTGCAATCGCTGAGATTGAACGACGTAGGTAACACAACAGTTTTTGCGGAGCAAGATTACGTATTCAACGACGAACTCGAGAGGCGCCCCAGCAAACGAATACTAGCGCCTCTACCGACTAGATTCTTCCGTGGAGCGAAAGCATTCTTTGGACGTGCTGCGAGTGAAATTTTTGATAGGCGATCATCAATAAGAATAGTGACTAATGACGAAGACGCAGATGACGATGGCGTCGATCATACATTTGATGATCTTGATCAAATTATTGGCAAAACCAGTTCTAATGAAACTGATGAATCTCTACTGTATCATGATGATAATCTGTTACTGGATACGTTTTCATCATTAATGACGGGACAACGACGTCAACGACGACGCATGTTAGCTTTGAGGAAAAAGAAACCTCCAGTAATAGAGAATTCTTCGTTTATGCAATCAATGGAGGAGAAACTTTTATCCAGTGAGACTATCAAGGCGATTCAAACAATACGTGACATTGTAGAACGTTTTCCAGAGTATGGGATTATAGATTTATTTAAATTGTACACATTGAAAGACATTTTTTGGTCTATTGTGGCTTTCTCTAAATTGCAACATGCTTTAGAGTTTGACAACAACGAAGACGATGATACAGATTATAAAACAGCAATCGTGCAACAAAAACTTGAAAAGACAATTTCATTTGATATAGATGAATTGGCACACTACTGCTCTTTTGCGAGTGCTGCTTACGGATGGAAGGGATTTGCATTCTGTGGCAAATTAAAACATCCTTTTGGTGGAAATTATCGTGTGTTGGCAAGAAGTACCGGAATTGATAGAAGAGATATTGTTACTGCCAATTGGCATTCAAAAGCAAATCTACCGGCATATTACATTGCAAGAGATACCAAGCGAAAAGCACTAGTTTTGAGTATTCGCGGTAGTTTGTCGCCTCGTGACATATTAACTGATTTGTGTGCTAGTGCTGAAGATTTCTTCGTTGAGGATGTTACTGATATCGGAGAAATCGACAGTAATACTACAAAGTCACCACCTCCTCTTATCCGTGGTCGTGCTCATAAAGGTATGGTGGATGCGGCACGGCGAATATCTGGACTGACGGGTAGAATCATAACCGATGAACTTGCAACAAATCCCGACTATACGTTGATAATCGTCGGTCATAGTCTTGGTGGAGGCGTGGCCTCAATAATCACGGCTATGTGGCATCGTCGATTTCAAAATAGAATACGTGCAATTGCATATGCAAGTCCTTGTACATTTCCATTGAATAATACCAAAGTATTTGACAGTACGATAACTTCTATCGTTGGGTCTGGTGACCCATTCGCTCGATTTAGTCTTGGCCATTTAGCGGACCTGACCAAGACGATAGCAAAACTATGTCAAGACACGGGACTTAGAGATGAAATATTAAAGCGAACTACTGGGAAAGTTGAGTCAGATGACCATATATGGTGCACAAATGTAATGATATTCTTGCGAAAGTTACATGATTCTGAGAAATTAGTTCCTCCAGGGAAGATACTCAGACTGTCTGGTCCACTGCTAGAGGTACACCAAGCAATATCTGCTGCAGGGAATAAGTCTAGAGGCATACATGCTGGAAGTGATACAACCGCAAGTCTCATTAGTGTTGAACCAACAAGATTCAACGAGCTGAAACTTCATCCAAGAATGTTTGATGTGTCACTACATATTCCGCTACGGTATGAAACGCTACTCCGACGACTTGCATCATTGGAAGAAAAAGCTTAGTTTCCCAGTCGAATGGACAGAAGTAGTTTAGGCGAACGTGACAATCAACAAACAGTGGATACAAGCTTTTAATTGCAATATTTAATAACAAGCAAAGTTATATTTAATGTATTCTATCACTTTTCTATCAATCAAGGGTCAATACGAATTTGTAACCAGTATTTGTGCGTTCAACGACGAAGCCATGCTGTGATACGTGAGGTCAACTTATTCTTTGATCCAACCTTATGCTCTCTTGCTTCCAATGTCTTGTTATCCTGTACACGGACACTGTAGACACTGTTATGGGTGAAAGTTGGGCCGGCGAACTGCATGATTGATAGTTTGCTTTTTGTAGTTTATGTTGATGAGAATGGATTTTGTTATGCTGTTTTGATTTTATGAGATATATCGATGAGGGTTCATATGCACGATTATTCTAATCACAGTTCATGTCGTCCTCGGAGATGACAATACACGTCGACGATGTTGTTGTCGGAGATGATGTACTGAGGTGTTGCAACCCAGACATGGTTGAATAAGGCGACGTCGACAATTCAATGCCTCCGGGGGTCGTGCTCGGTTTGGACCCGCCATACCATCAACTCAACTTTGGCATCTACGGCGGGAACCGCCCTTGATTAGTAAGTATGGCGACAAATAGCTGCTGCGCTGAGTGCGGCGAGGAGGGGGGCGTTAGTCTCAAGACGTGTATGGCGTGTATGCTCGTTAGGTATTGCAGCGCTACGTGCCAAAGGAAGCACTGGCCAACGCACAAAAAGCCATGTAAGCAACGAGCCGCAGAGCTACGCGACGAGGCGCTGTTCAATGACCCTCCGCCGAATGACGACTGTCCAATCTGCTTCTTACCCATGCCAAGGAGATTGATATGCTGTATCTCGCTTCCACCCGCGACGATATTGTCCGTGCCAATTTACGACTATGCGGAGGCAAATGAAGATTTGGCAGGTGAGGATATGGAAAAATACTATCCATGTTGCGGAAAGAGTATTTGTGCAGGGTGTGAGTTCTCGTTCAATAAGGCTGACAACGATAAGTGTCCGTTTTGCAATTCCGACCGAGCTGACAAAACAGATGAAGAAATGGTTGCAGAAATGATGAAGAGGGTGGAGGCGAATGATGCTGGTGCGATTTTTCAACTGGGTAATAATTATCACCATGGTCATCAGTTAGGTTTGCAACAGGATCATACAAAGGCAATGGATCTGTACGCTAGGGCAGCAGAGCTTGGTTTGGGTAAGGCGCATTGTAACTTGGGTTTGCTTTATCATGAATGGGGAAATATGAAGAAGGCCAAGTTCCACCTCGAGGCCGGGGCTATGTCAGGGCAAGAAGTAGCAAGAAGCAAGCTGGGACTTATGGAGGCAAAGTCCGGAAACATGAAGCGAGCTGTTAAGCATTGGAAGATTGCAGCATCAGCTGGGAATTTTACTCCCATGCATAACTTGCTACTTGCATTCAAAGGAGGTTCCGTTAGTAGAGACGAAATTGACTCAACTTTGACAGCATACAATAATGCTTGTGCTGAGATGAGGAGTGATGCAAGAGACGCTTTAATGGACAACAATTAATATGAAATACACATAACCGAATCTGTTCATTGGGAATTAAATTTCTACAATAGCACAATAATCTGGCCACTAGGTTTGTTTGTAATGGGTAATAAGCGATGCAGTGTATAAATGTTAATTGGTGATTATTTGCTATACAATGTTTATTATCTATACAATACAGTTTACATTATGATGCCAATCGCACTTTCTTCAACTACTTCCAAATTTAATCTTTCATTTTCATTTGCGACTTCCGAGGTGATCCTTACTCATCTCCAGCAATGTCACCATGATTTCTTTCATCTGCAACAGGTCTGCCATGACTTCAGCCTGGATAGCCTCGACCTCGGTCTTGACTTGAAGGAACTCCCTCCTATCATTCTTCATTTCTTCTCTCATCTCGACACGAAGCTTCAATATTTCATTCTGCAGGTCTGTCATTTTCGTTGTGACTGCCTCGGACATATTGGCTCGAATCACTACTTTCTTTTGCTTAAGTAGATACTCACGCACCTGTGGAGGCCAGAGCCAGCCAGCACTTGCCAAACCAAGGATCAACCACATGGGTATCACGAATACACCCACAACAAGTTGTAATAGTAAGAAGCACCAAAAGTCAAACGATGATAGACTGCCATGGGATTCGTGTAGATTTGGGTCATATAAATTCATTAGACTCTTCCAACCAATGCGAAAAATGTCTGCATCCTCTCCTCCACCTCCAGCTCCCGGTTTCTTGACACTATCGCTCTTCTTTGGATCCGAATTGCTCTTTGCACCAAAGCATGTTCGAAACAACTTGCCAACATTCTTAATCTGATCAATTTCGGCTACAAAGTCAAGTCGATTAGACCAGTAGACCATGGCTGCACGCTCATTCTTAATTACACCATACGAGTCAGTAACAATTGCAATCAATACATTACTTAACAGTATAATAACAAGGAATGAATATACAACATAAAGTAATTGTGCCACTGGTAAAGTAGAGTATCTCATTTCATTCCCAATTTCACCCATCATCATAGTAAATACCTTTAGTAAACTTGATAGGAAGCTACAGTGTGGGAATGGATTAGCATATGTATTCTCTTCAGTACATGCACACATTGTTGATTCGGCATAAACAATGTAAAACATTTGTGCAAACAATAGTAGTATAACCAATAATGCTAGCAGGAATGCTGCTAATCGTTGTACCACGTAGAATACACCACTCACAAAGACTGAAAACTCCACCTGCGTACTCTTTAAGAAACTAATAACACACATCCACATTATACCCTTGGTAATTGCCACACCAGTACGGAATACCTCCATTGATATTAATGGTTCAGCCGTTAACATAATACAACCAAAGTAATATATAAAGAATATGTTGAACAAGTCCAACCAATTGTCTAATTTCCAAATGTACGAACTTATATTGCCCATCCCAATATGACTAATGATTTGTAACATAACACGTAAGGTAAAGTATCCACCACATACTAGTACAATAATCACGGGTGTATCACTCGGTCTCGGATTACTACCGAAAGCAGCTATTTCACTACTACTACTACTACTACTACTACTACTACTACTACTACTACTACTACTACTACTACTACTATCAAAACCACCACCACCACCACCACCACCATCATCCAATGTAAACAGATAATCGATAGTTTGTATACTAGATATTTCGAACATGACAATCACCAAAAGTAAAAATGTCAAATCTAATATTAATATCATCGTCGGGAATCTCATTACTATGCGTTCGTCTAACACATCTTGGATGTGATCGCTAATTACCGCTATATCGTGCAACCAATCCGGCAATGTTTGTACGGCCGTTAAAAAGTCCGCGCTCGCATCGGGCCTCGCGGCGAGGTACGATATCAAGCATTGGCACGCATTACTTCGCTCGTTCGCCTTCTCGGGCGGGAATATGGAAGCCATTGCCAATAAATGTATCGGCAAATGATTATCGTCGTCGTAATCGTTAATTATCGTAGTAGTACCATCCATTACCGTAAGATTATTATTATACCTGTCTTGTAATTCGAGCAAGCAACCCACGACGGATGGCGATAATCGTCGATGCGCATTGACCATGGCGAGGTGTAATGGATTACGACCCTTATTTTCGGTTCTGGCGAGCGAATCGGGCGATGCGTCGAGCAATGCCTCCAATACCCCTCGAGTGGCACCGTACGCGGCCGCGTAATGGAGCGGGATCATGCCCCCCTCGTCGGGCAATTCCGCCGCGCCGGTGTCCGAGAGCAGACGTACGATTTCCGGTAGGGCATTGCCGATGTTATCGGCGGTAGTATCGGTATCATCGTCGTCGTCGTCGTCATCCACACCTACTCCTCCTCCATGGTTCTTATTATTAACATTGTCGCTACTGCCACCACCACTACTATTATTCTTACTCCGTAAGAATGCAAAGTGCAAGGGAGTCCTACGACGTTTATCTCGACATATCTTCCCCATCGGATATGCCGTGCATAATATATCCAATACCGCGATGGAACACGTCCCGTTGGCACACGCGTGATGCAACGGCAACCATCCCCGCGAGTCGGCCCAACTCGTTACGTTGGTATTGGCATTGGCGGTATTGCCGCAGCAATTTATCAAATTTTGGATCACATCGGGAGGCGGCGAGGGTAATTTACACGCCAAGTGCAATGGCGTGGTTTCGTATCGTCCGGTATACTGTACCGACCTGGTTCGATGGCGCGTTTTATTATCGGAAGAAGGAGAAGGAGGAGTTTCCAGCCAGGCACGGACGTCCGCCCAACATTGCGCGACTACGTCATTGCGCGCAGTCTTATTATTACCATTCGCGCCCTTGTCGTCTCCATCACCGCCCTCGTCGTTCGTACCATCCCGCGCAGACGCGGCGGGCAGGTTCATCATGGCGGTCTCGAGCGTGTTGTAAAGCGCGGCAACGTCCTCGTCGTCGTCGTCGGCGCGACCGGGTGGCGACCGAGGACCGTCGTTGTCGCCGTCGCTCGCGCGTGCGCGATGAGTGCCATCATTCCCGCCGCGTACGCGAGGAGGAGCGCCATTGCGACGAATGGATTTGGATGTCATGTTGATCGTTCGTTCGTTCGAGATCGTTTTTCGCATTAATTGTTTCGGTCCGCGGCTAGTGTGTAGATAGTACCATGATCGAGTTTTGTACTTCTCTTGCTTGCTGATGGATGATGATATAAACTTTTCACGTTTGTGTGTCCGCTGTTAAAATATACATCGATGTAGATGAGGCTAGAGTGTACTCACTGCTGCTCGGCGCCGGCGGCCCTCCCGATTATTGATTATTGGGAGGGGTGTGATGTGCCGCGCGCTGAAGGCTGATGTGGGGGGCATTGTGTTGTGGGGGGCAGTTGTGATGTGGAGGGCAGTTGATTGTGTGCGCGATGATGTCCGGAAGGGCAGAAGACGGTGCACCACTAATCACGCGATACGATGGTGATACCACTATCGCGTCGTTGGATGGATGGCATGAGGTGCGTCGTGCCACCTTTGTGTGATGAACGGAGAGCGCCTGTTTGTGCACGTTCGAATACTATGCATGATTGATCAAGGAGAGCAGGCAGTTGGCATTCTATCCTAGGACCGGGGAAGAGGGTAGTGATTTCACACAATGACAACTTCGTCGTCGTCGGAGGCGCCACCTCCTTTTCCTCCGCCAAGAGCGCGACTCAATACCACGGATACGGCCGCGACGTTACCCGCCGGTAATCTATCGCCAAGACGACGACAGTCGTGCTCATCCAAGTCCTCATCGAGGGCAGCGCCACGGGACCGAAGTGGTCCTCGTATCGTCGCGCGCGGCCGGACGAGTACGAGTAGTAGTCGCAACTCCACGTCGTCGTCGTCGTTGTTGGATGACGGTGATGACGGCGGCGATGATGATATTATGGATAATGTAACGACGACGACGAAGCAGCAAACGAAGCGACGGTGGATGGCGGCGGCCGCCGATCATCACGATCGTCGACTAATAACGACCTCGCGTGTTAAAGAGGTTACTACACCACACTACCCCGATGAACATCGCGATCGGGAACCGGAGGAGGGGAATCGTATCGATGATCATGATGATGATAATAATACGCAACCAACACAACAACAACAACAACTAATAAGGAATGATGTATTATTACAACCTCTACCCACGGGATTGCGTTTGCCCCCCCAGAGTCGGCGAGACGAGAGTTTGTCACGTGGCGTCGTCTGCCATGACGAAGCAATAGAAATGCAGCAACGACGGCAGCAGCGGCGCAATTTTAATGCACCACCACCACCACCCCCTCCTCCTCTTATGGATGATGATGTTGATTATGACGACGACGACGATGATATTACGATGCCATCGTTAAATGATAATGAAACTGATGAAGAGACGTTTAGTTCAACGAATCATAATACACTCGAGAAGGCGAATATCGTTGCAGTAGCAGACGAGGGGAGGGGAGAAGGAGACCGAGATCGCGATTGCTGCTTGGATGCGGTCGCCGTGTCAGATTTCGAGGTGAAGAAGAAGCATTCGATGTATCACGACTCGACGGAAGGGAAGAAAAGGCATTCGTTACTATTAGGGAGGGTCCTACGATCGACTATACGTTCGCCACTGTTGGAAGAGACTACCAACAATGATGACAATCACGACGACGACGATGACGACGACGAAAAAGTTGATGACGACGAGGTTGTGGATGATCTAATTAATTGGCAGAGCGATACTGGAGATCAACATCATCATGCCGCCCATGATGACATGTCTAGGTCGGACGTATCATCGCTTACCGAGGCAGTATCAGTTTCAGTTGTTAATGAAAAGAAAAGTAGATTATGGAATCCATTCGCATCATCGCCAATTGTGGAACATAATGATGCACCAACAACAATAGTAACGACGACACCATGTTGTGTAGGAACACCACCCCGTCATCCATCACGTACGTCATCTAGATCACCAACGCCGGTGGTCACGAACAACAACAACCCCGTGTTGGCCATTGCAACTGCCCTCTTGCGCAGTCTTTCTCCGTCAAATAGTAGTAGAGGTGTTGGTGGTATTGGTGGTGGTGGTGGTGTCGGTAGTAGCAGCGGAGGTAGTTACAGTAGCAGAGGAGGAGGCAGTACGAATGGCAGTGGCGGTGGTGGTCGCGGAGGAGGTAGTAGCACCGTCACAAGAGGAGGAGGTCGGGAGTATGACGTATTAACCTCGGCATCCTCCTTCCCCCCAACAACTCCGGGGGGGAAGACATCGTCGGGTAGTCACTCCTCTTCTCTCGAACGTGCAATTAATGCAACCTCGATTCAGAATACGGATAGATCATTAGAAACGCGATTGTATGAGAATGGAAGTAAGCGTAATCTATTTGATAATATTCTCGGGAGAGTACGAACAACATCGGGGGACATTGTTGTTGGGAGCCGACAGCATCGTGCATTGAAGAGTGAACAACTAAGTTTACCATTGGAAGGGAGAGGGATGGCCACGGCCATTTACGTATCCCCGTTAGGGCGAGCCATTGATCAAGAAAGGATAACAACGTCACCGGGTGGGTCGCCACAAAGAATTGGTAGCATTGTTGCGGGAGGATCGCCATCTAAGGAGACTCGACAATATCAGACAGTGGTTGCAGTACCAAGGCATCGAAGAGTACAAAGTGGTATACCGGGATCAGGGTCAATATCAATGAAGATTCCACCTCCCATGCCCCTGCATCAGCGATCTGGAACACAAGGAAACATTAGAACTCCATCATCACGAACATCAACAGTTGGAGTGGACTTAATGGATGTCGCGTGTGACGCTGAGCCCGTTGATCCATTCTCTGGCTTAATCGGCATGCACCATTCCATCGTAGCCTGCGAGGACAATGAGGCATCTCATTTATTTGGCATTCCCACTCTCTCAAAGTCCACTTCATCTGGGACGTTCCTATCCGACGATGGTACTCCAAGATCATTACATTCATCATCACAGGATGGCTCATCGGGACAATCTCCAGTCGTTAGACCAAGTTCGAGCGGTGAATTCGATCCTTTACTTGAGGGTCAACAGCAACATACAATAAAAGAGGAATGGAATTCACCCGCCCGTCACTACAAGGATGACCCACTACTTGCCAATTCTCGATATCGTTATCCATCATGGACTGGACCCAAACAATCCCCAAAGAAGAAGACGTTACATAAACCACCCCTAACTCATCGTACTTCTTCGAGTGGTAGCGAATGTATGTTGGGAAAAATTACTCAATTGGAGGTTGGTAAATTACCCGCGGCTGTGAGTGAGCTTACTTTAATAGGGGAGGAGTTTGTAGAAAGCACGACGATGAACAATTTCAATTTAGATGATCGACAATCCACCGCCTCTTTCTTAGATGAAGTGGTAATTGCTACAAATACTACTTCACTGACAACCCACGACACTACCACTTCTACTATTCGAGGAGAAAATAATAATGATGGAGGAGATAATAAAATTGATTATGACGACAATAGCAGTGTTCAATCGTTTAGCGACGAATTCCGTCGACACAACAAGGGTATTAAACAAGAAGTCAAACTTATTGTTAACCCATTCGTTACGAAAGGACGTAAGCTATTAAGACGAACGAGTGACAATGCCGCATTGAAACGATCTGATGGATGCCTGACTTGATGAAAATGGTTATATGCATTCTCTGAACAAAGTTTTGTAAGATGTAATAGTATGAAGTTAACGAGCCAAGTTTATTATTTATGCAAAGATCTTGCTTCCATCTTGTCAGCCTGTGTAGGGACACTGTCGTAGACACTGTTCTGGGTGAAAGTTGGGCCGTCGAATTGCATTATTGATGATTTGCTTAGGTATGTAGAAATGGCCGCCGCGGTCAAAAACGACCAGAAAATTTTGATGATACGACGGTTAAATAGCTCTCTCACCGAGCTCTATCGATTAGTGGTACATATACATTACACATGACAATCAACAATTTTCGTAATTTTGACGACAACAGTTGATGATGATGACGGTCGTTGATTTAATGCTGACGGTCTCGCTACGCTCGACGGTAATACAATTATTAATGGACTATGACGAGGACGCCGACGTGGTACAACGAGGAGGAAAATGAGGGGCAACGAT
>Ga0247834_1003083_pt1 | contig 23334 bp, 51 predicted proteins | sample LaCruzMarch2015__8_FD_187118 | JGI IMG/M metagenome (GOLD analysis project Ga0247834, IMG submission 187118) | Freshwater microbial communities from meromictic Lake La Cruz, Castile-La Mancha, Spain - LaCruzMarch2015_12m | ecosystem: Environmental > Aquatic > Freshwater > Lake | place: Spain...
GATGGGTATAGAGTGGAGTCCATGCTGGCTCCATCTCTGCATACTCTTTGTTTGTTGTACATTGGTCTGGACTGCCGCCTGGGTAGTACCACGCTACTGGTTCATTGTTCATTTCTGAATCCTTTCCCATAACTCAGACAACGGCATCCCTTTGATCTCTTTCCAACCAATATACACACAGGCATACATAATGAACAGAAAGAAGATAAACACCACCGCAAATATCATTACCGCACAGGTGGCTACGAATAGAGCAAACATATTAAGTATTGTGACTATCATTTAATTTGCCATCAAAAGTACAGTCAAAACAAACAGAAGAAACATAATGTAAACCCGTTTAAGCCAATACTCTTTGTTTAATACACGTGGGTCGTGGATGAGATAGCTTTGCAACTCCAACATATCCTCATCATGCTCCACATATGGTGGATTGGCTAATTTGTTAAGATAAACTGCATCACCAATCTTTACTTTGCCGTTGTTGTATGGAGTATCTTTCATTCATCACCTCCTGTAAATTGTTCACTTTTAACCTTCATCAAGCGTTTGTCAAGACCATCTACCTTTTCGTACTTATTTAAAATCAATCGGTCAGATGTCATACATTTACCATCTCTTAGACGATATAGCGTTCCTGTTACTGCATCCATAAGGTATGCGGTTCTATTTAAATCAGTTGTCATATAGACTGGAGTTATTATCCTTTCTATGCCGCCAATATCACCAAGATAGAGATCTTTATCTTTTACCCAGTTCTTTTTAGAAGAATTTTTTGGGCCGATTGGAAAACAGCTAGAAGATGAGGCAATCATCCCATCCATAGATTTACGAATTTGAGTTGGTTTTAGCATAACTTCTTGCCTTTCTTACAGTTTTAATCCCTATCTCTTGAGGCTTACGAACCTCCATCATTTCATCTGCCATGGCGTATGCCAACTGAGGTATTGATTCTTTAGAATGGTCTCCGTTGATAATCCAACCGCACATAGCTAATCCTGCAAACACATCTCTAAGCATTTCTTTATCCTGATCGGTCATTTTGATTTCTCCATGGATTTAATCTGATCTGCCAAGATGTCAGAGATTTGTACACCACGCACTGCAATATATTCAATCTCTTTGCATGAGTGAATAACCGTCACAGAATCTAATAAACCACGATTGTATCCAGCGCAATACTCATCTTTACCATCTAACATCATAGAGACCGCATCTCGCACAAGGCTAGACGCCTTTCGTTGGCCAGCCATCTTCTTTAATTTATCTACGTGTTCTGTATACAAATAAAGATTGTATGGAACTAATTTTTTTTCTGTCATGATTTTTTCCAAGCCTCAAATGATTTCCGTAATTTATTAAATTCTTCTCTGACTGTTTCTTTTTCCTTCAATTCCTTGCGAGACTGTATGTTTAAGTAATCGGCTAACCATGATGCACATTCTTTTTCAGAATTAATATCTTGTGGCAATACCGCTCTTTCTTTAATCCATTTCCAAAACTCAGGGTCTCTGCACATCATGCCAGCCATCTTTACTGCATGGTCTCCTGGAAACTCTAGTTCACGGTTGACTGGTTGCTCGTTGTCTCCAATCCGCACCATGACTACCATGTACCTAGAGCCTACAAAGTCACGCATTAGTTCGTCTGGTAAATCACTTGGATGAACTGCTAACGATAAACCATAGCCATCCTTAGTTTGTCTTAAAGCAGTTTTAATTGCTTCGAACTGTATTGTGTTCAATTTGATCCTCCAAATACTCGACAATGCCTTTTAACTTATAAGCACGAATAGAAGATTGATGTAACTTCGTATTTAATTCTTCAACTTCTTTCTTGTGGTCGGCCTCTAATTTGTCAAATTTTTCCCTCCACTCCAAGCACCAGCTATGATGCTGTTCGTTTTCTTTAATTTGACTTTTAAGTGACTCATGTAATTGTTTAGAAATTTTCTCCCAATTAACATTTGTTTTTTTATTTTTAGATCCTACTGGACGTCCACGTTTTACACTTCCCATGGTTGTTTCTCCCCTGTTGATTGCTCTTCTTTCTTATATGGCTCAGATACTGCTAAAGAAATATAAGGATCTCCTGCCTTAGACTTCTGATTCCACCCAGCCACGGCAATCTCTACAAGACCGCCTTTACTTTGATTAATCAGGTTCTCTAAGAACACCTTGTCTACATGGACAGAGCCACGCAGATTAGGTTGGTTTCCTGTTTGCTTTTTGTTAATAAACATTGCTCCCGTATTGGGCTTTTGTTCGTATGCCATCATTACTCCTTCGTTAAGTTTTCTTTTGCTTGTTTAAATTTAGACAGGACACTTTCGTATTCTTTTGGATACTCGGTCTTCATAGCGTCAAAGATGTTGCGGTTCTTTTGGAAGATTGCTTTTATATCCTCCTCTTTATTTACTAATGTAAGCATTAGTTCGACTGCGGCCACGACAGATGGTAGATCTTTTATGTCTTTAACTGTAATGCTCCACTCACCTGGTTCGCCATCCAGTTTGGTATGCACCTTTGCTTTAGGCACGATTGGTTTAAAGGGTGGCGCAAGACTTGGCTCATGGTTCTTTGGTTCACTAGCATCTACAATGTCGTTCTCAGTTATCTCCATACACATTAGCCATAGGTAACGGCGCAAGTACGTATGAGTACTACCTAGGTTCTGAATGGGCTGAGTCTTATCCATACTGGCAAAAACCATTGGAGATGTAAAGGTAACAAAGTCATCTTTCTCCCCATCAACATTATGAACTGTGAGGTAAGCAGTATCTTGAGTAAAAGATACCACCCCACACAAACCTAAGTCATTGAAGATCGAAGTGACTTGCGGGACAAAATCTCCCAACTCAAAGTAACTAAACTTTGCATAGGAGTTCTTGCCCGACTTGTTCAGTTTTGTATTGTGAAGCCTTACACGGGCTTCTTGTAATTTTTTAAATACGCTCATCCTAAACTCTCCAAATATTTATTTGCTAAATCTTTGGCACGATCATATGTAAACTCACTGTAATCGTAAGCGTCTGGATCATGCGCCAGCCAATCAGCATGAATGGCTGAATTAGATGTTAAAGACAACATAAAGTCATAAATCATTTCTTGACGTGTTTTCATATCATTCTCCTTGATTAAAATTCTTCCACTGATCGCAGAAGTCCCTTACTAAACAGAAGTTTGCACAGCGAGTCCTCTCTCCTGGGCGTACTTCTACTTCGTAATCCTTGCCAAGTTCCGACAGTTTCTTGTCAGCCTCTTCCTTAGTATCGCAAACGGCGGTCGCACGTTTCCCACCAATTTTCCGTACTGCCCAATAAGACGATTTCTCCCACATTTGCTCAGGTGTGCAGACAGGCAGATCTTCCCCTGTCTCGGTTGCGAAAAGCGCATCGGAATGTAAACGAATTCTTTCCTTAATAAAATTCTCACGCTCCTCAAAAGACCAAAGCGGTACATCAATGACCTTGATAGGCGCTTCTGGATATCCCTCTTTAGTTTGCGCATCCCGTCTACTCCAATCCCTGATGATGGCTATGATCTCCACCTTTTTTACGGGAGTCTTTTTAACCCTTTCTACTAGCCATGCGTAGATGTTTAACTGTTGTTCCCATTCAATCTTTTCATTCATCACACCCCATGCACCCGTGGTCTTGTAGTCTGAAACCACGATCCCGTCAGGCTCTATGCGCTGTAAGTCTACAGCACCCGATATGTTCCACCCATCTAGTTCGGCATGGAGTCGTTGCTCGATCACATGATTCTCGTCCTTGCCAAGTTCCAATACCGCATGGATGGCAGTCCCAAAGATTGCCCATACTTTGTCGGCAACATCTTCTTCCAATTCGTCATAGTGAGTATTCTTGAGTTGCACAATCCGTGGGCTATTGATTAGTTCCGTAACGGATAGGTGTGCCTTACCCTTGGTATAAGTCGGTCTGCTCAAGACATTAACAAATGTCTGAGGCAGGTTAAATTTGTTTGTTATTTTCACGGGTATTTGTCCTTAATTAATTTCATTGTTGCCCCTCATCTCCTGTAGTCTCACCTGAATGTCATGTTCCATCTTTTGTTGCATAAACTTGTGCATCATGGCTAGTTCTTCTTGTTGCTCTTTCTTTTCTTCAAAGTATCTGCGTTCATCTATACGGGTCTTCCAGCCTTTTCTCATAGACTATTCCTTTGATTTTTCAAGACAGCAATCTAATATTTTTTCTATTTCCAGAAAGGCTTGCATGGCATGGTGATAAGCATCCATATGATTATTTTTTAGAAATGACTCTTCTGATTGAATTAAAAATTGCCTAGCATTTATCAGTAATTCAGCGTAATCTGTCATCTCAGTTTCTCCATTTTTTAATAATGTAATATATCCATATACATATGTCAACAGAATATTTGTTCTTATTGCAACACAAAACAAAGGAAATGTAAATGGCCAGTAGCCCTACTCAAAGAAGTCTTAAATTAATGCGAGATCAGGGGTATCTTTGCGAGATCACCGAGAGGTGGAATCCGTTTGCCAAGATCAGGCAAGACCTATTTAATTTCGTGGATATCCTCTGCATCAAGGAAGGCAAAACAATCGCAGTCCAGACTACCAGCTATGGAAATATGTCTGCAAGAATGAATAAAATCAAGGGCTTAGACACATATCCCCTAGTTAAATCTGCTGGGTGGGAGATAGTAGTACATGGTTGGAAAAAGGATAAGTCTGGTAGGTGGGTTGTGAGAGAAGTGGTTATGGAATAAACTATCCTTGTCGGCAGTTTTTGTTCAGCTTTTTCTGCTGACGTCTCCCTTGGGGGTGTGGTGTTTTCTCCTTCACGTGCATCGCACCCCGCTTTTTAGTGGAAACGTTTCCACTTTCTAGGGACTTTCCCTAATACTGTTGCATTTTCCCAAAGTCTTTCCTATACTGATTACGCTGAGTGGGAACTCGGTGTAAAATTCTGGACAGATAGACCGTTATGGTCTGTTGTTTCGCACAACGTAAGTTATGTCCAGGGAATTTACGCTGTGTTATATCCTAGAAACGACAGACTATAGCGGTCTTTTTTCGTTTCCAGCCTTGGTATGTTGAGCGGATAAAACGCCAGCGACATAGCGAGTAAGCAGACTGGGGGTAAGTGGATGTGATACTGCACAAATCGGTGGCGAAGTTAGTGCCGATTCCACGCAAGACTGGCGAGTGCTGTGGCTCCGAAAGAGAAACGGTTAAAGGCGCACTAGGTAGGCTAAGTGCGTCCACCAAAAGAGAACCTTGATATAACTATGATAGATAACATTAAGACAGAATTCAGGATGACTCAGGATGAAGTAGCAGAGTCGTTCGGGGTGAGTAGGAACTACATTCAGCAAATAGAGAAACGTGCCATGGAAAAGGTGCGGGCTGAATTGCAGAAACGTGGGTTTAAAAAACAGGATCTATTGGGAGAGTAGATGAAAACACCAATACCCTTTTTAGGGTGGATAGAAGAAGATGATCTACTAGAGTTTTTAAAACAAGAGTTAAATGGAAATTCATCTACATATACATTCGGGCGAAAACGCCTACAAGAAATTGTAGAAGAAATGGAAAACTTAAAACAAGAAAGAGATTTTTATAAAGATGAACTTGAAAGAACAAATCACGCAACAACTAAAAATAATTCCCCAAGCAGTAATCAATGGCGGACTAATGAGTTCAGTTCACTGGAAGGAGAAAGCAGTAAAAGCCCAAAAGATGTTGAAGCATCCAAACCCCAAGCGGTCTGATCTTGAACATATGTTGGATGAGTTAAGAAGATTTCAATAGGAGAATGAAATGAAGCTGAAGTTAGATAAATTAGTAATTGACAAGGGAACACAAACCCGTGACGAGATTGATCAAAAGACTGTTACGGAATACGCTGAAGCCCTTTTAAACAAAGAGACTTTTCCTCCCGTAGTTGTGTTTCATGATGGGATTAACTACTACCTGGCGGACGGATTCCATAGATACTTTGCCCATAAACAGGTTAAGGCTACGGAGATTGAGGTAGTAATTACTAGTGGCACATTGCGTAATGCCGTGGAGTTTGCCATTGGAACCAATGATAAACATGGATTAAAGCGGTCTGTTAAAGACAAGCGTAAAGCCGTGCTGATTGCGTTTGATGACGTAGAGTGGGGTTCTTTAACCAATCGTGAGATTGCAAAGCTCTGCCGTGTATCCCATACTTTTGTAAACTCAATCAAAGAAGAACTTGAAAAGCCAAAACAGAAGAAGAAAGAACCACTAAAAGCACGGAACAAGGATCAGAACAATCCTACCAATATCGATACCGAGTTTACCCAAGACGACAAGGTTACAGAACTGCTTGTTACTCAGAAAGAATTAGAAGAAGAGAATACAAAACTGCTCGATCAGTTGGCTCTCAAGGTAATGGACGTTACTCCAGAACAGAAGAAGATGGCGAAACAAACCATTGAGGAACTACGGGCTGATAACAAACGGCTAGAACAGGAACTAGAGTCCATGACTGTAAGTCGGAACGGCTATATGAGGGAAAATGCCGAGATGAAAAAGCAACTTAACTGGTATAAAAAACAATTACAAAAGTTTGAGAAAGAAGCCGTTTAACAACTGACGCTAGGCAGTTTCCTAGCAGGAGAAAATATGCTGAAGTTAAGAGACCACCAATTAGAGGTGGTGGAAAAGATTAGACAGGGCTTTTCCAACGGACATAGATGTCAATTGCTTTATGCTCCCACAGGTTTTGGAAAGACCGAGGTAGCCATGGCGATCATGAAAGCCGTATCAGAGAGTTATAAGAAGACGGCTATGGTGATGGATCGGATTGTATTAATCGACCAAACCAGCGCCCGCCTAGACAAGTATGGGATCGATCACGGGGTCATGCAGTCTACCCATTGGCGGTATCGTCCCCATGAGAGGATTCAAGTCTGCTCTGCTCAGACTCTTGAGAGACGTAAAGTCTTTCCTGATATCAATCTTCTCATCATAGACGAATGCCACATCTCTAGACGGGGTGTGAATAAGTTTATTAAGGACAATCCCCATATCAAGGTCATAGGACTGACGGCCTCCCCATTTACCAAAGGTCTTGGCAGTATCTACAGCCATATCGTAGGTGCTAAGTCTACGGGAGATCTTGTAACGGATGGATGGCTATGCCCTTTGCGAGTCTTTATCGCCAAGGAAATAGACATGGAGGGTGCAAAAAAGGTGGCTGGCGAGTGGTCTGCTGACGAGGTTACAGAACGAGGCATCCGTATCACGGGCGATATCGTTACGGAATGGGAAAAGAAAACCCTAGAAGTATTTGGTAAAGCCGTAAAGACAATTGTTTTCTGCTCAGGTGTAGCCCATGGCAGACATCTACAGGAGAAGTTTGCAGAGCATGGGTATCGGTTTGAGTCTATATCTTATAAGGAAGATGATGAGTTTAAGAAGACTACGATTGAGGAGTTTTCTAAACCAGATTCTGAGATTGTAGGACTGATAGCCACCGATATTCTGACCCGTGGATTTGACGTAACAGATGTTATGATCGGGGTATCTGCCCGTCCATTTAGCAAGAGTTTCTCATCCCATGTTCAGCAGTTGGGACGGATCATGCGGACTCACCCTGGCAAGAAGTATGGCTTATGGCTAGATCATTCAGGGAACTTCATCCGATTCAAGGACGACTGGGATTCTCTTTACGAGGAGGGAGTAACAGAACTAAAGGACGGGGGAGAGAAGGCTAAGAAAGAACCGACCGAAAGGGAAAAGAAAGAACTGAAATGCCCATCCTGTAACGCATTATGGACAAGTAAGACTGACAAGTGCGATAACTGTGGACACATCCGTAAGAGAGTAAACACAGTCATAAATATCAATGGGGAACTAGAAGAACTAGCAGTAGCAAATAATAAGTTACAGATTTCTCCACAAGAATTCTATTCAGAACTGCTTTACTACGCTAGATCTAGAGGTATCAAGGACGGATGGGCTTACCATAAAGTTCGTGAGAAGTTTGGCGTCTTCCCAAAAGGATTGTTGCCTGTAACAAAAGAACCTAAACCAGAAACAATTGGATGGATTAAATCCCGCACAATTGCCTATCGTAAAGGACAAGAAAAACTAGCAAGAAAAGACATAAGGGCATCTTCATGAGCAGAATAGTTTGTTGGTTTAGTTGTGGCGCAGCGAGTGCGGTTGCAACAAAATTGACCCTAGTCGAGAACAAAGGGAAGATTCCTGTGATCGTGGCTTATACCGAGGTAAAGGAAGAACACCCTGACAATAAGCGGTTCTTAGCCGAGTGCGAGGAATGGTTTGGGCAAAAGATTGAGATCTTGGGCAACGACTTCTATGACCGATCAATCTATCGGGTATTTGAAAAGAACTATATGCGAACCCCATATGGATCGCCATGCACAAGGGCTTTAAAGAAACAGATTAGGGAAAGGTTTGAGTTGCCGACCGATATCCAAGTATTTGGGTATACCGCAGAAGAACAGGATCGTTTAGACCGATTCATTGATGCTAACTCTGATGTAAATATAAAAGCCCCGTTGATTGAAAAGGGATTGGGCAAGGAAGACTGTCTTGCTCTTATCCAAAAGGCTGGCATAGAACTGCCACAAATGTATAAGTTGGGGTATCACAATAACAATTGCGTAGGTTGCGTAAAGGGTGGCAAAGGGTATTGGAATAAGATCCGTGTTGATTTCCCAGAAACCTTTGATCGCATGGCTAAGTTGGAAAGGTTCAAAGGGCATACTGTTTTTAAGGACTGCTATCTAGATGAACTTCCCACGGATGCGGGGAACTACCCAAAAGAGCAGAGCATTGAATGCGGTATCTTCTGCCTGATGGCAGAGGAGGATATGAAGTGAACTTTGAACGCTTTGCAGAGATGCACGGGCTAATTATTCAAAGCCTGACCTTCGACAAATGGACACGAGTTCCCACAATTTCACACCCACATAAAAAGAATGGTGCGTATATCTATGACGGGAAGACGGGTGCGGTGCAGAATTGGGCAGTTCATGAAAAGCCTGTGTCTTGGAAGGGAGATGCCAAGCCTGACCCAATGTGGCAACAGAAAAAGAAGGTCGCTGATGCGTCTAAGCAGGAACGACAGGTCAAGGCTAGTAAGAAAGCGGGATGGATACTGAACAATGCAGAGAAAAAAGACCATCCATACCTTGCTAAGAAAGGTTTCTCTACGGAGAAAGGGTATGTATGGAACGATCTCTTGGTTATCCCAATGCGTATCGAGGGTAGTCTGGTAGGGTGTCAATTGATAGACAAGGATGGGAACAAGAAGTTTCTCTCAGGACAGATCACCAAGGGTGCGTCTGCCGTCTTTGACAATAAGGGATTGGACATTATCTGTGAGGGGTATGCGACCGCACTATCCATCCGTAGGACTATGAAGTTTCTCAGAAAGAGATACACGATTCATGTAGCCTTCTCTGCTGGCAATATCTCTACTCTAGCCAATAACCTACCGAAGTGCGTGATCGTTGCTGACCATGACCCTATCGGAATTAAAACGGCTAAGGCTACGGGTAAGAAGTATTGGCTCTCAGATGTTGATGGCGAGGACTTTAATGATTACGAAACAAGGGTAGGGACAGACCAAGCAAGCCTAACCCTCTCCTCAATTTTATGACGGCATAGTATCTCAGGGAATGCCTGAAATAACCGCATAAGATTGTCGTCATCAGCCAAAAGACAGGCCTGACCGAGTGCCTTGGCAAAGCCACCCTTTCGGTCTAACCCGTCTACCATATGGATTAGTTCATCTCTAGTCATTAGGATCGACCTCACTTACATCCACAACCTCAGACTCCCAATCGCATATCTTTGTAAAATAACCTTCTGCTTCTGATAGTGCATATTCTTCAGGGTCTTCCCCATTCGGACAGTCCACTTCCACATATACTGTGCCACTATATTTGACAATCACTCCATATCTTCTCATCTCTTTTCTCCCAAGTTTCTGTATAAATTCTTTATCAAACTGCTCGACCCAATTCATGCGATCTCCACGATTCTGAATTCATCACGACTGTATTTGGACTCTATCCAACCCTGTTGGTATGCGTCATGTTCTTCGTTTAGGAAGTCATCCAATGCGTCTACCGCATCTGCAAAGGTATCAAAGTATTCGGGTTCAGACTCCCCGTTATCCTGTTCGATAGTCCATGTATTGATCCACCCATCACACAAGGTAAAGTGTTGTATCTCGTATCTCATAGTGCTTTTAACCCCTCTTTGGTTAATGATGGCAAATCTATTGAATGCGAGTAATCGTCCATGCCATTCTCGCCAACCTCGTAAACATTGATATGGAAAATATCGTTTTCGTTGTAGTCATGGACATTGATTGTGTATTTGGGAATGCCATACCACCAATCTTTACTAATCAAAATCTCGTCCTTGTGTTTCTTAATTAAATACAAGACCACATACTCAAGTTCTTTGCTAGGCATGGCTTTCCTCCTTGGGAAAGACCCACTCAGGTGATGCGTCTATGGATTTCTGACGATCTTCCGCAGTCTTATACCATTCGACATCAAAAATTTCGTTGCCTTCCTTATTATCTGAAAGTTCTATCCCGTATGGATATTCCTCATGGCTAAGGTCATCAACTAAGAATGCGTAGGTAGGTTTATCAAAGTTATCCCCCACGATTGCACTAATCATGTCCCAATTGATGCCGATACATGGGTTATGGTATTTGCTAATCAACTCCAAACATTCCCGTGCCTGTCCTTCTGTAAGCCACTCATGCTCACCACGGATATCATCCGTATGCCACCAATCTGCGACCCAATCAGGGCTAGTCAATCTCTTAACATCATCCACGGATGGGATGTCCTGATCGTCAGGCAAACTAAACTCCAACACAACCTTTTTCATTCCGTTCTCCCTTTAGCAAGATATTGAATGACCTGAGAATAGGATGGTGTAAAACCCATCTGCTCGGTCAGCGTTTCCCTTAACTTGGTAAGCAACTCCATAGTTTCAGGGTTAATAGACACATTAACTTTCCTCGGCTTCTGCATTTTCTTCCTCGTTTTCCCACTCCGCCATGTTGAAAGAGATAGAAAACTCCTCATCTATCTCGGATGGAATGTTCTTTTTGACCCACTTTGAATTGCCTTTGATATCGTAGGATTCTTCTTCTCCGTCTTCCCAAATACCGCAAAAGCAACAACCCCCCTCGTAAAACATGGCACGAATACTAAAACCCATGTCGCACAATTTTTGGTATGCCTCGATAGGAGGACTCCACGCAGAATCAAAGCCAATCCTGACAGTATTATTTTTAATGTCCTTCAGGGTCAATTTTTCATACCCATCTCCATGACCTATGTCCCACTTTGTCCCCCATTCTGCTACGCAAAAACTATACCAATCGGTATAACCAAAAAACTCCCTGTTCAGTTTTTGCTTTTCCTCCAAGAGTCTTTGTTCATAACTTTCTTTAGACCCGACAGTTCCCGATACTGTGTCCGTCAGTTCCTTGGGAATGGGAATAAATTCCCTTAGTAGTCCGTTCCTGTTGTATCCCCTCACGACCCGTTTCATCATGGTCTTGTCTTTATGGGAAATAGTTAGGGTATTACTGCACCAATTAGGCATTTTGTTTCTCCTCAATAAGTAAAACTTCAGCAACAAATGGATCATTCAAATCATCAGCATTAAACATACTCCATGCCAAATCTTCCGCATCTACTTCGTCATAGCCATCTACTTCATAAACTACACATCTTTCAATTACAACTTGATACTTAGGCATTTTCATTCTCCTGTTTGAATGAGTTCGTGGTCAAAACAGACATAATCATTGTCTGGGTCACAAGTCTTGCAATCGGGGTCTGGCACAAGATCCCCACCTTTGGCATAGAAATCCTCTACCTTTTGCCGTCTGTATGCTAACCACTCATCCGTGGTCATTGATTCAATATCAGGCATTTTCAATCTCCTCTACTTGTTCAATGGTGAACCCTTGACCATCTACTATGTCATCACTAGAAATATTTTTGCCAAATATTTCAATAGCGTGTTCTCTGTTATCTGCCTCTACTTCTTTCCAATAAAATACTTCTTCACTTGCCTCTACAATAAATTTAGGCATTTGCTTTCTCCTCTTTGGAAATAACGAAGTAATAGGTGCTATAACATTTTGGGCATACCACCTCTGCCTCATCCTGTCCCTCTATCTCATGCTCTGCATGGGTAAAACCAACATGATGACAATCTAGGCATATGTTTTCTATGTCATCTTCTACCTCGTAGTATTTAGACACTCTGTTTCTCCCTTGTGCTTTTCATTGATAACAATTTCCCATACCGCATCTTGTCTGCCAAATACCAATCCTGATATTCGGTCTTCGTCTGCCTGTAATACCAATCTATTTGGTTCATTTCTTTTTGGATTTCTTCAATCGTCTTCTTCGCCATTGTTTCTCTCCTTAAATCCACACACACATAAATAGACTCCCTCACACTCAGGATCAAACCCAAAACTCTTGGCTAAATCGTCCCAATCCCTCGGCACAATCTCAGGATCGACATACATCCATCCGCCTCTAGGTAAGACTGTGTATCCATTCGTTTCTACTTCGTCTTTAGTAAGCATTCTTCTCTCCTATAACCTAGGATCTTCATGGGCAACCTCATCATCAGGTTCTAATTCAGCGTATCTAACCCATGTCGAACCCAATACATCCCCATACACACTAAAAATATCCACGACCACTCCCTCCTCATCAAACTTGATCGAGATATACCCACCCGCTTTGCCGTTCTTATCGAAATTGATCGCCAATAAATCGTTGTCCAATTCGTCAATGCTGATATCAAATCCGTGTTGATTCATGACCCTCTCCTACCAATTGGCTAATTTTTTGAATGCCTTTTTATACTCGGCATGGTTCTTAAATGATCCGACCACCATACAATGCTCTAAGAATCTATCGTCCATAAAAAACCCTTGTGCCATCTCGTCATGCGACTGCCCAAGATCGTTATAAATCTCGCCTTCGTATGCGTCTGCGATAACAAACTTCAAACTTTCCCAGAGATCGTGATCGTATCCATTAGGGCATAGGTCTACCCCGTCTACCCTTCCGTATCCGTCATAAATACCCTCGACCTTCTTCCCATCAGGGTAAAGAACCACAATTGTGTGTAGTTTTGGGTAATTGATACAGTCCGCCACTACGGGTAAATGCGTCTTCGCACAAGTTTTAGAAAAGAATCCCATATATATCTCCTTTACATTACGGGTAAACAACTATCTTTATCATCAGAGGTAAACAACGCACCCCCATCATTTCCCTCATCATCACGGCTTGGGAAAAACCATAATCCGTCTTCGGTTTGGAATGCAACAGTCCGCACATACCAACCCATGTTTTCCGACTCCTCTTTAGTTAGGTATCTAACATCCACGATCTTTTTATTTAATAAAAGACCTTTAGCAACCTTGTCCCAATGCGTTTCTACATCCTTAATTACATTCATTACTTTCTCCTTAGTATCTAAAGCGTTTACCATCTACATCAAACTCATACCCGTTTACTTCCAACATCTCATCTACTACCTCATCTGAATTTTGATACTCCATGTCCTTCACAATGTCCCGAACTGCAACATGGATTGCCTCGGTAAATGCGTTTAGTGGATCACCCGTTTCTTTCCATGTATCTAAAAATGTTTCCCATAAAGTGCAGTCCAAGCAATACCCCGTAGGCGTTTGATCTCGTTTCATATCCTTTAATTTGCGACCACGAAAATGGTGATTCTCGGCATCCGTATCTAGAAAACTATGACCCCACATTCCAATCTCATAATTTTTAATCTTGATATCAAACTCATTACAAAATGCCTTAATTGATTTAAGGGAATCATCCCACCATGGGTAATCATTACCCTCTCTAAACCATGATCGAGCATTGTCTTTAGCACTATCGGATAACTCCTCGAACTTATAAACACAAACTTCTACTATCTCCATGACCTTCTCCTATTGTGTTGCAATATGTTAATCGGATATATATCTTGTATTGTAGGACACAATTTACCACCATGTCCATATAGGGATTTACCCTAAGCCTGACCCTCTTAAAAACTTTATGAAATCCGCCCTATCCCGTCTGCGTTTCTCCGCCTCTCGTAAGGGTTTGGCATATAGAATGCTCTTGATCTTGAGCATATAGCAGTCTTTTATTGCGTTCATCCCTGACCCTCTCCTAAATTTTGCCCAAATCGCCACGGATTTTGCATTGTCTAGCGATCTCCTCAGCGTTGCAGTTCAGGGCAAAGTAATGCTCTAAACCTTGATATATCTTGGGTAGGTCTTCGGGTCTAGGGTCTGTCATGATGTCTTCAATCAATGCCTTAACCTGTGCCTCTCGGATTTCCCTCGGTGTTTCCGTGAAAAAATCCGCCTCTTTCCCGTTCATGGTTTGCTTATCGCTATGGGTTAGCCCTATGGTATATCCATTAAATGAGCATACGATAAGATATTGCCCGATCTTATCCTGTATAACCTCATAATTTTTATTGCCGTGGTAAACCTTGCGACCCTCTGCAATTGCGTTTTTAATTTCCTGTAATGTCATTTTCTACCCTCTCCCGTTTTTTAATTAGCCTGTGAGCATATTCGGGCATATTGTCCCGATATTCTGTAAGCCGTTGCCGTGCCTCTGCTCGTGTGGTTTCTGCCGTTTCGTCTTCCCATTGTCCGCAGTAAAGACCTTGCACAATAAAAAGGTCTGCCGTTTTTCTTTGGTAGGTCATTTCTTAATCTTCCTCTCGTGGTTCTTCATTTGGTCTATAAGCGAGATCGTAAAAACCTCGTTCTTCAGGTGGCACGATAACGATCTGCCCGTTTTCATCTCTAAATTCATGCCCGTAGGAATCTAAAGCGATCCCGTTTCTATCTATGTAAAAAAATTCCATGTTTTCCCCTTATATGTTCGTGCCGTTAATCGTGGCGTTTTCAATTTTTGCCCAAGTCTTATTTTTTAATTCCATCAGGATTAGACGCCTAGCCAATTGGCTAGTATTTAGGTCTAGTTCTTTGCAATATGCGTCTAAATCTCTTTTTTGGTCTACTGACATCAGTAAACTAACATGGGCAAATTTTTCTTTTTTATTCATGATTTCCCCCTTAAATCCATTCATGCCGTAAAGCATACCCATCATTAAATAGACGATAACCAAGCCCATGCACAAGGTGATAGCCCATATCCATACCGCACCCCCCAACTTTATACCCGTCTTTTGGGGGTTCTTCACCCATGAGATGGGCAAAATATCCCGATAAGTAGATTTTCTTGTCATCTTTGAAAATATATAGATCAATCCGTCTTTGCATTCCAGAACGGGAAACATGGCGTAAAACTGTGTAAACAATGTCCTCAGGTTTTAAGATATTCAAAAGGGATTTTTTGGCTTGTTCTGCCATCAATTGCTTACCCTCTGCATTGGTGAGAATCTCGCACCCTTCCCAATTTTGGGGGTTATCGGTCTGCATAATATGCCCGTCTTTTAGTCGTATATATTTCATTTTCTTACCCTTCCAAGTTAATAAGTCTATTTGCGTAATCGTCTACCATTGAAACAAGCCCGTCAAAATCCTCACCCTGTCCCAACATTTCCGCAATACATAAAACCGAATCAAGATCAACCCCAAAATCCGAGGCTAAATCCTCTAAATACTCTGCTCGATTGTGATACCCATTCTCTGTATAAATGCTCATAAATCCCCCTATAAATACAATACATTTAAGAAAACTACATATTGCAACTTTAATCCTTTGTTTATAAGGATGTCAATATCTTTTACCTACTATTTACTACTTTTTTATACTATGACATACCCTAATGGTTATTTATACAGTAATGGGTTTGCATACATTAAAGAATCGGGTTATGATTTGTTCGTATTACATACCTACGATTTACCACCGATTTACATAACCAAGATAAACCCAAAAAGACCGCAATTTATACATATGGCTAAGATCACCAAAAGGGAAATAAGAGAAGGATTAGAGCAGATACCAATAGAGCAATTACTACTAGGATCAGCCAACACTAGAGAACTCACCCATAAACAGAAGACATTTGCCAAACAGGTTGCACTCGGTAAACCTAAGACTGAGGCGTATAGAATCGCCTACGATACTAAGGCTAAACCCCCTTCTGTCGCTAGTGATGCGTGTAAGTTATCAAAGAATCCTGATATATCCTTAATGATCGAGGCGTATAAACGGGCTTTTGAAGCGAGGGAATATCAGAAACCCGAACGATTGAGGGAGTTAGTAATACATCAACTGACAGAAATGGCACTCAATCCCGAAGTAAAGGACGCCCAACGGATCAGATCCCTAGAACTATTAGGTAAGGTGTCAGAAGTCGGTGCATTTATGGACAGGAAAGAAACCAAGATCATTCACGAATCTAGCAAGATCAAGGAACGATTGTTAGACCAACTAAAGACAATCATCAATGTAGACGCCTCAGAGATAGACGAAGGAGAAAGTTTGCTCAGGGAATTATCGGGAAACGATCCGACCGAATCAAAACCCCAAACCGAAGACCCCACCACTACCCGACCCCCCAAAAATGACCACGCCGAGCATGGGACGTATATACATAGTAATCCCAACACTCAATCCGACAATATTGACAAAACTGAAAATCACCCCTCGCAACCTACTGATTTAGAACAGGAAAAAAGTGAAGTGGAAACGTTTCCACCTACGGATAAGGTAAATACCCCCCTTAATGATGGAGAAAAGAAGGGGGTGGGGGGTACAAATTTAGGAAAAGAGGGTAAAGGCGAGGATATAGAAACACCCCCCGTCAATGTTTGGAAAGAAAAGGGGTAGGGGGGTATATTTTGGAAAAAGAAGAGTTAGCTATACACACCCTTAAGTATCTTCTTAAGAATGACAAAGCTGCCCTGCTCCGTGTAATGAGTTCGATTAAGCGGGCGATTTGGGAAGAAGAGTCTAAGTGTCTGGCAAACAGAGTAATACAAAGGGCTAAGAAATGACGCCCCGCCAACAGGATATCTATCTGATCATCGAGATGTGGTGGAAGAAGTATGGATATAGTCCTTCTATAGATGAGATCATGATGGTCTCTAAGGATAGGAGTCGGAGTAACGTTTCTAGACTGATTAACGAGTTAGTGAGTATCGGCGCCTGTAAAAAAATACCAAATAAGCGGCGGACGTTGCGGCCTTCTGGAATTAAGTTTAAGAACCTAAGCGATTTAATAGATGAATAAATTAGAGAAGTTAATTGCCCAGGCAGAGCCAGAGGAGCAAGAAGAGCTTCTTAAGATTGCCTTGGAGTACAAAGATTCTCTAATGAGAGAGAAGGCAGAGAAGAACTTTCTACCGTTTGTTAGACAAATGTGGCCGAGTTTTATAGATGGCAGACATCACAAGGTGATGGCGAAGAAATTTGAGGAGATCGTAAATGGAAAAACTAGACGCCTTATTATTAATATGCCTCCTCGTCATACTAAGTCTGAGTTTGCCTCCTTTCTTCTTCCTGCCTGGTTTTTAGGAAAGTACCCCGATAAGAAGATCATCCAGTGTTCTAATACGGCAGAATTAGCGGTCGGATTTGGACGAAAAGTCAGGAACTTAGTAGGTTCAGAGGTTTATTCCACAGTCTTCCCGAACGTAGGACTTAAGCAGGACTCCAAAGCAGCGGGGCGCTGGAGTACTAATCATGGCGGGGAGTATTTTGCTATCGGGGTCGGGGGTACGGTAACAGGTAAAGGTGCGGATCTGCTGATTATTGACGATCCACACTCCGAACAAGAGGCTGCAATCGCTGCGACTAACCCAGAAATCTACGATAAAGTCTTTGAGTGGTACTCATCAGGTCCTCGTCAACGTCTACAGCCAGGCGGAAGCATCGTGGTTGTTATGACACGCTGGGCAAAACGGGATTTAACGGGAAGAATCGTCAAGAGTTGGATTGATAAAGACGGGGAAGAGTGGGAGATTATCGACTTTCCTGCAATTTTGCCCTCTGGAAACCCATTATGGCCTGAGTTTTGGAGTTTAGAAGAGCTAGAAGCCTTAAGATTAGAGCTTCCGCTGTCAAAATGGAACGCCCAGTACCAGCAACAACCGACTTCGGAAGAAGGAGCCATCGTAAAACGGGAATGGTGGAAGCTGTGGACGGAGGAAAGACCGCCACAATGTAATTTTGTGATTCAGTCGTGGGATACCGCCTTCACAAAGAACGAAAGATCAGACTACTCAGCCTGTACGACTTGGGGTGTCTTTTATATGAACGATAATGAGAGCGATCCCAATGTTATTTTGCTAGATGCGTTCAAAGAACGGATGGAATTCCCAGAACTGAAGGAGCGGGCGTACCAATATTATATGGAATGGGAGCCAGACGCCTTCGTTGTGGAGGCAAAAGCAGCAGGTTCCCCACTAATATATGAATTAAGACAGCGTGGAATACCAGTTCAAGAGTTTACTCCCACTAGGGGGAATGATAAGATAGCTCGTATTAATTCGGTGTCAGATCTGTTTGCGTCTGGGAAAGTGTGGGCGCCAGGAAAAAGATGGGCGGAAGAAGTAATAGAAGAAATGGCAGCATTTCCTAATTCGGAACATGATGACTTGGTGGACTCCAGTACACAGGCGTTAATCCGTTTTAGAAAAGGTGGATTTATTCGTTTACAAACAGACGAACCAGACGATCCTATTTTATTTAGGCGTAAAGCAGCATATTACTAAGGAATATTATGATTGAGAAAAGTCTATACCAAGCCCCAGTAGGGATTGATGCTTTGCCTACCCCTGATATCGAGATTGAGATCGAAGACCCAGAGTCAGTCAAGATTGGGATTGACGGCATGGAGATTGAGATAGAACCTGCCGAGCCTTCAGACGAAGACTTTGATGCCAACCTTGCGGAGTATATGTCCGAAGGAGATTTAACGGAAATTGCAGGGGATTTACTGGGAGACTTTGAAGACGACATCTCAGCCCGTAAAGACTGGATCCAGACTTATGTAGATGGACTTGAACTCCTTGGTATGAAGATCGAAGAGCGGACTGAACCATGGGAAGGAGCTTGCGGAGTCTATCACCCCCTCCTGTCCGAAGCACTTGTAAAGTTCCAAGCCGAGACTATTATGGAGACTTTTCCTGCTGCGGGTCCTGTAAAAACTTTAATTGTTGGTAAAGAAACGCCCGAAAAGAAAGACGCTGCCCAGCGGGTTCAAGACGATATGAACTACCAGCTGACAGACGTTATGACCGAGTACCGCCCTGAACACGAAAGAATGATTTGGGGATTAGGACTCTCAGGTAACGCCTTTAAGAAAGTCTACTTTGATCCCGCCTTAGATCGTCAAGTGTCAATGTTTATTCCTGCCGAGGACATCGTTGTTCCTTATGGAGCTTCTAGTCTAGAGCAGTCACCCCGTGTAACCCACGTCATGCGTAAGACCGAAAACGAAGTCAAGCGACTTCAATTTGCAGGTTTTTACAGGGATGTAGAACTTCAAGAGCCTAGCGGAGCCTTAGACGAAGTCGAGAAGAAAATTGCCGAAAAGATGGGCTTTAGAGCGACTTCGGATGACCGCTACAAGCTTTTGGAAATGCACGTAGACCTAGACCTTCCAGGCTACGAAGATGAAGAAGACGGAGAAAAGACAGGGATCGCCCTTCCATATGTCGTGACGATTGAAAAGGGTACACAGACTATTCTGTCTATCCGCAGAAACTGGAGACCCGAAGATGACACCCACCAAAAAAGGAATCATTTCGTCCATTATGGATACGTGCCAGGCTTTGGCTTTTATTGTTTTGGGCTTATCCACCTTGTCGGTGCTTTTGCTAAGTCTGGTACTAGTCTTATCCGACAGCTTGTGGACGCAGGTACATTATCGAATCTGCCAGGTGGCTTTAAAACCAGAGGTTTGCGAGTTAAGGGAGACGACACCCCCATCTCGCCAGGTGAGTTTAGAGACGTAGACGTCCCTTCGGGAGCCATTAAGGACAACTTAATGACGCTTCCTTATAAGGAACCCAGCCAAGTCTTGTATTCCCTCTTGGGGACAATCGTAGAAGAAGGACGCAGATTTGCTTCCGCAGGAGATATGAAGATTGCGGATATGTCAGCCAATGCTCCAGTGGGTACGACTCTGGCAATTCTGGAGAGAACCCTAAAAGTCATGTCTGCGGTGCAGTCCCGTATTCATTACTCGATGAAGCAGGAGTTAAAACTTTTAAAAGAGATTATTCGAGATTACACCCCAGAGGAATATGACTATGAACCTGAGGAAGGCAGCCCTCGTGCGAAACAGTCGGACTATGACTTGGTCACAGTCATTCCTGTTAGCGATCCTAATGCAGCAACGATGGCGCAAAAGATCGTACAGTACCAAGCAGTACTACAACTGGCTCAAGGTGCGCCCCAGATCTACAACTTACCGCAGTTACACCGCCAGATGCTCGACGTTCTTGGGATCAGGAATGCACAGAAGCTTATCCCGTTGGAAGACGACAAAAAGCCCAAAGATCCAGTTACGGAAAACATGGATGTCTTAACTATGAAGCCACTAAAGGCATTCATATATCAAGACCATGAGTCTCACATCATTACCCATACGAACTTCATGAAAGATCCATTAACGGCTCAGGTTATTGGACAAAACCCACAGGCGCAGATGATGGCCGCAGCCTTAAATGCCCATATAGCTGAACACTTTGGATTTAAGTATCGCCAGATGATGGAGCAGCAATTAGGAGCGCCATTACCTTATCTCAAAGATGATGACGAAACTATCCCAGAGGACTATGAAGTTCAGCTTTCTAGACTGGTGGCTCAAGCCTCTGCCCAGCTACTCCAGCAGAATCAAGCTCAGGCGGCTCAACAACAAGCCCAGCAACAGGCTCAAGATCCTATCATTCAAATGCAACAACAAGAACTTCAGATTAAAGCACAGGATGTACAGAGAAAAGCTCAGAAAGATCAGACTGACGCACAGCTTAAACAGGAACAAATCAATATCGAACGGGAAAGAATTGCCGCTCAAGTAGAGATTGAAGGTAATAAGTTAGGCGTAAAAGTAGCTTCTGATAAGGACAAGCTGGATCGTTCTAGTGAGTTAGAGGCAACCAGAATGGGTATTGATATTGCTAAATCAAGGAATAAACAATGACAGAAATTGACGTTTTAATGGGTCAGATAGACGAAAAAGCTGATCAATTAAAGAATGCTGTGGTGGTTGGAAATATGGATCACATACAGTATCAACGAGTTTGCGGAGAGATTCGAGGTCTGCTCACAGCAAAGGGTTACATATTAGACCTCAAAGACAAAATGGAGAGATTGAATGACTGAATTACTAATCGGATCGACCACCGATGATGTAAACGATATTACCGTATTGCCTGAGACGGACGAAGAGAAGGCAAAACAACTACCTAAACCCTCTGGCTATCGCATTTTGTGTGCCATCCCAGATGTGGAAAAGGCATATGAAAGCGGCATCTTGAAGACAGACGAAACTGTCCGATTTGATGAACTTTTAACAACAGTTCTATTTGTAGTGGATTTAGGACCTGATTGCTATAAAGACAAAGACCGTTTTCCCAGTGGAGCATGGTGTAAAAAAGGAGACTTTGTCCTTGTGCGCCCCAACGCTGGAACTCGTTTAGTGATCCATGGGCGTGAATTCCGCATCATCAACGATGATTCTGTGGAAGGCATTGTAGACGACCCCCGTGGTATTAAACGCAAATAGGAGCTAGAAATGTCTGAAAACAAACAAGAAATGAAAGAATACACCTTTCCAGATGAGGAAAAAATCGATATCGAAGTGGAAGACGACACCCCACCCGAAGATAAAGGTAAGACCAAATCTCAACCTGAGTATGTCGAAAGTCTCGAAAAAGACGAATTAGAAGAATATTCAGACGATGTAAAGCAGAAAATCGCTGGTTTTAAAAAGATTTACCATGACGAAAGACGGGAAAAGGAAAAGGCTTTGCGAGAGCAACAAGAAGCTATTACCGTTGCCCAACGTCTTTTTGAGGAAAATAAAACCCTCAAAGGTAAAGTCAATACCAGCGAAAAGGTAGCCGTTGATTCCTTTAAGACTTCCGCAGAGCGTGAATTAGATATGGCAAAGCGGGAATATAAGGAGGCGTATGAGTCGGGTGATGCCGATAAATTAGTGGATGCTCAAGAAAAAATGACGTCCGCTAAGATGAAAATGGAAAAAGCGTCTAATTACGCTGACAACATTAATCATCGAGCCTCTTTACAAGAACGAGAAAATGATGTACAAATACCACAACAGTCCGAAAAACCTGTTCGTGACCAAAAAGCTTCGGCTTGGCAAGAGCGAAACTCTTGGTTTGGTCAAGATGATGAGATGACGAGTCTCGCCCTTGGTTTGCACGAAAAGCTAGTCAAGGAAAATGGGATGGCTTATGCCACGACTGACGAGTATTACAAGCGTATTGACGAAACAATACGTAAGCGATTCCCCGAAAATTTCGAGGACGTAGAAGACGAAAAGCCTCGTTCGAAACCGAGTACCGTAGTCGCTCCTGCAAGCCGTAGCACATCTTCGAAAAAGATAAGGCTAAACACCTCTCAGCTATCGATAGCTAAGAAGTTAGGCTTAACGCCAGAGCAATACGCCCGTGAACTTTTAAAAATGGAGAATTAGAATGACTAAGAAATTAGATAGAGAATTAGAAACCCGTGCAACAAGCGAACGTCCTCAGCAGTGGGCGCCAGCAGAATTGCTGCCTGAACCCGACAAACAGGCTGGGTATGCGTATCGTTGGATTCGTACTTCAACGCTAAATCAGGCGGACCCCCGTAATCTCTCTGGGAAACTAAGAGAAGGATGGGAACCTGTAGCAATTGAAGAACAACCCAAGTTTCAACTGTTAGTTGATCCCAATAGTCGTTTTAAGGACAACATTGAGATTGGCGGGTTATTGCTTTGCAAGACTCCAGAAAATTTTGTTGCTCAACGTAATTCACATTACCAAAAGCAAGCAGAAAATCAGATGGAAGCTGTAGACAGTAGCCTTATGCGCCAAAGTGACCCAAGGATGCCGCTCTTTAAAGAGAGCAAGTCCACGACAACCTTTGGTAAAGGTTAATTTTATTTAGGAGTTTAATATGGCTTATCCAACCGTATCAGCCCCCTATGGACTAAAACCAGTCAATCTAATTGGCGGTCAGGTCTTTGCGGGGTCAACTCGTTTAATGGAAATTGCTTCGTCTAATAACGTAGGTTATGCGACAAGTATTTTTT
>Ga0247834_1003092_pt1 | contig 23262 bp, 18 predicted proteins | sample LaCruzMarch2015__8_FD_187118 | JGI IMG/M metagenome (GOLD analysis project Ga0247834, IMG submission 187118) | Freshwater microbial communities from meromictic Lake La Cruz, Castile-La Mancha, Spain - LaCruzMarch2015_12m | ecosystem: Environmental > Aquatic > Freshwater > Lake | place: Spain...
ACCGTCGCCACTCCTCCCTCAACTACCTTTCACCAACAGCCTTCGAGGCTCAATTAGCACTCGAAGCTTAACTAAATTTTGGTCCAGAAATAGCTAGCACCTCACCATGCAGGCCATGGTGTATTGATACCACTCATCCGTCAGGTAGCCTGGAAAGGGCTTGGAAGGCCGTTTGGGGGCGGGTGGTTTGCGGGCCTTGGATGCGCTGGGCTTGGTCTTGGTGGCAGGCATGGATAGGTGGGCTGGCGGGGTTTGAAGTAGCCTAAAATGCTCGCAGGATCGCGGACGGCAATCTGGCATTGTTTTGCCTGTGGATTCAACGCCTTGACCGCCCTGACCCTCAACCCAATTCCAATGAGGAGTAGCTCTGCATCCACGGTTGAAACTTTTCCCGCTGATAGATACACTGCCCTCATGACAGCGACCATTAACTCCGTCCTCGAATGTGCTCTCCAGTTGCCCGTGGGAGAGCGTTCCCGCATCGCTGCACGGCTCATCGAGAGCGTGGATGAGGCGGATGATGTGGAGGTGAGTCCGGCCTGGCGGGCGGAGATCGAAAGTCGCATGGAATCCATCCGTGCAGGAACCGCCAAGCTCATCCCCAACGATGAAGTCATGGCTGGCGTACGCCGTAAACTGGCAGCTCAGAGCGCTGCCAAATCCGCATGAACATCCTCTGGCACGACTCCGCCGTCTTCGAGCTGGAAGAAGCCGCTCTCTACTATGGTGGCGTGGATGATGAGCTGGGCCTGAGTTTCATCGCTGAAGCCGAGGTGGCCATCGCCCAGATCAAAGCGCGACCACAGATGAGCCGGAAGTTTGACCGGGAGGCACGCAAAGCTCGCATGAAGCGGTTCCCGTATGCCGTGTCTGCTGGATTGATGATGACACGCTCCGCATCATCGCCGTCATGCACCTGCACCGTGAGCCGGGTTATTGGCATGGGCGGCTTAACCTCGGCCTCATAAATTTGGAACGCATCACTCTTGATCCTGCCGCCATGTCGGGGAAGCCCTGCATCCGTGGGATGCGTGTGGCTCAGCCAATGACGGCAGAAGTCCAAGGCGCGAGATGGACCGATGTGCTGATTCCAAGCGCGGGCAACCTCAGCGATTAGACCCGGAGAAGATCGGTTCATGCGCATGACGGCCTTAATTCCAAGGTCCACCGCCTCCTCCGAACGATTCAAGGCCACGAGGAGTGCCACTCTCCTCATGCTCGCGGCGCGGTCCCAACGATTGCCAGTCGGTTTCACCTCGGCATACCATTCGAGAGCGGACTGATGACGCCCGACTTCCTCGCAGGAGACGGCGTTTTCATAGGCGATCTGGTCGTCGCCTTTGGCGGCGGATTCGCGGGAATAGGGGGCGGTGGTTATGGCGGTGAAGTTTGGGTTCACCGGCATCTACGGGGGCCGCCAAAAATCGTCAACCTGGCCGGGAAATGGAAGGGTTTGCCAAGTGAACCGCTGCGACCTGCCGCGTTGCCTTCGCACTGCTTCCCCACCACCAGCTCCCCAGTAGCGCTGCGAGAAGCACTAGCGACCACAGACGCCAGTTTGGATCGGTTTCGTGGGTTGTCTCGATCTGCGTGGCGGTTAGGTCGGCGAGTTCGTTGAAAGGGGTGGCTGCGGACAGATCGGCCTCGCGGGTGTCGGCGAAGTGGGCTGCGCCGGAGAGCAGCAGTGTGTCTGCCTGTTTGACCTCGAAGAAACCGGGCCGGGCGGGTGCGCGCAGGAGGTGCGCCTGGGTAAGCGGCACGGTACTGGTGCCCTCTGGTGTGTGGGTGATGACGGTCAGTGGCGCGGCTTTGTCCCCTGCGGCATGGGCCACGCTGAGGCGCTGGCGCAGGTCGTAGTTCGCCGTCTCTGGCGCGATCTTTTCCCTCCGCACCTCCTCCAGGAAGCGATGCAAGAGGATGGCGAGGGCGGGGAGCTTGCGCGCATTGCTGGTGGCGAGGTCGAAATGGCAGAAAAGCTGCCGTGCGCCTGCGGGTGTGACGCGCAGGCTGATGAGCGACCGCTCGCCCTGCCAGAGCAGCACGCGGTCGCGCGGGTCGCGCGGCATGACCATGCCCTCGCGCACCAGGAGTGACTGCCAGTTCAGGCCGTCGGTGAGGGGATGTGCCTCGCCGACGATGGAGCCGCGCAGGTAGGGCGGGTTTTCCGCCTGCGAGCGGCTGGCGAAGATGCAGGCGTGTTGGTTCTCCGGCAGGGCCACGCTGGGCGGCCAGACGATGATGCGCACGTCAGCACTAGCCGCCGCGACACTGCGTGTGCCGTCGAAGCGCTGGAACAGCTCTGTCAACTCACTTGTGACCGGGGTCTGCGCTCCCGGCTGCTCCGCCGCCATGTGCAGGCCGATCAGCTTTGGCTGCGGGCGCAGCAGGGGGAGTTGGTCATCGGGCGTGAAGGCGTCGGGGGAGAGTGAGAGGGTGATCTTGGCTGTGTTTGCGGCGCTGTGCGAGGAACCGGCTGAAGCCGGGACTACAGTGCGCGGAACAGTGCGTGAGATGTTTGCGTCTTCCTTAGCCTCGTTGAGGAATGGGCCTGAGAGCGTGCGCGTTTCGCCTGGGCCTAACGTGAGCTTTGTCCAGGCAGAGACTTTGCCACCGCTCTCTGCGCGCCATTCGCGGTCCTGCGGTGTGCGGCTGTGATTGCGCAGCAGGGCGCGCCAGAGCCACTGGCCGTCCTTTTCCTCCACGGTGACTCCGGCCCAGCCGACATTCGCCGTTTCCTGCCCCACGGAGAGCACACGTGCATCGAAGGGCGGTCGTGCCGCCTGCGTGTGATCGGTGATGAGGAGCACTGCCCCCTTCTCGCCGACGAGACTGCGCGCGGTGCGCAGAGCGGGGGTGAAGTCATGCACGCCCAGCACTGGCTGCCACGCCTGCAAAGCGGCGAGCATGTCCTGTGAGGATGCGCCGTGGTAGAGAGTGGCCGCCTCGGCATCAGAGGATAGCAGTGTCAGTTCTGCGCGCGCCAGCGGACCTGTCAACAGCGCGGCCAGCGCATCACGCACGCCCTGCTCCGCAGCACCGCGAAAGGCCTGCATGGAGGCGGAACTGTCCATGACGAGCGCGATGCGCTGCACGGCATCCTTTTTCGGCCAGCGCGGCCCGACCAGCAGCCAGGTGAAAAGCAGCACCATGAGAAGCTGCAGCCACAGGGGGATGGACGGGCGCAGCCGCTCGATGCGATTCCCCGTTTCCGACTCACGCTGCATCTGCTGGAGCAGGAACAGGGTCGTGACCGTCTCCCGCCGACTGCGGCGCTGGAGGTAGTGGACCGCTAGCACGGCGGGAATGCCGAGCAAGCACCAGAGGGCAGTCGGGTTGGCGAAGGTCATGGTGTGAACACGGAGACCACGCCCTTGCGGGCGCTGCTACTTTAGTCCTTGCTGGTGCGGCTATCTGGCGATGTCCAGCAGCGAGGGCAGACCTTTAAGTGTGTCCGTGCCTACAGCCGCAGCCGCTGGATCTCCCGTGAGCGCGTCGGGGGACTTCAGATAGCGGAGGAATTGGCTGTCTGTGCTGAGGATGAGGCTGGTGTCTGGGGTCAGCACCTTCTTGTAAGCCTCCATCGTCTTGGTGAACTCAAACAGCTCTGCCGCCTGCGGTGTGGCGCTGTAGGCCTTGGCATAAATCTCTGTCGCCCGCGCATCAGCGCCGCCCTCGATCTCCTGCACTTTACGATAGGCTTCGGATTCGATTTGCTTCAGGTCGCGCTCGCGCTGGCCGAGAATCTTCGCTGCCTCGCCCGCGCCCTCGGACTTGAAGCGCTCGGCGATCTGGGTGCGCTCGCTGACCATGCGCTGGTAGATGGTCATGCTGACGGAGGGGTTGTAATTGATGCGCTTGAAGCGCACGTCCAGTAGCTCGATGCCGAAACCATTCACTTTGGGCACGGCGCTGGTGAATATCTCCTTTTCCAGCTCCGAGCGGCCCTTGGTGATCGGTGGCAGCATGCCGATGCGCGCGTCCGCGATGGAGACGGTGGCAGCTACGTCACGCGCCACCTTGCGGTCCTTGGTGGTGCGCACGGCTTCAATGAAGTCATGCCTGGCGATGACGTTGCGCGTCTCGCTGCCGAGGATGTCAGTGAGCCGGGACTGGGCGCTGCGTTCATCCCGCAGGTTCTCAAAGAACAGCCGCGGGTCGCTGATGCGCCAGCGGGCGAAGCTGTCCGCCACGATGTACACCTTGTCCCGCGTGGGCATGTTGGCCGGCGGGCCGTCCCATTCCAGGATGCGCTTTTCAAAGCGGTTGACCTTCTGAATGAAGGGCTTCTTGAAATGCAGGCCGGCGTCCTTCACCGTATCCCCCACGGGCATGCCGAACTGGGTGATGATGACCTGCTCCGTCTCACTGACGGTGTAGAGGCTGGCACTGCCTAGGATGTAGAGCGCGATGCCGGCGACGAGGATGAGGAGGGAAAAACCAGGTTTCATCGGATGGGAGACGTGCGGGTAGGGGTCGTACGGGGGGCGGCAGGGGCGGGATTGGACGCTTTTTGCTGGAGCTGCATGAGGGGCAGGAACTGTGGCACTTTGTCATCCACGATGACCTTGCCGGGGATGGTGGGGAGGATCTCGCCGAGGGTCTCCAGGTAGATGCGCTGCTTGGTCACGGCGGGTGCCTTTTGATACTCGGTGAGTAGGGCGGTAAAACGGGTGGCGTCCCCCTCGGCCTCGTTGACGCGCTTAGTGGCGTAGCCCTCGGCCTCGCTGATGCGCTGCTCGGCCTCGCCCCTGGCGCGGGGCACGGCGCGGTTGTACTCGCCATTGGCCTCATTAATCATGGATTCCTTCTCCTGCTGGGCGCGGTTCACTTCGTCAAAGCTGTCCTTCACCTGCGCTGGCGGGTTCACATTGCCGAGCTGCACCTGGTCTATGTGAACGCCCATCTGTAGGCCGGAAACGATGCCCTGTAGCCGCTCTAGCGCCTTCACCTCGATCTCTTGACGACCGACGGTGAGAACCTCGTCAATCGAGCGGTCGCCGACGACCTCGCGCATGACTGCCTCGGACATGTCACGCAGCGTGGCTTGCGGCTCTAGGAAGTTGAAAACGAAGGCACGCGCGTCGGCGATGTGGAACTGCACCACCCACTCCACCACGGCGGCGTTTAGGTCGCCGGTGACCATGTTTTTCTCCAGCTCCATGTCCGCGTAGTCTTTGTTGAACTGGTATTCGTTCGAGGCACCGCGAGTGCCGTAGCCGAACTCCAGCTTCAACTGCCGCCGGATTTCCACCTGAGTGACCTCGTCCACGCCAAAGGGCAGCTTGAAGCTCAACCCCGGCTCAGTGGTGGTCAGGTACTTTCCAAAGCGCTGCACTACCGCCACGGAGCTAGCCGGCACCTGGTAGAAGCTGGAAAATGCACCGATGATCAGCAGCAGCACCAGCACGCCGAGCAGGACGCGCGCAGCACTGAGGCGGAAGTTTGCCGGATTTGGGAAGGGAAGTGTGGGCGGACGGTTGGCAGCCATGTGCGGACCCTATCAGACACCTTGCCGGGGGCAAGCCTGCTCATGACATATATGGAAATGCCCGGACATGCCGCCGGAGGTTGCGCGGTAGCCGCCTGGAGTGTAGTCCGTGGTAGATGATGCAGTCCGCCGTGCTCGTGATCTTTCTTTTCGCCCTGCTGGCCGCCGGTGTGCTGGGCACGGAGACGCGGCTGCTGTTCTTCTGGCCCGGCGCGGGGCTGCTGGGGCTGGCTGGCTTGCTGGCGGCGCTGCGCTGGCGGCTGCGCATCCTGTTCCCACCCAGCGATGTGTGCCTGGGCACGGTGCTGCTTTTTGCGGGCTACATCGCCATGCGCGCACTGATGTCTCCGGTGGCAGTGTATGCGCGGGAGGATTTGTTTATGCTGGCAGGCTGCGTGGTGGCCTATGTGCTGGTGGTCACGGCGGCCAGTCATCCGCGCTGGCGGCTAGCATTGATGGGCGTGCTGCTGGTGCTGGTGCTTGGGAACCTAGCGGTGGGCTATGTGCATCTGTCCGGCCACTGGGAGTTCCATCTGGTGCCGGACTTTTTCCGCAGGGCGGGCGCGGGGCGCATCGGCGGTTTCTTTGCGAACCCGAACCACCTGGCGGCTTTTCTTTCGCTGGTGATGTTCCTTTCCGCAGGCTGGCTGTGCTTTGGCCGCGGCGGCGCGGTGCTGAAGCTGTGGCTGGGCTTCATGGTGGTGGCGATGGCCCTGGGCATGGCGCTGACGGTGAGCCGTGGCGCGTTGTTTGGCATGGTGGCGGGGCTGCTGGTCTTTGCGCTGCTGGCGCTGGGGACGGTGTGGCAGACGCAGCGGCATCTGTTCTGGAGCCTGCTGGGCGGTGGCCTAGTGGCCGCGCTGCTGGCCGGTGCCGTGCTGTGGAAGGTGAATGAGGAGTACTTGCGCGGGCGCATGGAGCGCAGCCCCTTGGCGGGCGATGTACGTTTTGGCATCTGGGAGGCAGCGCTGGCCCAGCACGCGGAGTCGCCGCTGCTGGGGGCGGGGGCGCGCATGTTCTATCACGGCAGCATCCGCCATCGCTCGCCAAAACTGCCCGTATATGCGGAGGAGGCGCTGTTTGCCCACAATGAATACCTGCAACTGCTGGCGGACTACGGCTGGGCCGGGGCGACGCTGCTGGTGCTGATGCTGCTGGCGCATATCGCCAACGGCCTGCGTTTCATCGGCTGGTTTGTGCGGCACAAGTTCATGCAGACAGGCCGCGTGATCAGCACGAACCTCGCCCTCTGCCAGGGCGCGCTGGCGGCGCTGGCGGCCACCCTGGTTCATGCGGTGTTCGAGTTTCACTTCCATGTGCCAGCCACGCTGCTGACAGGGGCCATTGTGTTGGGCCTGCTGGCGAATCCCGGCCATGAGGGCGCGGAGCACGCCCCCCGGCGCGTGCCCGGCGTGCGCCTGCTGACAAAGCTGGCCCTGGCCCTGTGCTCGCTGGCTCTGCTGGCCGGGCCGTGGCTGTATGGGCGCGGGGATTACGCCCTAGCGCAGTCGCAGATTGACCAAGTGAAAAAGGATCCGGCAGGGAGGATGCGGCATCTGGACCAGGCCATCGCGGCGGATGCGGGGAACCCTGAGTCGTATTACCAGCGCGGCCTCGCGGCGCTGGACCGGCTCACTGCGAACGATCGCTCCCCCGACAGCCCAATTTTGAAGCAGGCCGTGGCCGACCTCGAACGTGCCGTGGCGCTGAACCCGCACAGCTACCTCTATCCGCTGGCGCTGGCGGATGCCTACGATGCCGTGGGCCGTTACGATGACGCGGTGAAGTCCATCCAGCGAGCGCTCGTGCTGGCCCCGCTGCATGAGGAGCCGCGCCTGGCCCTGGGCATGCACTGGCATCGCCTGGGCGACTTCGAGCGCGCCGAGATGGCCTACCTCTGGGCCAAGGACTCCAAAGCCTGGAACGAGGACGGCACCGCGCGCTGGACGGACAACTACCGCCTGCTGCTGGAGCACGCGACGCTGATGCGCGGGGAGAAGAAGCAGCCGTGACGAACTGGGGTTTTCAATGCCAATTGCCGTGGTGCCGATGGCCGGACTCGAACCGGCAAGGAGGTTGCCCTCCAGCGGATTTTAAGTCCGCTGTGTTTACCATTTCACCACATCGGCGTGCGCGCTCTGGAGCGCGCAGTGTAGCGGATTTCACGGCGGGGCCAAGCGATAAGCGGGCAAAGGGCCAGGCTCACACGACCCACTCGCCGCGATAGTCGCGGGTGAGCCACTTCGGATCACCGCCTTCAGCAAAGGTGCGCTCCGTGGGGTTCCACTTGAAGTTCGCGCCATGCCAGTAGGCCATGTTCATGAGGTGGCAAGAGATGACAGTCGTGGCACCCACGGCTACATCGCAGATCGGACGCTCGCGCGTCTTGATGCTGTTGAGCCAGTCGTCATGGTGGTTCTTGCTGTCGTAGAGCTTGGTCTTGGCGTCCTTGAGGAACTCGCGCTCGGAGAGAATGACTTCGCGGTCGAGTGAGGTGCCCTTGTCCTTTTCTTTGTCCATGAAACCGTGAACCTTCTTGCCGCCGAGAATCAACTCGAACTTGCCACGGTTCACATGCACTTCGCCCTCGGTACCGTAGAAGGACACGCCTTTGCCCTCGCCATGCGTGAGCACGACGCCGTTCGCATAAACGAGCTTTGCGCCGCGACTGGCCTTCTCCCAACCTTCGGGTGCGATGACCTGCACGGGGCCGCTTTCATCCATACCAAGTCCCCATTGGGCGATGTCAATGTGGTGTGCGCCCCAGTCAGTGATCATACCGCCGCCGAACTCGCGCGTCATGCGCCAGTTGGGGAAGTGATTATGGACACCGCGCGGGCTGAGGGTGCTGTTATAGGGCTTCAGCGGGCCTGGGCCACACCAGCGGTCCCAATCGAGTCCTGGCTCGGCTGGTTCTTCCTTGAGGTTGTAAACCGGGGCTGGGCTGCCAAAGGAGGTAGTGATGGTTTTGATCTCGCCGATGACGCCGTTGCGCACTAGCTCAGCGGCGACGCGGAATTCCTTGCTGGAGCGCTGCTGGGAGCCGGTCTGGAAGATGCGCCCGCTGTCGCGCACGGCCTTCGTCAGGGTGAGGGCTTCGTGGACGTTGTGGGTGAGTGGCTTCTCGCCATACACATCCTTACCAGCCTTCACGGCGGCGATGCCGATGTAGGCGTGCCAATGGTCGGGTGTGGCGACGACGACGGCGTCGATGTCCTTGCGGGCCAGCAGCTCGCGGAAGTCGTTGTAGGAGTCGCAGCCTTTGTAGCCGCCATCTTTCTTCTCGCCGTATTTTTTCTCGACTGTGCTCTTGGCATTCTCGCGGCGAGTAGTGTCCACATCACAGACGGCGACGACCTGCACGGCCTGTCGCCCCAGGAAATTACCGAGGTGGCCGCTGTTCATCTTGCCCATGCCGATGAAGCCGATGTTGATGCGCGCGTTGGGCGCGGTTTCTGCCGACCAAACGCGGGACGGCAGGATGAAAGGTGCTGCCACGGCTCCGGCAGCGGTTTGGAGAAAGGAACGGCGAGATGGGGTGGACTGGCTCATGATGGAATGGATTCTAAACAGACCGGAGAATACGCGACTAAATCGCCTTTTGTGCAGGGTCTTCCACAAAAAGACGGGCGGCGAAATCCTCCACGATCTTCTGCTCCGCCATGCATTGACGCAGTGCCGTGTGTGGCAAAGGATGGTCGGCGTGTCCACACTGCTGCGCCTTTCCATTTTCTGCATTATCGCCTGTGCTGCTGCCCGCGGACACACGGTGCCAAACCTCACGATTGAGGCGGTGTTCGCCCCCAGCGGGTCTTTCAGACTGGAGATCAATTTAGATCCGCGTCTGTTCCTCTCTGATCAGCCTGCCACGCTGCCGCCGGTGCCTGCTGCGTGGTATCTGGATCAAAGCGCGGCGCAGCGGCTAGAGACGCACGCTAAGGCCGCAGTGTGGCTGGGAGCGAATCTGAAACTGCATTTTGAGGCGCAAATGATGGCGCTGGATGAGGCGGTGGCGGAGACTGAATTTGTGGCGATGGACGGTGCGACAAGCCTGCCGCTGACAGCGGAGACGGCTGAGGCCCATTTACTGCTTCGCGCGCGTGGCACGGTGCCGGAGGGCAGCGGAGATTTCGCCCTCTCGCTGGGAAAGGCGGCGCAGGTTAGCCTGATCCTGCTCAACAGCCAGGAAGGCAATGAGGATCGCCGCCCGCAGGTGCTTTTCCCCGGCGAGACTAGTCGACCATTCAAACTGGTCGTGACAGCGAAACCGAGGACGCCAGAAAAGGCTGTCAGGGATGGGCGGCTGGCCACCGAATTGGCTTACGCCCTGGGGGCTGTGGGTGTTGGACTGATTTTGATCATCGCCTGGGCGCTCAAACGCTGGCTTGTGCGCTGAGAAACTGCACCACGCGCCGCTCGTGCCACGGCTGCCCTGACAGAGTGAAGTCGAGAAAGCCGACATGACCGCCGTGGTCGGGAGCCTCTAGGTACAGCGTGTGCACAGCGGCGGCGATGTCTGCGGGAAAGGAGGGCAGATCGAGCAATGGGTCATTGCGCGCATTGAGCAGCAGCGTGGGCACGGTGATGCAGTGAAGAAGCGGCAGGGAGGAGGCGCGTGCCCAGTAGTCATCTGCATCACGAAAGCCATGCAGCGGCGCGGTGTAGCGGTCGTCGAACTCACGGATGGTGCGGATGCGGTGGATGCCGCGCGTCTGGATGTGTCCTGGGAAGCGACGTGCCTTGGCCTCCATCTTACCGATGAGCGAATGCAAGAAACGGCGCAGGTAAATCGCGTTGCCGGGGCGCACATCCAAAGCTCGCGCGCAGGAGGCCAAGTCCACAGGCGCAGACACCGCCACTGCGGCGACTATGGCCAAATGCGCCGCTGTCTCGCCGAGGCATTTGAGCGTGATGTTCCCACCGAGGCTGAAGCCGATGAGAGCGATCTTTGGGTAAGACTTAGCCGCGTGCGCGATGACCAAGCGCAGGTCATCCGACTCGCCACTGTGGTAGGAGCGCGGTAGCCGGTTTTCCACACCGCCGCAACTCCGGTAATTCCACGCCAGCACATCCCAGCCCGCCTTTCCTAGCGTGGCTGCCATACCCCGGATGTAGCCTGCCTGGACGGAGCCTTCGAGCCCGTGGGAGAGAATAGCCAGCCGCTCATGACCGCCGCGCTGCCAAAATAGATCTAGGAAATCTCCATCTGGCAGCTCCAGCCGCTCCCTTGTCTGCCAGCGCGGATGCAGGCGCGGCAGGAAGACAGGCAGGATAGTCTGTGCATGGCCCCCACGCAGCAGGGGCGGGGCACGATAAGTGGAGGTGACGACAGGCACACCGCACGCCCTAACACAAACAGACAGACCTGTCACCGCTCGGCGACGAGGCTGGAGGAAATTTGCTTCCGCATCGCGCGCCACGCTGATTCCGCCCTGCAACCTATGCGTTGGGCAGGAGGGTAGATCGGATAAGGCTGTTCTATACTCAGAACTCGATCTTCATCGGCGGCGGGGGCTTCAGCTTGATGATTGGTGCTTCGATGGCATCCCCGCCTTCATCAGCACTGACAGGGACGGCGCGGCGGATGGGAGTGCCGTCGTCGTTCACGGGGCGGGCGCGGAGGATAGGCTGCTCGGAGTTATAGGGATCGGGACCGAGCACGGTCATGTCTTGGACATGGACAGGCTCGATATGGGCGAATTTACTGGTGTCCGCCAGCAGCGGTGTGGTCTGGTGGGTGGAGTTGGCGTTGCGGTGAAAGGCCACTAAGTCGGCGGACAGCCCCTCCCCCGTATGTATGGGGCAAAGAGCATTGAAGTTGGTGCCGGGGCGGAGGTATTCGGAGTAAGTGTTGCGCACGGAGCGCTCGACACCGTCCTGGCCCTTGACTTTCTCGTAACAGAAGTCGGTGGCGCGCACGCCGCTTTTCCGGCAGATTTCGACGCGCTCGGCGGACTCTGGCGGGGTGAACTCCTGCGGGGTGTGGCCCTGGGCGGAAGCGTTGATGATGTCCGTCCAGATTGGTAGGGCGACTTGGTTGGAGAAGGCACCGGGGTAGATGGTCTTCTGCTTGTCAAAGCCCACCCAGACACCGCAGGTGACCTCGGAGGTGTAGCCGAGGAACCAGAGGTCTTTATATTCGGAGTGCGTGCCGGTTTTCCCGGCGGCGGGGAAGTCGCCCAGGCCGTAGGTGGCCGCCAGCGCGCCGGTGCCGCGGTGTAAGGCGTCATCCAGGCAGGAGTGGGTCTGCCAGGCGGCGATCTCGTCCATGACGCGCACGTTTTGTAGCTCGGCCTCGGGGAGCTGGAAGACGGTTTTGTCCTGGCTATCAGAGATGCGCTGAATGATGTGCTGCTTGGCGGGGCGCCTGCCAGCGGTGGGAAAGCAGGAGTAGGCTAGGCACATCTCGTCCAGCTTCCCCTCGCTGGCACCGAGGCAGGTGGAGGCGGCATCGCGTAGAGGGGCGGTAATGCCTGCGCGCTGGATGAAGTCTTTGAATTCCAGCTTCAGCAGGCCGCGGTCCAGGGCCACCATCTCCCCCATACGCACGGTGGCGGAGTTGTGGGAGGAGACGAGTGCCTCGCGGGCGCTGATGGGGTTGCGGGACCACTTGGGGTCGTTCACCTCCATACCCCATTCGCCGAGGATGCCGGTAAAGCCGCCGATCATGACGCGCTGGTTGCTCAGTGGCTCATCGGCGAGCTGGGTCATGGGGAAGATGCCCGGCTTGGCAAAGGCTGCGGCATAGACAAAGGGGATGAAGGCGGTGCCTACCGGGCGCAGGCCATCGGTGGCGCGGTTATACTGGCTGTCAATAAAGTCACGTCCGCCGACGAGGGCCAGGATAGAGCCGTCCTTATTGTTCATGACCATCGCGGCCCCTTGTAGGTACTCCGGCTTCGGGCGCGGGGTGGCGGGGTCGAGTAAGCCCTTGGTCATCTTCACGCGGTAGTCGGCCAGGATGGCCTTGAACTGCTCGTGGGTTTGGTGCTCGTAGCCCTGGCGCTTTTCCACGACGGCAAGACGGGCTTTCACCGCATCCTCGGCGGCCTTTTGCAGGTCTTTGTCAATGCTGGTATAGATTTTGAAGCCGCCGATGGAGGCGCGCTCTTCGCCGACGAGCGCCACTACCTCCTCCCTTACGGCGTCAAAGGCGTAGCTGAGACGCGGGTCACTGCCCTGGGGCGCAGGCGGAATGAGGGACTTGAGCTTTAGACCCTCTGCCTCAAGCTTGCTGAGGTGCCCCTCCTCGACCATGCGGTCGAGCACATAGTTGCGCTCCTTGATGGCGCGCTCGCGGTGGCGGATAGGCTCGATGTTGTTGGGGCTTTTGATGAGGCCGACGATAGTGGCGGACTCCTCGATGAGTAGATCCTTGGCGTCTTTGTCGAAATAGCCGCGTGCAGCCGCTTGGATGCCATAGAAGTTCCTGCCGAAGAAAATGCGGTTCAGGTAGAGTTCGAGGATGTCGCTCTTGGAGTATTGGCGCTCGATGCGCTGCGCCACAAAGGCCTCCATGAGCTTGCGCTTATAGCTCTTTTCCATGAGGCCGAAGGTCTGCCGGGCGAGTTGCTGGGTGATGGTGCTGGCACCCTGGGTCTGCTCGCCAGCCTTGTAGTTCTCAATAACGGCACGGATGATGCCGAGGTAGTCCACGCCGTCATGGGTGAAGAAGCGGCTGTCCTCCTGGGCGGTGACTGCGTTGATGAAATGCTGTGGGATGTCCTTGATCGGCACAGGCGTGCGGTTGAGCACATGGATGCTGGAAAGCTCCTCGCCATTGCGGTCATAGATGATGCTTTTGGCCTCGAGCTTCTTCATTTCGTCGAGATCGTAGGTCTCTGCCTTCTTTTTCAACGGGGCGACGATGATGGCATAGCTGCCCATGAGGATGAGACCGACGAGGAGCACCAGAGCCATAAGCGCACTGAACCAGACGCGGCGGTAAAAGGGCAGCTTCAGGCCGGACTCGCCGCGCCAGTTGGGGGTGGTTTTCGATGCGTCGCCGGACATGGGAAGTGGCCTCTGGGGAAAGGGGCGCTAAGCTAAGCGCCTGTGGCGGCCTCTGCCACTGCTTTCCTGCCCGCCCCCGTGATGTCTCCCCTGCACCGCATCCTGCACGACCGCCTGACCGCCGCATTGGACGGCAGACTGACCTTTGCGGAGGTGATGGAGCTGGCGCTCTACCATCCGCAGCACGGCTACTACGGCCCTGGCCCGCGTCGCCTGGGCCGGGGCGGGGATTTTTTCACCGCTGTGAGCACTGGCCCGCTCTACGGGCGGCTGCTGGCCGCGCTGGCACGCCAGGTCTGGCAGGAAATGGGCACGCCGGGGGGCTTCACGGTCATTGAGCAAGGGGCGCACGACGGGCAGCTCGCGGAGGATGTCTTGGGCGCGCAGTCGGAGTTGCCCTATGTCATCGTCGAGCCAAACGCGGCCTGCGAAAAGGTGCAGCAGGAAAAGCTGGCCGCATTCGCCGGTCGTGTGCGCTGGGTGCAATCGCTGGCGGACTTGCCCGCGTGTCCGGCCCTGTTCCTCTGCAATGAGCTGCCCGACGCCATGCCGGTGCATCGGGTGCGCTGGGACGGGCGGGAGTGGGGCGAGCTTTATGTCGTTGAAAATGCGGGCGCTTTCCAGTTCGTGAGCCGTCCTTTGTCATGTGAACGTCTCGCCCATGAGGTGGCGCGGCTGCCGTGTGATCTGGTGGCAGGCTACACGACCGAGATTGGCCTCGCTTCACTGGACTGGATGAGCGCGCTGGCGACAGCACCTTTTCACGGGACGATCTATATCGCCGACTATGGCTTTGATGAGGCAGAGCTTTACGATCCGGGCCGCAGCACCGGCACCCTGCGCCGCTACCACGCACACCAAACGGATGACCGGGTGCTGGAGGAGCTGGGCGGCTGCGACCTGACCGCGCATGTGAACTACACCCGCCTGATCGAGACCGCCGAGGCCGGCGGCATGACGCGGCGTGCCTATGAGCACCAGGGCCGCTTCATCGGCAGGCTCGGTTTGCCCTGGCTGGGTAGCCTAGACGGGCGCGCGCCAGATGCCGCCACTCAGGCGCTACTGCGGCAGTATCAGTCGCTGACGCATCCGGCTTTTCTGGGCCGGTCTTTCCGCGTGCTGATGCTGGACAAGCCTGCGTGATGCCGCAGGTCAGGGGTCCGTTAGGTTCGGTGCCCACATGCCGGTCTCCTTGACGGCGGGCGTGACCCCATCGGCGGGAAAGCTGGCCTTTGCGGCCTCGCGCAGCTTGGTCGAAAGCTCGGCGACAGTGGCAGCGTGCTCAGCATTGTCGGCGAGGTTGGTCTGCTCTTTCGTGTCGGTGTCGTGGTCGTAGAGTTCATGCCCTTCTTTCCCTGCGGCCCACTCCGTGTAGCGCCAGCGCGGCGTGCGCAGGGTGTAGCCAAAGATGCGCTTCCCATCATCCCCAGCCGCAGGGCTGGCACCCAGGCGCTTGAAGCCGCCACCGCGCACCACCTGGCTGAGCACCCAGCCGCGCCCAGGGACGGAGGGGTCTTTCAGAATCGCGGCCAGGCTCTGACCCTGGAGATTCGCCGGAGCCTTCACGCCGCACATTTCTGCCAGCGTGGGGTAGAGATCAATGAGGCCCACGGGAGCCCGCGCCACGCCGCCCTTCACCACACCCGGCCCGGCCATGAGCAGGGGCACGCGCGCGCTTTCCTCAAACAGGCTCTGCTTCTGCCACAACCCGTGCTCGCCGAGGTGGTAGCCGTGGTCGCTGGTGAAGACGACGATCGTGTTCTCCGCCAGGCCCAGCCGGTCCAGCGCGTCCAGCACCACTCCGGCCTGCGCGTCCATGAAGCTGATGCTGGCAAAGTAAGCCTGCACGGCCTGTTGGCGCAGGGCGTCCGTCAGCTTCTCCTGCTCCTTCTTCTGGCTGCCCAGGGCGTGCTTAGGCAGGTCTTTCCGGTCTTCCTCCACGCCAGTTACCAACGGCATGTCCTTTTCAGCATAGCCCTCAAACCACGGCTTCGGGGCCACATACGGCGTGTGTGGGCGGAAGAAGCCCAGCGCCAGAAAGAACGGCCGCTCCTTATCCCGCGCGCGGCGCTCCAGCACCCAAGCCGCCTCCCGCGCCATCAGGCCATCGGTGTGCTTCTCATCGGGACTGGGTGAGGCATACCAGCTCAGCGTGCCGCCATAGTTCCCCGGCACCAGGCTGAAAATACTCGGCATATCCACCAGGCGGTCTGCACCCGCCGGATTGATCTCCATTTCCCACGATCCTGGGTCATCGTGCCCGTTGGTGCCGATGGAGAGCGGCACGTTGTAGTGGTACAACTTCCCAATCCGCGCCGCGAGGTAGCCGCCTTGCCGGAAGGCCTGCGGCAGGCTGATATGCGAGGGGATCGTCTGGCGGAAAACCTGACCGTTGGTGAGGATGCCCGTGCTGTTAGGGTAGAGGCCCGTCAGCATTGAGTTCCGGCTCGGCCCGCACAGCGGGAACTGGCACGCCGCCTTTTCAAAGCGCACACCACGCGCGGCCAGCTTGTCGAGGTTCGGCGACTTCACCAATGGATGCCCGTAGCAGCCCAGGCTGGTGTTCAGGTCATCGGCCATCATGAACAGCACGTTAGGGCGCGCGGCGGCATGGAGCAGCGCACCGGGCACATAAAGCCAGAGGGCAATTAAAGCGATGAGGAGGGTGTGAAAGGAGCGCATGGTGGTGGTGGTTGGGGGCGCTGAAACGTCCGCGCATTGCCTTCCTTATCACTCTGTGTCTTTCCCCTTCGCAGGTCAAAACACGCCTGTGTGACAGGCGTGCGGCCCGCCGTCCGTAGTATCGAGCCTATGCCCACTAGCCGCCGCTCTTTTTTGCAAAGCTCCGCCCTCGCCGCCAGCGCTGTCGCATTCCCAGCAGTGGTGAAGTCGGCCAACCCGAATTCGAAGCTCCAAGTCGTCTCTGTCGGCGCGAACGGGATGGCCTACAGCGACATCAAGAACATCAGCAGTCACGCGGCGGTGAAATATGTGGGCTTCTGCGACATAGACAGCACGCGCTTTGACAAAGTGGACGCGGAGCACCCCGGCACGCCGCATTTCGCCGACTACCGCGAGATGTTCGCCCAGCTCGGCGACAAATTCGATGCGGTGAACGTTGGCATCCCTGACCACATGCACGCGAAGGTGGCGATTGATGCGCTGCGCAAGGGCAAGCACGTCTATTGCCAGAAGCCCCTGGCCCACACCGTGTGGGAGGCGCGGCAGATGCGGTTGGAGGCGCAGAAGGCGGGCGTGACTACGCAGATGGGCAATCAAATCCACTCGAACCTGGAATACCGCTTGGGCACGCGCCTACTGATGGAAGGCGCGATCGGCAAGATCAAAGAAGTCCACTCCTGGGTATCGGTCACCGGCAATGAACGCAACAAGCGCCTGGAACCCGCGCCCGGCGCGTCTGCACCGAAGCATGTGAACTGGGATTTGTGGATCGGCGTGGCACCGATGCGCGACTATGCTCCGTGCTACCATCCTTTCGTCTGGCGTGACTGGCAGGACTTTGGCGGCGGCGCGCTGGGAGACTTCGGCTGCCACATCCTCGACCCCGTTTTCACTGCACTGGGGCTGAACGCGCCGCTGACGATCATGGCAGAAAACAGCGGCATCAACCAGCACATCTGGCCCACCCACCAGCAGATCGAGTACGTCTTCCCCGGCAACGAACTCAGTGCGGGCAAGACCCTCAAAGTGACTTGGACGGACGGCGGCTTGAAGCCCGCCCGCAAGCTGGCAAAGATGCCCGACAACCTCGATCTGCCTAACAGCGGCAGTCTGTTCATCGGCGAGGAGGGGAACATGGTCCTCGCCCACGTCGCGGGGCCGCGCCTGTATCCGCTGGAGAAGTTCACCGGCTTCAAGTATCCCAAAGAGCAAGGCTTGAGCCACTGGCACCGCTGGGTGGACGCCTGCCTCGCAGGTGAGAAGACGAGCGACGGCTTCCACTACGCCGGACCCCTCGCTGAAACAGTGCAGCTCGGCAATGTCGCAACCCGCCTCGCCACTGGCGAGGTGGATCAGCGCACTGGGCGTCCCTTGCAGCCAAGAGTGCTCGAATGGGACACCGCCGCCTTCAAGTTCAAGGATGCCCCAGACGCCGACAAGCTGCTGACGAAGACCTACCGCGACGGTTGGGCGATCTGATCGGGGACATTCCCCGCCTCCGGGAACTTTACTGCTCCACACTGAAGATGTGCATAGCCGTGCCATCGGGGTTTAGGGAGACGTAGTTGCTGGGGCCGGTCCAGGTATAGGTCTGGCCGTGGAGGAGGTCGGTAACATGGTAGGGCCGACTGCTGTCGAGTCCGAGGACGGGAAGGTTCAGGTGGACCATGCTGGCGACGGAGGCGTGGTCGTTGAGGCTGATGATGCAGAGGATGCGGCTGCGGTGGTCGGGCGTGGCTTTGCTGTAGCAGATGACCTCGCCGTGGTCAGCGGTGTGGAAGACGAGGTTGTCGTAAAGGTGCATCGCGGGGTGATCGCGGCGGATGTGATTGAGGCGGGCGATGAAGGATTTGATGTTGCCGGGGGCATTGTAGTCGCGCTGGCGGAGCTGGAATTTCTCGGAGTCCAGGTATTCTTCCTTGCCGGGGAGCGGCTCATTTTCGCACAGCTCGTAACCGGCGTACATGCCCCAGGTGGAGGAGAGCGTGGCGGCCAGGGCGGCGCGAAGGCGGAACATGCTGGCAGGGGCGTTTTGCAGGTAGAAGGGGTGGATGTCAGGTGTGTTCGGCCAGAAGTTGCCGCGGTAATACCAGCGCATGTCTCCTTGGGTCAGTTCTTTGGCGTAGTCGGTCAGGCCGGTCTTGTCCTCGCGCCAGGTGAAGTAAGTGTAGCTCTGGGTGAAGCCGATCTTGCCGAGCACCTGCATCATCTTCGGCTTAGTGAAGGCTTCGGCCAGGAAGATGATGGTGGGGTCTTTGCGGTGAACGGCGCTGATTAGCTCCTCCCAGAAGGCGACGGGCTTGGTATGGGGATTGTCCACCCGGAAGATTTTCACGCCGCGCTCCACCCAGAGGAGCACGACATCAATAAGCTCACGCCACAGGTTCTTCCAATCGGCGCAGTGGAAGTTAAGGGGATAGATGTCCTGGTACTTCTTCGGCGGGTTTTCGGCGTAGCGGATGCTGCCATCCGGGCGCTGGTAGAACCAATCTGGGTGGTCCTTCACATAGGGATGGTCGGGAGAGCAATTGATGGCGAAGTCGAGCGCGATCTCTAGGCCGCGCTTTTGCGCCTCGCCGACGAGCCACAGGAAGTCCTCCACGGTGCCCAGTTTCGGCTCGATGTCGCGGTGACCGCCTGCGGGGCCGCCGATGGCCCAGGGGCTACCGACATCGCCCGGATGAGCGGTAAGAGTGTTGTTTTTCCCTTTCCGGGCGGTGATGCCGATGGGGTGGATGGGCGGGAAGTAAATAGTGTCGAAGCCCATGTCTCGCGCATCATCCAGGCGGGGCAGGCAATCGCGGAAAGTGCTGTGCCTGTCGGCACGGCCTTCGGCACCACGGGGGAAAAATTCATACCAGGCGGAGAAGCGGGCGCGCTCCCGCTCGACGATGACGCGTAGTGGGGCGGAGGTGGTGGAAAGGCTGCGATCCGGGTGGCGATCCATCAGAGATTGGAGCTCGGCAGAAAGGAGCAGGTCCATGATTTCCCGAGAAGGAGTGCCGGTGGTGAGCAGGTCGGCCACGTCCTCGATCTGCGTGCCGCTGTCCGGCGTACCTGCGGCACGGGCGCGCTGGGCGGCCTCGCGCAGGAGGCGCGCGCCTTCGAGCGCCTCTACAGGCACGTCGGGGTCATCGGAATGGACGCGGACAGGGAAGGTCTTTTTCCAACCGCGAAAGCCGTCTGACCAAGCCTCGACGACATACTCCCAGCGACCCAGGGACTCGAAGCTACAGCAGCCGTGCCAGCGGTCGTTTTCGACGGGTTGCATGGGAGCTTCAAACCAGCGCCGGGTGCCGATGAGCCGCCATTTCAGGACGGCGGACATGACGACATGGCCGTCCATAAAGATGTCGCACCAGACATTGAGTGGTTCCTGGACGATACGCTTGATGGAATGCCGCCCGCCTTCGATGCAGGGGTAGAAGTTCTCGATGACGACGGTCGGGGCATGGGCGGCGGCTGACATAATGCGGGCCGATGTTTAGCCACAAAAGAACGCAAGGGAATGCAAAAATACAGCCGCTGCCATGCATCGCTCCCGGCAGGTGCGAGACGCCGCCAACCGGAAGCAGACGATTTCAGCGTGGAAAGAGCCTGATTTTCCCATCACGGAGTCAGCGTAGGGCAGTGGAACTGCCGGAATGTCAGTTGCAGGGGAGATTTTACCGGGCCAAAATTGGCACTGCCATGGAAAGCCCCCCCTCGCCTGCGAATGGCGGCGCACTCAAAGCGCTGTGGTCAGAGTTGCGTGCCCTGCTGGACTTGGTGCTCGACTTTTCCTTCAAGCGCTTCGTCACACCGCGCCTGATCCGGATTCTGTATGCGCTGAGCCTGCTGGCTGCGGTCCTGGCCACGCTTACATGGATGTTCAGCGGCTTTGCCAGCAGTTGGTATTACGGCTTGTTCACACTCATAACCGGGCCAGTGGCCTTTGTGCTGTATGTATTGATGGCGCGGGTTGTGATGGAACTTGTGCTAGCCATCTTCCAGATCGCCGAGCGCGGGCGTGAAAAATAGCAGGTAGTGCGGATGTGCAGCCTTTCAGGGAGCCGAGCTTCCCCGCTGCTGCGCAACGCAAAGATCGCTCCCGCCCGTTGCCATCAGGCTTTCCTGCGCTAGTCTCGCGCCCGTTTATGGACCTTTCCCCACTTCTCGCCGTCAACGCCTTCGACATGTCCTGGATCACCAGCGCAGAGGCATGGATCGCCCTGCTCACGCTGACCGTCATGGAAATCGTGCTGGGCATTGATAACATCGTCTTCATTTCCATCCTGGTGGACAAACTGCCAGAGCCGGAACGCCCACGGGCGCGGTTCCTGGGGCTGGCCTTTGCCATGGTCACACGCATCCTACTGCTGCTGTGCATCTCCTGGGTCATGCAGTTAAAGGAGCCGCTAGTCACTGTGCTGCATCACGGCATCTCCGGGAAGGATATGATTCTCATCCTAGGCGGGCTTTTCCTGCTCTGGAAGAGTACCAAGGAAATTCACCACAAGATGGAGGGCGATGAGGAGGGCGCTCACGCAACAGGTGCGGGGAAGGCAGCGCTGGGGGCCATCCTGGTGCAGATCGCCATCCTGGACCTTGTGTTCTCGCTTGATTCAGTGATCACCGCCGTAGGCATGGTGGACCAGATCATGGTCATGGTGATCGCGGTGATGATCGCGGTGGGGTTCATGATGGTCTTTGCCGGTGCGGTCAGTGACTTCATTAGCAAGCACCCCACAGTAAAGATGCTCGCACTCTCCTTCCTACTGCTGATCGGCACCACGCTCATCGCCGAGGGCTTCCACGTCCACTTCCAAAAAGGCTACGTCTATTTCGCCATGGCTTTCTCTGTCTTTGTCGAGATGCTAAACATCCGCATGAAGAAAAAGACGGCGAAAAAAGCTGCTGCATAAGGGCGAGTGAACTGGCTGAAAAAGGAGTGCCCTAGCTTCCTTGAAGCAGAGACAGGTCATGCCCTTCGCCGTTTTGCCATATCGGCAAAATGAAATACAGGCTCATTTCTCATTTGTGCCATATCCCGCCTATTGACGAGCAGGGCTAGAATGCGAAGTCGCATGGAAATGATTTGATAATCAACGACTTGCGCTAGCTCGACCATCTCTGGCACGCAGCTTGCAGGATATGTGGGGCGTCACCTGATGACAAACAAAACCCTCATCTACAAACACGAAGCCACAAACCCAATACCCCTATGAAACTCACACGCTATACCCCCTCCTTCGATCTTGGCCGCGTCGCCGATTTCGATACTTGGCTGCGTCATCCCTTCGCCGGATTCCCGGTCATGGGAGCGCTGCTCAATGAATACCTCCCTGGTGCCGCCACTGGCCGCATGGCCGCTGATGTGTATGAGGACAAGGACAACTACTTCGCCCGCTTCGAACTCCCCGGCGTGAAGAAGGAAGACATAAAGGTCGAAGTCCATGACCGCCTCCTCACCGTCTCCGCCGAGCGCTGTGAGAAGGCTGGCGAAGCTGAGCACTCCTACAGCCTCTCCCGCTCCATCTCGGTACCGGAAGATGTACGTGCCGATATCATCGCTGCGAAACTCGAGGACGGCGTCCTCACCGTCACCCTGCCAAAGCAGGAGCAGCGCAAACCCAGACTCGTCGCGGTAAACTAATCCACCGAGGAGCGCAGATGCCAACCGCCGCACCTTTCCTAAAGCCAGCCTGGCCGCACAGGAGTGCGGCGGTCCGGTACGCCCGCCTCCCTCCCCCTCCACCAATACCCATATCTCCTCCATCCAAACTTATGAACGCAACCTGCTACCCCACTACCCGCTCCACGACCCAAAATACCACCACGGCCAGCCCCTCCTGCGGTGTGGACGAAAACCTGCAAAAACCCCGCTACACCGTGCGCAGCAGCGCAGAGGCCCACGAAATCCGTGTCGAACTCCCAGGTGTGCCCAAAAGTGACGTGAAGATAGACCTCGATCAAAACATCCTCACCGTACAGACTGAAGGCCGCAATGCCGTCCCGGAAACGTGGATGCCCCTGCACCGTGAGCTATCCACCGCAGACTATCTACTGCGTCTGCGCCTGCACGCGCCCGCAGATGCCGACCGGCTGAAGGCCACGCTAGAAAATGGCATTCTGACCCTCCACCTCCCCATCGCAGAAGAAGCCAAACCGCGCCAGATCGCGGTGGAGTAATCCCAGCACCCGCATCTACAAACCCAGCACATCAACAAACGCGGTACTCCGCCCAGAGTGCCGCGTTTTTTTGCGCTGCTTGTCACCATGTGTGACCACGCCGCGATGTGTTTAGCCCGCATCTGCCTTGCTGCGAAATGCCTCGGTGAAACCTGCTTTCCGAAGCGCCACTGCCATGGCTCCCATTACCGGCTTTGATAAGTGACATCCTGCGGTATCAACTCCGCATTGCCCGCCAGGTCCGTGGCCTTCGCGAGGTAGCAGCCGTCGGCGGTCACTTCCAGAGTGATGCTCCAGTCCGCGAACACCAGCGTGCTGGGTGGTGATCGTGGCGGGGTGGCCGTTGACGGTGATCGTTGCGATCTGACCGTTGTCATGGGAAACACCGCGCACTGTACTTTTGTTGGCATCAGTTTGGACACTCGTGATCAATGTCGCGGGCGGCAGATCATCCACGGGCGCGAGGAGTTGCGGGAACGTGCTACCTTTGTCCGCATCCTTAACCTGCACACACGCCACGCGGGTCACTGGGCTGTTGTGAAAGTAGTAGCTGACGGGGTGCTCCGTCTTTTTCGTGCGCGGGCCGCCGCCGAAATCGACGACACTGCTGCCGCTGGTGCTGTTGGTGAGTTTAAGGCCGCGAAAATGTGCCACGAGGCCCGGCTTGGGCCCGATGGCGGTGAGTTGCACGAGCGGGTCATTTTTCAGAGTGCAGTCGGCAAAGGTGAGGCCGTAAAAGGTGAAGTCGCCATACGGCAGGCTCAGTTCGTCATGCCCACCGTTGATCCTAAAAACGTGAATGGGAGACGTCGAAGGGCATGCTGTATGCGTGTCCGAGCAATGGCTTGGCTGCTTGGGTGGTGATTGAAGCGTGGGCGAGGCGGAAGTCAGCCGCTGAGCAGCAGGTG
>Ga0247834_1003102_pt1 | contig 23217 bp, 29 predicted proteins | sample LaCruzMarch2015__8_FD_187118 | JGI IMG/M metagenome (GOLD analysis project Ga0247834, IMG submission 187118) | Freshwater microbial communities from meromictic Lake La Cruz, Castile-La Mancha, Spain - LaCruzMarch2015_12m | ecosystem: Environmental > Aquatic > Freshwater > Lake | place: Spain...
ACTGGGTGGGGGTTCAGCTACTGTCACTGAATTCTCAACAGATCCGTTCTTTACAGCAGATTCAGATAATATAGTACCTACACAGCGAGCTATCAAAGCCTATATTGCCAGCCAAATTGGTGGTGGTGGCGCTAGTTTGAACGTAAACTCTGTGACAGCAGGTTCAGTGTTCATAAGCTCAAATATCATAACCACTACCACGGGCGGTGCGATCAAGATGAATGCAGTCTTTGATTTCAGAGGCGGGGTGATTGGCCTTCCTTTGGCATTCAATTACTTTTTAACATAAATATATACATGGAGAATAAATTATGAACGGAAGACTAGGAACAGCAGATCTAGGAGCAGGGGCTTACACACTACTTTACGATGTACCGGATAACACATTCGCAGTGGTTACGGTTAGTATTTGCAATAGAAATGCATCAAATATAACTGCAAGGATAGCAATATCAACGTCAACAGCAGTACCCCCAAGTCCGGGTAATGCTGAATTTATTGAATATGATGTTCAGATAGGACCGGGTGGTGTTTTAGAGCGTACAGGTATCGTAATGGATGCAGATAAAAGATTGGTGGTAAGATCTAATACTGCCAACGTATCTGCGGTTGTCTACGGCATCGAAACTGCTACAGCTTAAAAGGAAAATATTATGGGACGCCACACAAGAGTTGGAATACAACCATTAACCGAAGAATTTACTTTAGTCGGTACTGGTAGCACAGCCAATCGGCCAACACTGGCTACAGACCAAAAAGGTTTTCAATATTTCAATACTGACGTTAATCAATTAGAAATTTGGAACGGCAGTTATTGGTTTGTTGTAGGCGCACTACCAAATCTGACAGTAACTAGTAGCCAGACTATGGGGTCAAATCATGCCTATTGGGTCAATACCACATCAGCAGCAGTAAATTTAACTTTACCTGCTAGTCCAAGACAAGGAGATGTAATTAAAATTTATGATACCTTCGGCACATTTCAAACCAATAATTGTTCAGTGGTACCCAACGGTGCCCCTATTATGAGGACTAATGATACAATGACCATTAGCACACAGGGTGCAGCACTGTCTATGACATATTACGATGCCACTAGAGGCTGGTTATTGGATTCTATTTAAAATACTATGCCATTTAATTATCAAACATTAAAAAAATATACCACGCAATCGGTTGTTGACGGTTCAGTTACTGCAGATAAATTTGGCGCAACCACAATTGCTGCTGACAGACTAGAACTTGCAAGTGTTACCGAAGCTAAATTAGCAGCGGCAGCAGTGGCTCTTGGTAGTGCCACAGTCACTGGTACACTACCAGTGTCTAAAGGTGGACTAGGAATTACATCTTTTTCGGGTGCTAACCGTGCCATTCAAAGTGACGGTTCTAATCTGTCACAGCAACTACACGGCATAGCCAGTATTAATGTCTACACAAGCAATTCAACTTGGAATCGCCCAACTGGTGTAAAATACATAAAAATTCAAGTGAATGGAGCTGGTGGTGGTGGTGGTGGTCACGGCGAAGGTGGAGCGGCTGGTGGATACGCAGAACTTTTTTTAAATGTCACAGGTATATCTAGTGTAGGCATAACTATCGGTGGTGGTGGTGGTGGTACATATTATTCTGGTGCAGCTGGCAATGGCAACACTTCTAGTTTTGGCCCTTACGTAAGTGCCAGCGGCGGCCACGGAGCTAATAGACAAAATCAACACTCAGGCGGTGTTAGTGGTAATGGCTCTGGTGGCAACTTAAATATTCACACAGGTGGCGGATACAGTCATCATGCTAGAGATTCATCATCAGTGGCAGAAAGCTTCTTTGGTGGCGGCACATCCAGTAATTACCCCAACGGCGGACAATTTGGCCACAATCACAACGGACACTCTGCACTAGGTGCAGGAGGCGGTGGAGCACATTTTCACAGCTATAGGGGAACTGATGGCAGACCAGGAATTATTATTGTTACAAACTTCTATTAAGAGATATCAATGCCATTTAATTATCAAACTTTAAAAAATCTAAACTCTAATTCGTTTGTTGCTAACACGATAACAGGCGGAGATCTAGCAGCTGACGCAGTGACCAGTACAAACTTACAAAATACTGTAATTACCAGTCAAGAGTTAGGCACAGGTTCTGTTAATTTGGCAGGAGCAAAAGTAACAGGAACTATCGGCACAGCCAGTGGTGGTACTGGTCTTACAGCCTTTGCTGGTGCAAATTTAATGTTAGGCACAAACAGTGCCAACAATGCTTTGCAATTTAGACCTACCGGAATTCGAAGCATGCAGGTATTTACAAGCAACGGAACATGGTCTCGACCCACAGACGTGAGATACATACACGTGATATTGGTGGGTGCAGGTGGGGGTGGCAGCGGCCACGGCGAAAGCGGTGCGGCAGGTGGCTATTCAGAGCGACTTATTGATGTTACAGCAACCAGCAGTGTGTCAATCACCGTTGGTGGCGGTGGTGGCGGAACATACTACTCAAACGCAGGTGGCAATGGCAACACTACCAGCTTTGGTCCCTTTATGAGCGCAGGCGGCGGACACGGTGCCAACAGGCATAATCAGCATAATGGCGGATTAAGTGGCGGTGGCTCGGGCGGTGACATAAATCTACATCAAGGCGGTGGTGGTGGTCACGAGCAACGATCCACAGGCATGGGGGGTTCAACATATTTTGGTGGTGCAGGCCCTGCAGGTCATCCACAAGGTGGAAACTTTGCTCATAATCACCAAGGACATTCTGCTCCAGGCACAGGCGGCACTTCTGGATATTTCAGCGGACACCGTGGCGCAGACGGTAGACCAGGAATTGTTGTTGTATATGAATATTACTAATAGGTAAAGAAATGCCATTTAATTATCAAACATTAAAAAACTTAACCGGATCTGCAATTGTTACCAGCAGTCTAGGTAATGCCAACATTGCCAGCAGAACTATTCCTACTGCTGATATCGCAAATCTTGCAGTTACATCGGGCAAGTTGGCCAACAGCTCGGTGAGTTTTGCCACAGGCATCACGACCGGCACAGCGCCAGTTACAAGCGGAGGCACGGGGCTAACTTCTGTAGGCGGTGCTAATACCGTGTTAATGACCAACTCATCAAACAACGCTCTAGAATACAGAGCTGTGAGTTTCAGTGGTATGCAGATATTCACCGGTAACTCAACATGGAATAGACCCAGTGGAGTTAGATTTATCCGAGTAAAACTAGTTGCTGGAGGTGGTGGTGGTGGTGGTCACGGCGAAAGTGGCGGCGCAGGCGGCTATTCAGAACGAATTATTGATGTTACCGGAACCAGCAGTGTGTCAATCACCGTAGGTGGCGGTGGTGGTGGCACATATTATGCCAACGCAGGTGGCAATGGCAACACTACCAGCTTTGGCGGATTCATGAGCGCAGGTGGTGGCCATGGAGCCAATAGACAGGCACAGCATTGCGGTGGCGTTAGTGGCAGCGGATCTGGTGGAACTTTAAATATGCATCAAGGGTCAGGCGGTGACCACCACTATAGTTTTGGTATGGGAGGTGCTACCCACTTCGGAGGTGCAGCGCCATCAGGACACCCGCAGGGTGGAAATTTTACTCACAATCATCAAGGACATGCTGCTCCCGGAACGGGCGGCACCGGCGGTTACTTTCACGGACACAGAGGATCGGACGGTCGCCCGGGTATAATAGTAGTTGAAGAATATAAATAAAAGTTGAGGATATCATATGAAAAAAGTAATATTAACATATCAAGGATACGTGCAGGACATAGTAGATCCCGGCGAAGATTTTGAAATCTACGAAGGCCCCGACGCTACTATTGCTTGGGTTGATGCTCCGGATAACATTCAAAGAGAATGGACTATGGAATGGAGTCCTAGCCAACAACAAATGGTCTGGGTAGAGCGAGACGCTCCTTATACTGACAACAAAGTAGCGAGAAAAGTTGCCTACGGACAGCTGGAACAACAATTAGATTTGATCTATCACGATATCAAAACCCATGGTGTATTAAGCACCGACGGCGATTGGTACAATCATATTGCCACAATTAAGACCATTATTCCAAAACCACCAGCTGATCCAGACCCAGCAACATTCACTGAAGAATATTTACAGGCACAGGCTCTTAACTCTGAACCTTCAGAAGAAAAACCATGCAGACCTTCAACTGTAGAAAATCCTGCTTGGAGAAGATATCCAGGATGGAAAGGATATAACTCGCAATAACATTTATAGATTCAAACTACGACACCCTAAAATTTCTAGGGTGTTTTTTTATCTGCTTAAATACTGCATGATAAATTATTGGTTCCCAACTGGAATATATCACTCTCTGTATTCTAGGCAGGATAAGTTAAAATCTCACATATTGCAGTTGGTTCCTAGCCAACCAGCCTCTCTAGTAGGCAAGCACGTTGACGGATGGCCATTCTGGAATAAACATAATCAATTGGGTTCTATAAATCCATTAGCTATACCTACTTTAGAAATGCAAGATTTTTCTAATTGGGTAGAGAGCGAAGTTAATCAGTTTTCCAGACACTATAATAGCACCGAGTCTTATAAAATTAATCAGTGTTGGATGAATGTGTATCATAAAGACGATTTCCAAGAGCCGCATATACACCCGGGATTTGATTTCAGTGCAGTATATTTTGTGTCAATACCAGCTAACAGTGGGAAATTGATTTTTGAAAATACTACGGCAATGCTGGATATGCGGCCAATTAAAACCAACCAAGAAACTAACTTAAATTCCACTGCGGCAGTTTATGCGCCAGTTGAAGGCCAACTTGTTATTTTTCGTAGCAATCTACGACACGAGGTTTATCCTCACAATAGCAACGAACCGAGAATCAGTCTTGCATTTAATTTACTCGCACAATAACACCTGAATTTAACATACCACAATGATAGATTCTTTATTTTTGCATTTATAAATAACTCACACAAGGAACAAACAATGAACGTTAAAACAGTTACAATTGTCGGAGGTGGAAGCTCTGGTTGGATGACCGCTGCTGCTTTATCGAAATTATGCCCATTCTTAAAAATTACACTTATTGAATCTCAAAAAGTAAAAACAGTTGGAGTAGGTGAAAGTACACTGGGTCATATTAACAAATTTTTACACATGCTAGATCTAAAAGATGAAGACTGGATGGCTGCTTGTAATGCTACCTACAAAAATTCTATTAGATTTACTAATTTTAGAGAAGGAAAGGGCGAATCGTTTGAATATCCGTTTGCCCCCGGATTTGATCTAACAGACAAACCAGCTGGTCTTCAATCTTGGAATGAACTAGCAGCAGTATTTCCTGAAGAATTTGGGCCTGAATCTTTCGCTGAATTTTACTGCACAGGCAATACCATGCTGGCCAAATATAATAAACAGACAAAAGACGAGCAAGGGGCACTAAGAAACTTTAATTTCAAATATGACACTGCATACCACATGGATGCTGCACTTTTTGGAAATTACTTACGAGATAATATAGCTATTCCAAATGGGGTAACACACCTACGAGGCGATGTACACAGTTATAAAAAAGATAAATCCGGCAATATCACAGAAATATTCACTGAAACCGGAGAAACTCTTAAAGCAGATATGTGGATTGACTGTACAGGATTTAAATCTATCCTATTAGAAAATTGGATGGGATCGCAATTTGTTTCATTTAAAAATAGTCTTGCCAACGATATGGCGTGGGCTTGTCGGTTACCCTATATTGACAGAGAAAGAGAAATGCACAATGTCACAGATTGTCACGCACTAGACAACGGGTGGGTTTGGAATATTCCATTATGGAATAGGATTGGTACTGGATACGTATTTTCTACTAGATTTGTTACACCAGCAGATGCACAAAAAGAATTCCGTGCCCACCTAGCTATGAAGCATAGCCCCGAAATTGCAGAACAAGCAGAAATGTTTCAGGTGAATATTTCACACGGTAAGCGTCGAAGAGCATGGGTAGAAAATGTAGTAGGCATAGGGCTAAGTTATGGTTTTGTTGAACCTCTTGAATCTACTGGATTACTTACCACGCATGAAAATATCTTAAAGCTAGTAGAAATATTAACTCGAAGAAACGGATTCGTTTCTAGAATTGAAAAAGATGGATTTAATTTAGCTGTTGATAGAGAAGTAACAACTTTTAAAGATTTCGTTGCCATGCACTATGCCTTTAGCATGCGAACAGACACACCCTACTGGCGTTGGTGCACACAAATAAACGAATATGCCCCGGATATGATGAATGATTTTATCGCCACACATGGTGGGTTTGCTAACCTCATAGGGAATGTTACAAACAATCAAGTATATCCTAGTGATATGCAAGGGGCTATGTACATTGCAGCAGGTCAAGGTATACGTCCCGAGTCTCTTAGATCTATGATCTACTACAAAGACTGGACCGGATTAAAAACTCAAGAGTTAAATGTTACAAGACGAAAGTATGAACAGTATAAAGACTATGTAATTGAATATGTCAAAAACTGCCCTTCACATTACGAATTTTTGAAAGAAAATATTTATGGCGGTGTCGATGAGCATTCTGTGTAAAAAACTATTTGGTAAAATTTGGAAGAAAAAGCCGTGGATAAGATTTTACTCTATGGAACCAGGCGTCACATCTTTATTTCCTATATATCCCTCCAAGCAGTTAAATCGAAAATATCGAAATTGGCCGGAAGACCCTAACGTGATGTCGACTAAAAATTGTCCAGGAATATTAAAACTTACATCGGCGGGCTGGATAATTCCAGCACCTGCTGACTTTATAATAAAAATTCACGATTCTGGTATATCATATGATTGGCGAGAGCCTTGGAGATTCAAAACCGGGCCAGAATATCCGCCCGATGTCGCACGATATGTGTCTGCGGTGCACGGTCCAAATCAAACTATGTGTTTATTAGACGATCCATCAGAGGTGTTGAGTTCTATTGTAAAAATAGAAACACCGTGGAGAATAGAAGCATCTGACGATATAGTATTTGTCATGATGCCAGTACATTATAACAACGAAGATCGATTCTTTGCAGCCACCGGGATTTTAGACAGTAGATATGGTTACAATTTAAACATTCAATTATTTTGGAAAAAACAACACGGTGAAACGCTAGTAAAAGCAGGAACACCACTGTGTCATATCATTCCAATGAAGAGAGAGGACTTATCTATGAGTGCATATGATACAGTTATTGACGAAGCTGATGCTACAGATTGGATTAGAGAAAGAGCATGGGTATATGCTTCTAATTGTGCTATGATGAAGACTGATTCATTGTCTGCCAGATTAAATAGATTGTCTAAAATTTTAAAAAATTACACTAAAAGGAAATAACTCATGTCACTCAAACAAACGTTGTTAGATAAGATGGAAGCGATCGAATTAGAACATGCAAAATGTCAAAAAGAATTGCAAGACTTAGAGGTAGATTTTGCAAATGTTAAATTAAATCCATACGGAATCACTGCGATTGATTTTTCGAAAAGACAAGAACTATCAAGCGATGTACTGAAAATGGAAGGCTGCCTAATGGGATTAAAATTAGCAGTCGAAATATGTGATGAGCAGTCTGCCTAACCAAGAGTCGTACGGCCCAATAAATTTATTTCAGCCAACTATATGGAAATATCACTATCCATTTGATTGGAAATTGCTTGAACCTAAAATAAATTATTTGTTTTCACAGGTTAAGACAAATAGTTTGTTAGAAAAAAATGCTGCATGGTCAACCGTTAGCTGCGATAGCAATATGCAACCGCACCATTGGCCCGAATTTCAGCATTTTATTGATTGGCTTGATCTCATTATTCTTGGAATAGCTAAGGATCTAAACTTTCAATTTGCAGATTATAAAATCACCAACTCGTGGATCAATCGTCACGATCATCTAGGAGAAACCATTGAGCATAATCATAACAATTCTACTTTCGTAGTTTCAGCATATCTAACTTGTCCAGCTAATTCAGGAAATATAGTTTTTAAAGATCCTCTAGAATATCATAAATCATCTTGGCCTATATTTCCCGAACAACATCTTTATCAAGAAGTTCCAGTAACTACTGACGATGTATTGATCTTTCCTGGATATTTAAAACACCGTGTACAACCTAATTTAAGCTCAGAAGGTAGATACGTGATAACATTTAACATACAATGATAGAATTTAAAAGATGCGATCCGGATGCTAATAGTTTTAATCAAACTATAAAATATAAGCCGTTAAGGGACTGGAAATTTGAATTTGTAGATCTCGGATATAACATAGGGTATTGGATCGTTGACGATCCGTTTCTTGATGATGGGTTCGAATTATTTAAAAACGTTATAAATTGTTTTCCTATTCAAAAAAGCAACAGTTTAGCCAGTTCCACGCAACCTAATCCATTTGATACTGTACACGTTCCCGAATGGGTTCACAAAGATCTATGTCTCTTAGTAAGAGATTTTTATTTGCAACATGTCAACACTCCGATTTTTGAACCGCAAGTACACGAATGGGGCAATGTCTATTTCAAATCTTCCATAAACCCGATTAGCTGTTGGAGAATCCCCCATATGGATTACGAGCACGGAATGGTGGCTAATTTATGGTTTACTGATCACAAACTCCAAGACAGTTGCACAAAAATTTATAAGTATCATGGAGAGGTAACAAATTTAATATACGATTTTCAAATTGATCCAACACATAAAATGCATGAAGAATGGCGGGCTATGGCAGAATTTCCTAAAAAAAATATAGGATGGTTTAACGAACCAGACATTGAGTTAGCTAAATGGGGTTTTGAATATCTAGGAAGTGTTCCGACTAAAGAAAAAACATTATCGATGTACCAGGCCAACATATGTCATACTCCTTTTATTTCATCGAACGTCGAATTTAGATGGAGTCACGCTTTTGCTTTTTCACATTTAACAAATAATAATTTATATTTTAAGGACTTTTTTAAAGTATGAGATACGAACTATATTTTCCGACACCAATTTGGTGGGAGGATACCGATGATATTGCGATCGACTCGATATTAAAATTGTGTTACAGACTGCGTGACACTGATCCTATTGGTAGAACTCTAAGTAATCAAGGAGGATGGCAATCCCAGGAGTTTGAACCAGACGTCCATCCTGAACTGGCAGACCTTTATAAAAAAATATTAAATCAAGTAGAAAATTGTATTCGAGATTATGGGTATGATGAAAATGAATGCATATTTGGTATTCCGAATATGTGGGTGAATATAAACGGAGAGAATCATACTAATTCCGTACATATACACGATAATGCATTCGTGTCTGGAGTTTTTTATGTAAAAGCCGAACCTGGGCAAGGTCCTATTAATTTTTATAAGAGCTATTCACAGGATTATATAGTAGCATCGCAGGCTCCAATCAAACACTACACACCAATTAGTGCGTCGGCTATGTCATTCCAACCAAAAGTTGGGAAATTAATTATGTTCCCCGGATACCTGCCACACGGTGTTGAGAGAAACGGAACGAATAGTGATAGAATTTCTATTTCGTTTAATGTAAAACTTATGAGGAAAATAGATGGACTTTATTGGTCAAAAAATTTTAAGTGAAACTGAGTTACTAAAGAATGACACTCCGCATTTCTTTAAGAACTTTATTTCAAATTTTAATTCTATTGCATCGTGGGCTGATATAGAAAGTTGCCTAAATCGTCCCGAAATTTTTAATTTTGAATTAATTGATAAAGATTCAAATATGAAAATAGATATACCTCAAGCCAACAAAACATGGGTATGGGATCATCCAGTTCAAGATAAAGGGTTTCTATTTGACAAAATTAATCGCGGTCACGGACTGGTAATAATGAACTACGCCTCATATAGCGAAACCACCAATAAGTTAGTTCAAACCTTTGAAAAACTGTTTGATGTAAATGCTGCATTGCATGTATATTGTGGGTTAGAAGGTGCCGGATCGTTTCCAATTCATGACGATTATCCTGTGAATTTTATTATACAAATTGAAGGAAAAACTAGATGGAAAGTGTTTCATAATAGAATCTCTAATCTTTATCAAATTGGAACATTAAATAATCAACGATACGATAAAACAATCAATGAAAGTGACTTACAAGTAGCAATAGATGTCGAACTTGAGCCCGGCGATGCATTATATATTCCTTCGAGATGTTATCATGTAGCTTACCCTACCGCCAAAAGAATAAGTCTTAGTATACCTTGTTGGATAAAATACCCTAGCGATCCACCAAACAAAAGCTCAGATAGAAATTGGTATAGTATAGGAAAACAATGATGCATATAATTCCTCTAACAGTTGTAGATAATTTTTTTGATGACCCTGATGCTGTGCGTGAATTTGCACTATCCCAAGAATTTTTACCAGACCCTACCGGACATTGGCCCGGAACCAGAACAAAATCGCTACACTTAATAGACAACGATATTTTTGATCTTTTTGCAAAAAAATATTTTTCTTTATTTTTTGCTGTTGAAAAACTAGGGTGGACTGTTGATGCACGATTTCAAAAGATCGGAAAACAATACGGTAAAGGCTGGGCACACAACGATATCGGAGTGATAATTACAGGAATAGTGTATTTGAATCCAACTCCCGCACCAAATAGCGGAACAGTATTGCTAGATAAAAGATCTCTTTGGTCCAATTCAAGATTGAATGATAAGCAGACAGAAAAAACAAATTTTTATAAAAATTTAGCATCCGAGGAAGATGTTGAGTTATCTAGACAACGTAATAATAATGAATTTAATGACAGCGTGATTATAAATGCAAAATATAATAGAATGGTAACTTTTGATTCCCACATCATTCATTCCGCTCAAGATTATCACGGCGAAAATGATGAGGAAAGACTTACTCTAGTTTTTTTTGTAAATGATGTAAGCACCGCTAACACGCCAATTTACCGTAGCCGTTGTCACATATTGTAATAAGTAAATTTGTAAATCGGAGAGACAATGTTTAAACCTTTAGAAATCAATAATGTTATAGATCAGGAATATCAAGATAAGATTTATAATCTAGTTACTGATATTGAATTTCCTTGGCATTTTATGGAAGATACCACAAACGAAAAAGCCACTGATAAAACATCATCTACTCCAGCCTTTGGGCACCTGGTGTATCATCCAAGTCATGCTCAAAATCCGTATGCTGATTTTTTTACGCCATTGGTTAATGCCATAGTAACGCAGGCCAACATGGAATTGCAAATAGTTCACAGAATACGATTGGGTTTTCTACTCAATACGAAATATGCATTTGCAGGAAGTCCGTATCAGTATAACACGGTGCATAGAGACATGGAAACTCCGCACTGGACTGCGGTATATTATCTAAATGATTGTGACGGCTCTACGGTAATTTTTAGAGAAACTGAAGCAGCCGAAAAGTATTACCCACTACATAAAGCAGAACCAAAAAAAGGTAAAGTTGTAGTATTTGACGGTCTTCATTATCATGCAAGCACCTGCCCAAAAGTTTTTAACAAACGAATAGCATGTACAATAAATTTTTCAGCTGAATTAAAATGAAAGAAATTATAGAAAAATATCTACAAGAAGAACACAACAGTCGTGCGATGATTAATAGTCTTGACTTAAAAAATAGACACCTGCATCCGTATTTTCCAACCGTGGTATTAGATAATTTTTACGAGTCTCCAGATCTAGTAAGGGCATGGGCATTACAACAAGAATTTTTTAAAGGTGAACGAGGAACATGGCCCGGTCTGCGCACTGAGTTATTGCATAATTCCAATAAAGAATTATATAATCTAATTATTAGAAAGATCTTTCAAGTAGTAAAAGACTATGGAATTCAAGAAATATATGATATGCAAACTGGGTTTCAGCTTATTGACGAAACCTGGGGCACCGGCTGGGTTCACGACGACGATCCAAAATTAAATATTGCAGGACTAGTTTACCTGTCTCCAAATGCACCAACCGAATCAGGTACTACACTTTATTCAGATAGCACAGACTTCAACGGTGAAAAGTACACTAAGATTTTTATGGAAGATGTATTTTCTGCAGAAGAAGATAGAAGTAAATTTATAAAATACCGACAAGAACAACGATCACATTTTACTCCTACTATACGAATAGGAAATGTGTATAATAGATGTGTTATTTTTGACACACGAAACTGGCATAGTGCAGACAATTTTTTTGGTAAGACTAAAGAAGACACTAGATTAACAAATGTATTCTTTTTTAAGGTAAGGTAATTGTGATATCTAATACAAAACAACAATTAAAAATTATAGATAATTTTTTAGAAGGCCCGGGGCTATGGAGATCATTTGCACTACAGCAGGAATACACTAAAGATCAATCAGGGTATCCCGGTAAAAAAAGCAAAACTTTAGATGAATTAAGCGACAGCATTTTTCATTCGTTTGCAGAAAAGATTGTTCCGCATGTTAACGGGAAGAACAATTTTCAAAGATTAAAAATACAATTTGCATACACAGTTTTAGATGAATCGTTAAACGTTACACACCAAGATGAGCCATTTTATAATGTAGCAGGCATCGTTTATTTAAATGAACATGCACCTATGAGCACTGGCACAGTGTTTTTCAATAAAAATCAAAAAGAAGAATTAGTAGAAACTCTAACAGTAGAAAACACATATAACAGAATGATAATCTTTGATCCAGCCCACTGGCACGCTCCTGCGGGGGCATTCGGTACAGATCTCGAAAGCGGTAGACTTACTATAGTTTTTTTTGGGGTAGCGGTATGAGTGATAACATTTTTGAAATTGAAAACATAATTCCTGTAGACTATCAAAATCATATTGAAAAAATTATGTTGGGGTCAAATTTTCCTTGGTTTTATAATCCCAATTTAGTCAGTCCCGATCTGCCGTTCTTACAACGAGCAGATAATCATCAAGGGTTCAATCATCTGTTTCTAGAGGCCAGCACACCGTCTGCATATTTTGAATCTGTGTATCCGTTAGTTCTTAGTATCACAAGTAATCCATGCTTTACGGTAAACAATCTTGTGCGTATGCGAGCTAATCTTACGCTGAATAATTCACAATCTACTTTAGAACATCATCTTCCGCACATAGACACGTGGCGCCCTCACTGGGTAGCAATTTATTATGTAAATGACAGCGACGGTGACACAGTTATTTTTAACGAAACCAATGATACTTACAACAGTGGACAAACAGATATCGATAAATCGCTGTCTGGAAAATTTACGATTAAACGACGAGTTACTCCAAAAAAAGGAAAAGTGTTGATATTTGAAGGAAAATATTATCACACTTCTTCATGGCCCACGATGAACAAATGTAGAAGCGTTATCAATATGAATTTTGAAAATGTTATAATTCCGTAAATATGAGTGACTACTTCATATATCAATCTGAGTATATTCAAAATAATATTTCAGATATTATTATGCATACAGAGTTGGCGCATCAAACATTTGAAAAATTGTTTCCTGGTACTGATTCTACATGGTCCTATGATAGATATAATATTTTTAGTCTAGCTGGACCGTCAAGTGTATTTTACAACGTATTCAAAGAACTGCAGAGTGTAATAACACAGCAGCTGGGAACTGATAACGAATTATGGATACAATCATGGGTAAACTACATGTCATATGAAGAGCTAGACCGATTAGACTGGCACGGACACGCATTTGACTATCACGGATACATATCAATTGATCCAAAGAACACCTACACAGATTTTAAAGATTATAGAATAGACAATAAAGCAGGGCAGATATATTTTGGTCCCGGTTATCGATCGCACAAGGTAGTTGCTCTAGAGGCATATGAAGGAAAACGAATTACTCTAGGGTTTGATATAATGTCAACTAACAATCATGGCTTTGTTAAAAATACACACCTTCCTTGGAACAACGCATCATTTATACCATTATGATGCAACAAGACTATCAACTTTTACCTGGTGCTGTTCCTGCTGAGATATGCAGACTGTGTGCCATACAGTATGAAATGCAGGAATCCTGCTGCAAGACAATATATCCTGGCATGGACATGTCCGACCTATCGCCTAATTCATTTGCGAGATATGCCCCACTGTGTTTTGAGGCACTGTCTGTTTATCTATTACCTGTGGTAGAAAAAGCTATAGGTGAAAAATTATATCCTGTGTATTCGTATGCTAGAATTTATTATACAGGCAGTAGATTAGATCCTCATTTTGATCGATCAAGCAGCGAAATAAGTGTAAGTGTGTGTATAGAAAAAGACCCAAAAGATTGGCCTCTTTTTATCAAATCAGAGCAGGGCACTACACATGAAATAAATCTTGATCAAGGGGATATTGTTATCTATCAAGGCAACTCTCAAGAACATTGGCGTAATGAATTCACTGGTCGAAAACAAATACAGTGTTTTTTACAGTACGTAAGAGTTGATGGGCCGGCTTCTTGGTTAAAATGGGATACAAGGCCGAGTCTAGGATTACCCTATGACTATGTCGGCCCTGCAGTTAAGTCGGAAGTAGAACAAGTAATGGCTAGAGACAAACTTTCTGCCAAACGTTAATCGGCTGTTTTTACCAAACTTGGCCCTGCAACTGTGCGCCCGTTTCCGTATTCTTGTTCAAAAATTTCCCGAGCTTCTTTGATAGTTGCAGCTTGACAGGTGTGTCTTTCAATTTTAAGTGAAGTCGTAGACTCCCTTAAAAAAATTTCATATGTTTTTAATGTGTCTGACATTTAATACTCCTTGTTAGTAATCGCTGATTTTTCCATCCATTCGTCTAGCGTATAAAATGGATCAACCAATTGCTTGTAATATGTTCTACTCTTATTTATGATGTCTAACCCCGAAGCTTTGTTGCTTTGTACGAACGGTCTATCATGCAATATTTTGTTATCAAAGTAGCCTAGCCCTTGTAACACCATCAACCAAGCAGCTTCCGAATAGCCCAAACAATGCGGCTCAGTACCGTCTCTGTAGTAAAAATCTTCCCATGCTTGTAGCTTAGTTTTTAACGAGTCTGGAATAGTTTGCGGATCTTTTAGTTTTTTCCAATATTCACTGTCGTTACGGTTACCTCTGTAATGCAGTGCTAGAAAATCTTTAATATCATTGTAAATCACAAACATTCTGTGATTAAATCTTTCAGATTGAATTGATTGTTCTTTTACTGTTTTTTCTGGATCCCAGTTATCCGATAATGCATACATGGCTTCTATAATTACTGCTACGCCATTAGCCTCTAACGGTTCAAGAAATCCCGAACTCAAGCCAACGGCTATTACGTTATTTTTCCAATGCTGTTTTGCTATGCCTGGAGTATAGGTAAAATTAGCCACGGGTTCTATTTTTTTATCAAACCTTTTTGATGCTTCGTCGATGGCTTGATCTAATGTAATACAGTCTGGATCAAAGATATATCCGTTTCCTGATCTATGGCGTAGATTTATATTCCACGACCATCCGTGCGGCATAGCAAATGCATTAGTAGTTAAAGACGGAGTAGGATCAGGATGCCACCAAGCTACTACACTTCTAGCAGGAAAAACTTGACTAAGGTCTGTTTGTTCAACTTTTAAAAATTTATTAATAAGCAGTCTGGCAAATCCAGAGCAATCAAAAAACCAATCCCCTTCGATATGTCTACCATCTTTTAAAATAATTTTATTAACATTACCTGTAGTAGTATCACTCTCGGCTCCTATATACTCTCCCAACACAACTTTTAGATTGCGTTTTAGACCTATATCTTTAAACCACAATGCAGCAGCTCTACTATCAAAGTGCCACATAGGATGGCATGGCAATTGACAATAGCTGCCAAATGGCACTTTGTTTTGTCTTATGAATTCGCCAGAATGGAACATGTGATGCAATGGAACATCATTGGCTAGCACTGTTTTTAAATATATATTACGTATTTTTTCAGCAAACACTTGATTTAACACAATATCAAGAGTAGGAGCATTGTCTAGGAATTTATTCCAGTGGTCCAACCACGGGGAGTGATCAGTCTGCATGACATGTAAAAATTCTGTACCAACCCCATTCCAATCGACAAATCTGCCACCTAGCTTAGGCGTTGCATTAGTTGCTTTTATAAAATCGTCTCGATTTACATTAATTCTATTTAAGAAATCAGTGAACAGTGTATTCCCGCTTTCACCTGCGATGATTGGGGGACGATTGGGATCTTCAACGACGGTGATGTCCGCCTTGGGCCAATATCTCTGAATGTATAGTGCAGTCACCCACCCAGCAGTACCACCTCCTAACACAACTATTTTTTTCATAACGTCCTATTAAAATTTATATTGTATCACCGGCACACGTTTTTTCAATATCTCAAGGCATTCGCGATGCTGTATAGACTGTGTCAAATCACTGTTTAAAATCAACATCTTTTCAATGTCTTTGTCATATTTTTCTCTACAATGACTGTTGTATACATCTAAAGAATGTGTATGATCAATTTGTCGTAGCCCGTGCATTACCTGCATAAAGTTTAGAGTCTTGAACAACAACAACGGTTCTCTAAAAAAATTATTGTCTACATTATTTTTTTTAAAGTAATCTAAATTTTCTTGGTTAAAGTCTGTAATTTTTAAAGAGTGTTTACACCAGCGCCAGAACTCGGTGTCATTGCGTTGTGTAAAATAGTGTAGTTGTATAAAATCAACAATGTTATCAGCAATTTGAGTCATTAGTTTATTGTATTGTCTAGCAGTAGACTCCTCGCCTTTTGTATAATGTTTTATCGTAACTATTAAATTAGCACACTGCTGTATTGTTGTACCTATGCTACTGGCTTCTAGCGGTTCTACAAATATACTACTGAGACCAATTACTGCACAATTTTTAGCCCAAAACTTATCAACATGTCCTGCTGAAAATTTAAACTTTTTTCCTATCGAAATATCACTAATTGATAGATGTTTTTCGTAGTGTTCTTTAATTTCTAAAACCGCTGCATTGTCGTCGATAAAGCGATCGCAGTAGACATAGCCATTGCCAAATCTATCCTGAGTGGGAATTCGCCAACTCCATCCACTGCTTAGTGCTGTGGCTTCTGTATATGACGGAATGTCCTCTTGATACGGAGTTTGAAATGCTACAGCACTGTTCATCGGTAGGAACTCGCTCTTGTTAATCCAGTTTAATCCTAACTTATCTCCAATAACTCTTTTGAATCCAGAACAATCAATATAAAAATCATAGGCATGGATACAATCAGTGGAGTCAACAAGACTTTCAACATATCCAGTTTCGTCTAGGTTTACTTCTTTTATTGTGGTATCGATTACTGTGATGTTTCGTTCAGCGCATTTATTATGCAGAAATGTATTCAACTTTGTAGTATCAAAATGAAACTGATTTATGTTTTCGTGCAAGGGCTCGTAGTGTCTTGATTTTTGACTACCATCCCCTAGTGTGTGTAGCGGATCCCATTTCTCGCCAATCATTCTATACCATGTGTAAGGTATATCGCTTTTTGGATCAACTCCTGCAAAGTCTTCTAATAGACTGTGAAAATAATGAGTACCATCTCCGTGCCAATTGGTAAACTTTATTCCAATTTTGAATGTAGCGCCTGTTTGTTCAAATAGTTCATGAAGAGAAATTTCACAGTATTCTACAAAAAATCTCCAATGCTCAGTGGTGCCTTCGCCCACACCAATTATACCAATGTTTGATGATTCAATTATGGTAATTTTAAAGTTAGGATATGCTTTGCGAATCATTAGCGCAGCAATGAGTCCGCTGGTTCCGCCACCTAGAATACATATCGAGTTTATCATTTATATTGTTGTTTAATAAGTTCTATAGTTTTTTCGTGAGAAAGAAATTCCCAATTTTTTTCTGACGGTACTCTACTTAGTTCGTTTTCCGTGACAGTTTGCCAGACCTGAAAATTACTTAAATATTTTTCTTTTATTTTTGGAATATTAAACATTCCTAGCCCATGCATTACCTGGATCCAATCTAACTCATCAAACAATTCATAATTGTTTTCATGAAAGAAATTCCAGCTCACAAAGTTATCTTTAAAGTAGTCAATGGTTTCGCGATTGAAATCGGTTAGTACCATATCATTCTTGCACCAGCGCCAAAACTCGGTGTCTGTTCGCTGTCCCAGATAGTGCAATTGCACAAAGTCTAAAATGTTCTCGTAGACACGATCAAACGTTTTGTTATATTTTCTTTCTATAAATTGGTCTTCTTTTGACCAACATACTAGAGAACTGGCTAGACATTTTATTTGTTCTATAGTGGCACCTATGCTACTAGCTTCTAAGGGTTCGATAAAACTTCCGGACAATCCAACAGCCACACAATTTTTAATCCAAAATTTATCTACTTTACCAGGAGTAAAATCAATTACTTTTGCTATTTTAATTTTATCGTTGTATTCTATTTGTAGTTCGTCGAGCACAGTGTCAACGTCAGCAAAGTTAGTGTTAAAAACATATCCGTTACCGTATCTTTCTTGTACAGGCGCTTGCCAACTCCAGCCATGCTGTCTAGCAGTGGCAGTAGTAAACGTGCTTATTTTTTTATCCAACGGTGAAGGAAATGCTATTGCTGAGTTTGTAGGTAAATGTTTTTGATACGATATCCATTTACTACCCAGCTGCTTGTGTATGACTCTTTCAAATCCTGTGGTATCAATGTAAAATTCAAATTGATGCTTGTATGTTTCGCCTACAAGAGTATCTACATTTCCCAATTCGTCCAATTCAACCCTAACAACTGTGTCTTCTATGATTTTTATATTTCGGTCGACACATAATTTTTCTAGAAAAGCATTTAGTTTAAACGTGTCAAAATGAAATTGTCCTACTCCTGCTCCTAGTGGGCTGGCAATCTTTCCTTCCAACGCTAAATCAAACACAATTTTTTCAGGTGATATATCGTTGGCCACAAAATTCATAAGAGTAAACGGCAAGCCAGTATAGGAATCTTGGGAGACAAACCATTCGGGTAGGCTATGATAAAATGTATCCTTGCCATTTTTCCAGTTTACAAATTTTATTCCGTGTTTAAATGTTGCGCCAGCATTTGCAATTATGTCATTTACAGATATACCGGTGAGTTTTGAAAAATCTTCCCAGTGCTCGTTTGATCCTTCACCTACACCGATAGCCCCAATTTTATTAGATTTAATCACAGTGACCGGCAAATCAGTAAAACATGCTCTAAGCATCAATGCTGATATTAACCCTGCGTTTCCTGCTCCTAGTATTCCTAGAGATTTAATCATTTTAAATTTAAAATTATAGATGCGTCGGCATCGGCACTTGCATTAATTTTTCCGGTGGGCAAAACATTAAAACTAATAATGTGTCTATCAAAGTTTTCTACGTGGGGCGGTGAATGATGAAAAACAAAACTAGGAAAAATAATTAAACTTCCTGGTACTGCCATGGTTCTTTCAAATGGCGAATAGTCCTTTCTTAACACCTCTAACTGTGTCATAGATCTCTGTGTAACTGGATCTTCAAATACTGTAGGAGACCCCTCGGATAGATAATAGATGCCACTGAAAAAACTATTGGTATGTTTGTGAAATGTTTGATGCATGCCTTGATTTTTCAAACTTTGATTATACCAACTAGAGCTAATACTAAATTTATCGCAGTCGTATTTTTGTGTAACTCTAATTTGTTCCAGGCAAGCATGAAACCAGTTAAACAGATCGGCAAGTTTTTGATCTCGATGCAGCGGAATCTGGTAACTCAAATTGCTGCTAAGTTTAGGAGCAACACCCAACGACCGAATGTGTTCAACGATCGCTAAAGATTGGAACTGGTCATTAGTGAATCTAAAAAACTCAATAGGAAATAGATTTATTACTTCCATTTACCACTCAATCCAGCCTGTAAGTATATATTTTTCTCCTGATAGCGGAGGGTTTCCTCTATGCACATGTGTATAGGTAGCCGGCCATATAGCTAATGTGCCGACTGTGGCAGGCAGTCTGATACTTTGATACAAGAATTCCGTTTCACCGCCTTCTTCTACTGTGTTAAGATATAAAGACCAAGCAGCTATTCGTGATGACCTTTCGATACTATCAGATTCAAAATGCCAAATATGATATCCTTCAGTAGGAAGTGTTTTTTGTATTTTCATCGATCTTACAAAATGCTTACCTGTTTCTGCTAGCACACTATAATGTCTTAGATAAGATTCCCAGCAGACCCAGAATTTTTTCAAGAACGGATGTAGTATTGAAACATCTGGAGTTAATCTCATCGAGTCATCAGATAACACAAACACTGCTCTATCTTGTTTTATATGACTTGCTGATTCAAATCTCGGAAATGATAATTGCAGTGTTTCTAAAGCATGATACCTTGCTATAATGTCATTGCAGGTATCTGCATCTACTAAATTATCCCAAGTTGCTATGTCTTTTTGTATATTCATAAATCCCACTTAAATTATTCACTAATACTATATATCATATTACTTGGTGCCTTAACATGAATCATGACGAACTAATACCCCTCTTTTCAAAACCTATATTGACATCTAAAATAACAAGTGTAGACGTCGACTTATCATCTATAAAGTGGGCAAGAAACTATCAAAATTGGATCAGTGAAAGTCAGAATATTTTAAGCACAGAGCCTTTCAAGGACATGCTAGACGAGATAGGAAACAAACTTGCTGATTATTTTTACGGTGTCATGCAAGTATCCACAGACACTGAAATTTATATTACAGAATCATGGCTAAATAAAACCGAAGCAGGCCAAAGTCATCATAGACACTGGCATCCAAATTCGATATTATCGGGTGTGGTAACGTTATCTGGTGATGCTAATTCTGGACGCTTAAAATTAATAACTAGTCAGTATGATACTTTAGAATTTCAAGTGGTCGATGCAACGATATACAATTCAAAAAGTTGGTCTTTTCAATCAACTGCTGGCAACATTATAATTTTTCCTTCTAACATAGAACATTTAGTAGAACTCTATCACGGAAGTGAACCTAGAATTACTCTAAGCTTTAACACTTTTGTTAAGGGAAAAATCAACGGATTGCCATTGACACAATTATATCTATGAGTCTTAGCCCAGTATCTCCTTTTCCGCCAGTAATTTTTCGCGATCATTTTAAATTTACAGATACACATCTCGCAGCTGCCTATGAAATGTTACAGGCTGCTACAGATTCGAACACCAACCTAGAAGTTGGTGACGCCCAAAGCACAGTTGCTAATCAAAATAATGCACCGCATAAACACGCCGCCTTTTTAGATTTCTTCGGGTGGATGGAAGAAAATAGTAATCATATAATAAAACAATGGAACCTAGATACCAGCAATCAATTTTATATAGGTAATAGTTGGATAAATCGACACGGGCGTAACGGCGAGACCATTGCGCACAATCATGGATTTAGCTCGCTGAGCTGTGTTGCATATATTTCTTTGCCGATTCAATCAGGATTTACTCAATTTCGAGATCCGTATTATGATTTCAAAAACTTACATGAAACTAGATCTTTGGAGGAATATTATTCAATACCAGTAAAACAAGGAGACATTTTGTTTTTTCCGGGATGGATGATGCATAAATCTGAAAAGAGTGATAGCATGCAAGATCGAATTATTTTATCCGCGAATTTTGTGAATTTTACACATACCCAATATTTTACACTTGGTAGTATTCAAAAATAATTCCTACTACTGATAAAAATCGTCTAATTTAGTCAGATATTTTTTAGATAAATACACGATAATAAAATGGAATCCTTATGACAGTGCCTTTAAAAATCCTACGAATAATTCCTAGAGACAGTGAATTCTTGGATAGAACAACCGGACAGTCTGGTGAAATTTTTTATGATAGAGATAATAATACTCTTCGGTTGTATAGTGGACAAAATCAAGGTGGTATTTCACTAGCAAAGAGTAATTTAACCAATATAACTGCTGCCTCGTTTCGTGCTAAATCTGTAGATTCTAAATTGGCTACGGTCGTGTATAATGTAACAATCACTGGGCCGCAAGGTGCAGATTCAGGAAACAAATACAACCTAAACGGCGTTTACCGTGCTATACCGAACTTTGTAGTTGGTTACACCTATGTGTTTGTACAGGATAATCAGACCAATGTTTACTTCCCCAATGCCAACGGAACTACTCCCAATCCGCATCCTTTGAATTTTTCCGCAGATAATCTCAGCGGAGAAACCGGTGGCGGTACCAGCTACTTGACTGATGTGCGTTATTTGCTTGATGGAGCATCAGTTTCTCAGACAGTATATCGAAGTTCAGCATTCAACACAGCTACCTCTAGACAGGTATGGATAACTGTAACAAATTCAACTCCTAGCACCTTGTATTATTGGTGTTGGAATCACACAGCCATGGGTAATTCTATAGCTGTAGCAGATCCGGGATCGGGGTCGGGCTCAGGTGGAGTATCTGTATCTGTAGCCAGCACCGTACCAGACTCTCCAAATCAAGGTAGTCTGTGGTTAGATACTAACACCGGTAGCTTGTACGTCTATTACGACGACGGGAATTCTGAACAATGGATACAACCAGCGTTTCCTTATCCTGACATTTCAGGACTGGCCACTACAGCATCGCTATCTCCGGTAGCAACTTCTGGCGATTACAATGATTTAATTAATGTTCCTGATCTGTCCGCATTGCCTAATTACGCTACGATTTCTTACGTTAATAATGCATTATCATCTCTACCTATTGAACAGTTTAGTTTAAATGTAGCTGCTGACGATTCTACTCAGCGAACGATTTCTTCGGGTAATTTAATTAAATTCATAGGAGCAGGCGGAGTCACCACATCGAGTAATGCCGACGGCACCATAACAATTACAGGAGGCGGCACCACAGGTAACGTTACATTTTCAACAACAACTATAGATTCTACTGATTCGTCAGCTATAACTTTTACTCCTGCTGTGGTCATGCAATCAGATCTCACAGTAGAGAACGATTTAACAGTCAGCAATTTGTTGACTACTGCGTCTCTCTCTGTAGCTAATCTACTGTTAACAGGTAATCTAACAACGCAGGGATCGGGCACTCCTGAAATTGTTTCAGATAATGAAATATTACTAACGGCAGGTACCCGTGTGCAAATAACTTCAAGTCCTATAAAACTAGCATCTTTCTCTTCGGCAGCGCGAGACCTACTCACTGCATCCAA
>Ga0247834_1003109_pt1 | contig 23181 bp, 18 predicted proteins | sample LaCruzMarch2015__8_FD_187118 | JGI IMG/M metagenome (GOLD analysis project Ga0247834, IMG submission 187118) | Freshwater microbial communities from meromictic Lake La Cruz, Castile-La Mancha, Spain - LaCruzMarch2015_12m | ecosystem: Environmental > Aquatic > Freshwater > Lake | place: Spain...
AAATAACACTTTTTTCGCTTCTTCACAAGGGGGAAGGTTTCTTCCTCTTTGTTTTGAATTGTTTCGTTATTTAAAATGACTCGTATAGTTGCATTTAATACTTGAATCTAAGAATCATTACATCCCTTATGGATTTTTATTCATTTTGAAATTTTCATCAATTTCAAGCATTTAACCCCGAAGGGGTGCTATGATTATAGCAAATTATAAATGAAAACGACGTCTATTTCAAACCCCGAAGGGGTGCTATGATTTCACGCCTTTGGTGTTGTTCTGTATTGATTTTCTTTAATTATCTATAATCATTACATCCCTTCAGGATTTTTATTCATTTTGAAATTTTAACCAATTTCAAGCATTTAACCCCGAAGGGGTGCTATGATTATAGCAAATTATCAATGAAAACGACGTCTATTTCAAACCCCGAAGGGGTGCTATAATTCCACGCCTTTGGTGTTGTTCTGTATTGATTTTCTTAAATTATCTTTAATAATCGTATCCGTTCAGGATTTTTATTCATTTTGAAATTTTCATCAATTTCAAGCATTTAACCCCGAAGGGGTGCTATAATTCCACGCCTTTGGTGTTGTTCTGTATTGATTTTCTTTAATTATCTATAATCATTACATCCCTTCGGGATTTTTATTCATTTTAAAATTCTCACCAATTTCAAGCATCTAACCCCGAAGGGGTGCTATGATTATAGCAAATTATCAATGAAAACGACGTCGATTTCAAACCCCGAAGGGGTGATATAATTGTTTTCGAAATTAATTTATTTATTCAATTTTTATTAGGCACTCAAACATCAAATATACGAAAGTTATGCACAGTTTTTGAATTGATAGTTGCAATTTTAACTCACCAAACAATCAAAACAATATTTATCTTTCGGTAATACCTTAGTTTCTTAGTGGTAAAAAAACATTCAAAAGGATTATCTTTGCTTCATAAATAGTTACTGTCTATGCATATCATTGAAGTAGGGAAAAACCAAAAACTAAAAAAAGAATTTTTAGCGTTTCCTTCACGTATTTATAAGGGCAATAAATATTGGATTCGTCCGCTTGATAACGACATCGAAAAAATCTTTGACCGCACCAAAAATCCACTTTTTGATGGCGGAGATTGCGTGCGTTACCTTACTATTGACGAGTCGGGCATGACCATTGCACGAGTGGCAGCATTCGTTAATCCAAATACAGCCAACCAAAATGACCAACCAACTGGCGGTATGGGTTTCTTTGAATGCATTGATAATCAAGAAGTTGCCTTTGCGATGTTTGATAAATGCAAAGCATGGCTACAGGAGAGAGGCATGGAAGCAATGGACGGGCCAGTGAATTTTGGCGAACGTGATAACTGGTGGGGCCTCCACGTTGACCCGTACGATGCCGAACCTACTTGGGGGATGTTTTACCACCAAAAATACTACCGTGCGTTTTTCGAGAATTATGGTTTTCAAGATTATTTTCAGCAATATACATTCTTACTTCCCATTCCCGAATTTGAAGCACGTAAGGTTGTTCGTCCAGCTTTATTCGAGATTGCTAATCGGATTTATTCTACGCCAGGTTATGATTTTAAACACGTAAACAAGAAAGAATTACCCAAATTTGCCGAAGATTTCAGAATTATTTATAACAAAGCTTGGGCAAAAAATATGTCTGCGGGCGAAATGACTCCAGAGCGAGCAGCGGCTATTATGCAAACCATGAAACCGATTTTGGAAGAAGAATTAATGTGGTTTGGCTACCATAATGGCGAGCCGATTGCGTTTTTTATCATGATTCCTGAATTAAATCAAATCATCAAGCACATCAACGGAAAGTTGAATCTAATTGGCAAAATAAAGTGGCTGTATCATACTTTGATGAAAACCAACAAAAAGGCCCGTGGAGTAATTTTTGGCGTAATTCCTGAATACCAAGGGCGAGGCATCGAATCTGCAATTGCTTTGTCATTTTCGAGGGCTTGCTGGGTGCCAAATTATCAATACGAAACCCTCGAACTCAATTGGATTGCCGATTTTAACCCCAAAATGCTTAAAGTAACCCAAATGCTGGGAGCAAAAAAATATAAGACTTATATCACTTACCGATATTTGTTTGACAGAAAGCAGGAATTTAAGCGTTGTCCGACGATTTAAAAAAAGATTCACCAAGCCATAAAAAGGGATAAAAATTATTATCTTTGCATAAAATTAAAAGTTGAAATATATTGTAAAACTCTGATAGTTAGTGTTTTACGATATCCATCATTCATCATTCATCATTTATAATTATTCATGTCATTACTTACAGTAGGTTCGGTTGCGTTCGATAAATTGGAAACGCCATTCGGGAAAACAGATAAAATCATTGGCGGAGCAGCCACTTTCATCACGCTTACTGCTTCATACTTCGTATTAGAAAATAACCTTGTTGCGGTTGTTGGCGAAGATTTTCCACAAGAAATGATTGACACTTTGGTTGGTCATGGTGTAAATGTGGATGGTCTTGAAATCAGAAAAGGTGAGAAATCATTCTTTTGGCATGGCCGCTACCATAATGATATGAACAGCCGTGATACGGTTGAGGTACAACTTAATGTAATGGAAAATTTCGACCCGAAGATTCCAGAAGCATATCAAGATTGCGATTTTTTGATGCTCGGAAATACCGCTCCAGCTATTCAGCACATGGTTTTGAAGCGTTTGAAAACCCGTCCGAAGTTTGTATTGCTTGATACAATGAACCTTTGGATTGATATTGCTTTAGATGATTTAAAAGCATTATTGAAAGATGTTGATTGTGTGACTATCAACGACGAAGAAGCTCGTATGCTTTCGGGTGATTATTCGTTGCGTCGTGCAGCTAAAACTATCATGGCTATGGGACCAAAAACGCTTATAATTAAGAAAGGTGAACACGGAGCTTTGTTATTCCAAGGTGAAGAAGTATTTTATTGTCCAGCACTTCCATTAGAAGAGGTTTTTGACCCAACTGGAGCTGGTGATACTTTTGCGGGTGGATTTATTTCTCACTTAGCAAAAACTAATGATTTGAGCTTTGAAAACATGAAACGTGGTCTTGTTTATGGTTCAGCAATGGCTTCATTCTGCGTAGAAAAATTCGGTTCAGAGCGTATTCAAAACCTTACGCAAGAAGAAATTGCAGCTCGTGTAGAAGAATTTAGAAAGTTAGCTACATTTGTGTTGTAAGGAGGGATACCAATTTACTGACTTCAGACGATATTTTTGTTTCTGAAAAAACTGTACTAAATTATATTTATTTAAACCTCGAAAGAAAAATCTTTCGAGGTTTATTTTTTTTAATATGATAATATTAATCGACAAATTGAAATGATGTAACTTATTGATAGCTTGCATTGTATAGGTGTGGCGAACCATCGCTGCGGTGAAGCCATCTCCCATCTCTTGTCTCATGTCGTTTGTCTCAGTAATTATCTAAAATCGTCCTACTCGTCATCATCGAAATTCATTTTATTGGGGTCGAACATACTATCCAATAAATCTTTGAATTGCAGACCAGTATCTAAATTTTGCTTGCTGATTAATGAATATTCAGCTAAACCGTGAAGAGCAAATTCCATCATGAAAAGTTTATCATCTTCACCCAAACGCTCATGGTAGCCTTCTACTAATTCTTCTAAACCCTCAATTGTTTTTAATCTTGCACGGTATTCTCGGTCAGTGAGGTCGTTTGTAAAATCAATTATATTGCCTTCTCCAAACCAATTTGATACTTGCTGGAACGGATTTTTACCTGATTTCTTCTTCTTTACAGCTTCTGGATTCGGGAAGTATTTCAAAAATTCTGTTCGCAAGGCTTTGCCGATGAGGCTTTGAGCTACATAAACTGGGCCTTCAACTTCACCTTCGTAAACTAATTCTATTTTTCCGTTTATGGCAGCAATTGCTCCATAAATGTCTGATACCCTTGCATTCACATTTTTTTCACTGTTAATTAAAGAGCGTCTTTCGGCAGAACTTAATAAATTTTCATAAGCCGAAATCGTCATTCTAGCCGAAACCCCACTTTTTGCATCAACATATTCGCTTTGGCGTGCTTCAACCGCAATTTGCTCTACTAAATCTTTCAAAATATCATTGACAACGATTTTTTTCTGACCATCTTTAATAATGGCCTCTTGTTCGGTAATCTTTCGTCCGATTTCAATAGATTTCGGGTAGTGCGTCACAATCTGGCTATCAATACGGTCTTTTAAGGGCGTTACGATACTACCACGATTGGTATAATCTTCGGGGTTTGCCGTAAATACAAATTGTATATCGAGTGGCATACGAAGTTTAAATCCACGAATCTGAATATCACCTTCTTGCAAAATATTAAACAACGAAACCTGGATACGAGCCTGTAAATCGGGCAATTCGTTTATTACAAAAATACAACGATGCGAGCGTGGAATCATACCGAAGTGAATCACACGTTCGTCAGAATAAGGCAGACGTAAAGTAGCCGCTTTTATAGGGTCAACATCACCGATTAAGTCGGCAATCGAAACATCGGGCGTTGCAAGTTTTTCATTATAGCGTTCATCACGGTGCAGCCACGCAATAGGTGTTGCATCGCCATGCTCGGCTATCAAATCTTTTGCAAATCTTGAAAGTGGTTCAAGTGGGTCGTCGTTGAGTTCAGACCCTTCAATAATTGGCACATAATCATCTAAAAGATTGACCATCAATCGGGCAATACGAGTTTTTGCTTGTCCACGCAAACCCAGCAAGTTGATGTGATGCATCGAAAGAATCGCTTTCTCTACGTCAGGAATAACGGTATCTTCATAACCCCAAATTCCTGGAAAAACAGATTCTTTATTTTTAAGTTTTTCAACTAAATTTTCGCGAAGCTCTTGTTTGATAGATTTTGGGCGGTAGCCGCTGGCTTTTAATTCGCCGAGTGTTTTAATTTTTAAAATATTCTTATCGAAAGACATAGGAAAAATTTACGATTTACGTGTTTTTGCAAGCACATTAAATTAATAACGGTTTTTAATAAGAAATGGTTTGAGAGCTTGTCCGACAATTTTCTAAAATTTCAGCATTGTCTAACGATTTAGGATATTGTCAAACACCGTTTAATAATAAAAAGCCATTTAAACAAAAAAAATGCTTAAATGGCTTTTTAAAGAGATTTTTTGTTTTAGCTACACTGTCCCAGAATTACCCAAATAATTACGAAAACGATGATTGTGCCGAAGCAACCTCCACCGAGTTTCTTGGCTCCGTAGCCAGCTATTAAACCTTTAAAAATGTTGTTCATTGTTGTGAATTTTATCTGTGAAAAATATTTTTTTTACAAGATTAACGTAGTAAAGGTAGTCAAATTTTCATCAAAAACAACAAATTTTGCTGGTAATCCATCGACAATTTGTCCGATTTTGGCATCAATACCCAAAGCTTTTGCAGGGCGAATAGTTGCCATCTTTATAGCTTCTTCTAATGAAATTCCAACATGCTTAACGGCATTTCTGACACAATCGGCCATCGAAACGGCTGCTCCTGCCAAATTTCCTTCTGAGTTTCGATACTGTCCGTTTTTAAGATAAGCATCAAATCCCTCCCATTGAAATTGTTTTATTTGCTCGCCCACAAAAAGAGCATCCGAAATTAAGAAAAGTTTATCTCTTTTAATTTTATAGGCAATGCGAGCGGCTGCATAATCACAGTGAAAACCATCTAAGATTATTGGAGCATAGACTTCTGTGCTATCGAAAGTTGCACCCACAACACCAGGCTCACGGTGGCCCATTTGAGTCATAGCGTTATAAAGGTGTGTACAAAGTGTAATTCCTTGATTATAAGCTGACTTTGCTTGTTTGTGCGTTGCATTTGAATGTCCTAGCGAGATTTTTATGCCGCTTTCGAGCAGCATATCAATTTGTTCGGGCGTGAAGTTTTCGGCAGCGATGGTCATTAATTTAATTATTCCTTTGCCGTATTTAATGATTTCTTCTAACTCGCCATTGGTCGGCTTTTTAATATATCGAGCCAAATGAGCTCCACGTTTGGTGAGGTTCAAGTATGGGCCTTCGAGGTGCATACCAAGCACGCCAGAATGCGGGTTTTTATCTAAATAGCTTCTAATTGCTTCAATTCCTTTCAGAATATTTTCGAGTGGCGAAGTAATAAGCGTAGGTAGCACGTGCGTAGTACCAAGTTTCAGACTTGATTCATAAATATCTTCAATAGTTTCTTCATTGGCATGTTGGGTGAAATAAAATTTTTCTCCACCATTTATATGAGTATCTACAAATCCTGCCGAAATATGCATTCCTTTTAGGTCAATAATTCTTGCATCATCCTTTTTTACTAACGAAGATATATGACCATTTTCGATGATAACTGATTGATTTTGAAGTACTTCTGTGCCTGTATGAACAGTTGCGTTTGTGATGATGGTTTGCATAAAAAAACTTGCTCAGATTTAATTGGCAAGTTAATAAAAAACGACGAATTAATTTGAATTGGGAAATACGTAAATCATAAGATTTTGTTTTGGTTGAAGAGAATTTGATTTTGTCCCAAAATAGCTTGATGACCTGTTTCTGTGTTTTTTGATAGTTTAGTAGTGTCACTAACTATATAATACTATAATTGTCTATAAAATCGAAAAATACTTATCCATCAATTTTTTGACCTGTTTTTCCAATTTTGTTTATTATCTTTGGTTTTCGTCAAGATAAACCAAAGATAATCATGTTGAGTCGTGTGGCTAATTCTATTTATTGGATTAATCGTTATATTGAGCGAGCCGAAAATTATGCTCGTTTCGTAAGTGTAAACCTTAATCTAACCCTCGATGCTCCCGGTATTATGACCGCTCAATGGGAGCCGCTTTTGATTGCAACTGCTGATAACTTTGGTTTTTTTGAGCATCAAAAAGTTGCTGACCGTGATACCGTAATCGACTATATGACTTTCGATAAACGAAATCCGAACTCGATTTATAGTTGTTTGGCCAACGCCCGAGAGAATGCCCGAACTATCCGGGAAAGCATTACGAAGGAAATGTGGGAGCATCTTAATACCTTTTATCTCAAAGTCTCAGAGACTCAATCAGCCAAAAACTGGGAAATAGAGCAGCTAATGCAGTTTTTTGAGGAAATCAAAGATGGTTGTCAATTGTTTTTTGGTATTATTGATTCGACCGTAACCCGAAACGAAGGGTTTCATTTTGGGCGTTTGGGGCGGTTTCTGGAGCGTGCCGATAAAACTTCTCGCTTTTTGGATGTGCGATATTTTACGCTTCTGCCCGACGATCAAGCGATGGGTTCGCCACAAGAATTACTCATTTGGACATCGGTGCTTAAATCTGTGAGTGCCTTTAATATGTATCGTCAGCAGCACCGCGTTATTAATCCTTCGCACATTGTTGAGTTTTTAGTTTTGGATAAAAGTTTCCCACGTTCAATATTTTATTGTTTGCGTCAGGCCGAACTTTCGCTTTACCAGATTTCGGGTCGAGATATGACTATCGGATATTCAAATTTGGCCGAAAAGGAAATCACTCGCTTGCGTCACGAAATCGGATTCACTGAGGTTGAAGATATTTTTAAGAAAGGGCTTCATCCATATTTAGATGAGTTTCAAATAAAAAATAATACAGCGGCAGCCGAAATTTTCAATACTTATTTCGACTTAAAGCCTGTTGAGGCATAATGGTTCTGATGTATTCTGAACGATAGATTTAAAACTTCATCGATTTGGATAAATTAAGTTTTTCAAAATATAAAAATATAAAAATATATTGATGAACTACCGATGCAGATTGTTTTGTTTTTAGAATAAAAATCTGTGTTCTATTTTGTAAATTTATTTTCAATGAAACTGACATACAACCCCGATGATTTTAAGCGTTAAACATACTCTCAATTACAGCTATTCAAACTCAGTTTCGCTTAGTCCGCATACCATTTATATAACACCAAAGGCTTCGCCCAACCAAGAAATTACTTCTTTTCAGCTTGAAATAGAACCTACTCCGAATATTATTTATAAAAATATTGATGTCGAAGGTAATGCTCAAACGGTGGCTTTTTTTGATAAACTCACTGATAAACTGAGCTTTCGGGCGAATGTTGAAATTATTTCTCATGAAGTCAACCCATTTCATTTTATCTATTTTCCGTTTGGTGCAGAAACACTTCCTTTCAAATATCCTGAAAAAGAATTAGTATTATTACAGCCTTATCTGACCGATGAAGGAATAACTACACTTATCGACCAGTTTGCAAGGCAAATTGCGTCCGAAGCTAATTGGAAAACGACCGATTTTTTGACCAGAATTTCTAAATACATTAGGAATAATTTCTTCTATGAAAAACGCCTCGAAGGTGCAGCCAATTCACCCGAAACGACCTTTATTTCGCAAAAAGGCACTTGTCGAGATTACGCTGTTTTGATGATTGCGGCTTGTAAAGCACTCGGTTTAGCGGCTCGATTTGTGAGTGGCTATTGTTACGGGAGCGAACTACAAGCCCATGAACTTCATGCTTGGGTAGAGGTTTATTTGCCAGGGGCTGGTTGGCGAGGTTTCGATCCAACCGAAGGCCGAATTGTCGATTTTCATTATATTGCGTTGGCATCTTCTGCACAGGCTGAGTTGATAAATCCGATTCGTGGTAGATTTAGAGGAAACGCAGTTTCGTCGCTAAATGCTTATGTTGATATTCGACAGAAATAAAAAATCGAAAATTTTATTTACTTTAGCATAAATATGGCTTTTTAACATGAAAGAGTATTATAAAATAAAACCAATAATCGTAATATGCTATTATTGGTTTTAAGAATAAATAACTGATAATAAGCAAATTATGCCGCCGTTAACTGTCTTCATTTGACCGTTGAATATTAACACCAACATTACTATAATCACCTAAAATAAAACCAAGACCTTGGATTATGGGCATCAAGAACAGACTAATTATAATGAATTTTCTCCAGTTTTTTATTTGGGCATGTTGGCTCATTACGATTGGAGCATATTGGTTTCAAAATAAAGGTTGGTCAGGGGCTGAATTTGGAGCTATTTTTTCGACGATGGGAATTGCCTCATTGTTTATGCCAACACTCGCTGGCATTATTGCAGATAGGTATGTCAACGCCGAAAGACTCTACGCTATTCTGCACTTTTTGGGAGCTTTAGTTTTGATTTATATTCCGCAAGTCGATAATCCAAGTGATTTTTTCTGGGCGATTTTGTTATGTGTGATTTTCTATATGCCTACTTTAGCTCTCTCAAACTCAATCGCTTATACAATTCTGAAAAACAATAATACTACCGATCTTGTGAAAGATTTTCCACCAATCAGGGTTTGGGGAACGGTAGGTTTTGTGGCAGCACTTTGGGTGATTAGTCTTACGCATAATGAAACTTCGGCCAATCAATTTTATATTGCGGCGGGCTCGGCTATTGTTTTGGCGATTTACTCACTTACTTTACCAAAATGTCCGCCTTTGGCTGGGTCACCCGATAAAAGAAGTTTTATTGAGATATTAGGCTTAAATGCTTTCAAGTTGTTTAAAGACTTAAAAATTGCGATTTTTTTCATTTTTGCGATGTTTTTAGGTGCTTCTTTGCAGCTAACCAATGCATATGGAGATACTTTTTTGCACGACTTTGCTAATGTTGATATTTACAAAGATTCGATTGCTGTGAAATATCCAGCTATTATTATGTCAATTTCGCAGATTTCTGAGACACTTTTTATTTTAGCGATTCCATTCTTTTTGAAGCGTTTTGGTATCAAGCAAGTTATGCTTATTAGTATGGTTGCGTGGATTTTACGTTTCGGACTTTTTGCCTATGGTAATCCAAGTGATGGACTTTGGATGATTATAATGTCGTGTATCGTTTACGGAATGGCTTTCGATTTCTTTAATATTTCAGGTTCATTATTTATCGAAACCTATACCGACCCTAAAATCCGCTCGTCGGCTCAGGGTTTATTTATGATGATGGTCAATGGTTTTGGAGCAGTTTCGGGAAGTTTGATAAGCGGATATGCGATAGAGAAATACTTCACACTGGCAGATGGGGTAACAAAAAATTGGAATGGAATTTGGCTTACATTTGCTATTTATTCTTTGATTGTAGCCATTCTTTTTGCTATATTATTTAAACACAAACACGAAGATAGTGTAGAGGTAAAAGTAAATTAACATTGAATGAGTGAATGATGCATTGATAGAATTAATTTCATTCACTCATTCATTCACTCAAAAACTACTTTTCAGCTCTATAATACATAGTTGAGCAATTTTCTTTTCTTAATATTCTTTTAGCCATTGTTTGTAGGCTTTCGGGGTTTACTTTCGCTATTTTTTCGGCATCATCATTGCACCAATTTGGGTTTCCTGCATTGGCGGCAAAAGCCAAATTCATGGCACGGTTCAGCAATTCTACTTCGGCAAATGCCATTGTTGATTCAGCTTGATTTTTTACTTTCTGTAATTCACCATCTTCTAAAATATTGTTTCTCATATCAGCTACCACTTCTTCAATTGCAGCATCTGCTTCTTCTAGGCTAATACCTTCGTTTAAATTTCCTTGAATCACCAATAAACCAGGGTCCAATGAAGCCGTTACATAACCAGAAATATTATTGAAAAGTTGTTTTTCTTTAACCAATTTAGTGTAAAGTCGGGAAGATTTTCCACGACCTAATATATCGCTCACTAAGTCAGCATCATAAAAATCATCATCGAATCTACCTGGCGTATTATATGCTTTATAGATAGCATTTAAAGGTACTTTTGATGATATTTCTAAGAATTTAGGGGCAGTTTGTGGCGTTTCTTGTGGAAGATTTCGTACATATTTTTCTCCTGCTGGAATCGGCTCAAACCAAGTCGCACACAGGCCTTTGATTTGTTCTACTGTTAAATCGCCAGCAAGTACCAAGATGGCATTATTTGGTAGATAATATTTATAGAAAAAGTGTTTAACATCGTCCATGGTGGCTTCTTCGATATGGCTGATCTCTTTACCAATCGTTGCCCACCGGTAGGGGTGTTTTTCGTAAATTAAAGGGCGAAGCCTCAACCAAACATCGCCATAAGGTTGATTCAAATAGCGTTGTTTAAATTCCTCTATTACAACTTTGCGTTGTACCTCTAGCACCTTTGGGTCGAACGAAAGACTCATCATGCGGTCAGATTCTAGCCAAAAAGCAGTTTCGATATTCTGGGCAGGAAGCGTAATATAATAATTTGTAATATCAGGTGAAGTAAAAGCATTGTTTTCGCCGCCTACATTTTGCAGAGGTTCGTCATAAGCAGGAATGTTTTTCGAACCACCAAACATCAAATGCTCAAAAAGATGAGCAAAACCTGTTTTATTTTCATCTTCATCTCTGGAGCCAACATTATATAAAATATTAAATGCCGCCATCGGAGTAGTATGGTCTTCGTGGACGTAAATTTCTAAGCCGTTATTTAACGTAAAGTGTTGGTAGTTAATCATTTCTAATTCTTAAATTTTCGTAAAACGCTATTTGCCACATCAAACTAGTTGCGACAAATATAAAAGGCAGTCAAATTATTCTTAACAATTATTACAAATGTAAGGTTTCTAAACAATTTTATTTTGAAAAAAAGCAAATATTTGCCTGCGGAAAACAAATCCAAGAAGCAAGAGGATGAAAGCTGCTGAACCAAGTAGGATTGCTAAGGTGAAATTTGTGCCTATTCGAATAGGTACTGCTTGACCAATCAAAATAAAATTTGACCAATAAAATGGGTGGTCGGAATAGAAGCGAATCAAGTCAATTTTAGAGAGTTGAATAGCTTCGTCGGTGGCGTATCCTTTTTGTAAATAATGATAAAATTGTTTAGATAAATTAGACAAGCTTTCGTCATGGGCATTCCAGATGGTTGTGATAACCGACGGACAACCTGCAAACTGAAAAGCTCGTGCCAAACTAATTATTCCTTCGCCTTTACGTATTTTTCCTTTGCCTGTTTCACATGCACTTAGCACCACTAATTGAGTGTTTTGGAGTGAAAGATTATATAATTCTGAAGAATATAGTCTAAAATCTTTGCCTTCTGGAAAGAGTGCAATAAAAGATTTCTCAGGGTCTTGGTCATCTACTTGGGCGTGAGTGGCAAAGTGAATGATGCCTTTGTTTAAATAACTTTTTTGAAAATTTCTTTTAGTTGCTTGTTTATTATAGAGAATCTGGCCATGGATACCAGCAATTTCGTTGACCGAAGCAGGCAACGCCTTAAATCCTTTGTCTCGATAGCGTTTTGTTTCGGCACCACTGCTAAAAGGAGCATACACAATGATATCAGTATTTTGCCTCTCACGATGAGTATCGAAGTGTAAAGTTGCAGAGTTTGCATAAGAAAAGGTGTATTTATAAACCAAATAATCTGCTTGGGCATTTGGTTCTAAAACCTCGAAAGGTAAAAATCCGATGATTTCATGTCGTGAAACAATGATTTTAGTAATGTTTTGAAGTGTTTTTTCTATTGGTTGGAGCAAAAATTTATAGGTTTTTTGAGCCAAAAGATGCCCTTTATAAGCATCAATACCTGGTGGATTATTGATGCTTTGATAAAGCTTATGGATGTCCGATTTGATATTTTCAGCATTTTCGAGCTTAATAATTTCATATTTTTCTTTATTTGTTGCCACATAAAATAGTGTTTTTTCTCCAAGAAAATAAGAAATAAAAGTAGTGTTTTGTGCCAATTTTTGTTGTGTTGCTTTCAACGAAATTTGGCGATTGTCGTATTTAAGTTTGTAATATTTTTCAGATTGATTTTGAATTTTATTTATCACGTGATTGAGCCTTATTTTTGCTTCTGAAAGTTCGGCGATGGTTTTGTCATTTTCGGCATCTAATAATTTTACTTGCAACTTCACGATTATTTGTCGCAAACTTGCTTCAGTTTTTAAAAGGCTATCATTTAGTATTTTAGGTCTGATTTTTTGCTCATTTATGACATCGCCAAGTGTTGCAGATTTGCTTGCTTCAAGCACATAAAAAAACGCTTCTGCCCATTCATCTGATTTTGTTTTTTGCCATAAAAAATAAATACCTTCGAGGGCTTTTTCATAGATTGGATACACTTTTTCGCTGTAAAAAAGTTTCGATTCGGGTATATCAAAATCCTTACGGAGGCGAGCTACAAAATCAATGATAAACAAATACGTATTGGCCGATTCTTTGGCATTTGAACTTTCCAATAACTTAGCTTTTTTAACATGTGCAATAAAATATTCTTGCGGAGCAATCACTCGCTTAAAAACCCTAAGCTCTGAATTGGGATTTTGTTCTACTTTTTTTTCAGTAGCGATGATTGTTTTTTCACCACTTTCCAGTAAGAACTGCCGTCCTAAGGGGGGATTAAATTCAGTGGCCATTATTGCTTTTTCGCAATGCTGGAGAGCTTCATTGATATTTTCTTTTTTTTCTGAAACTTCACTCAAACCATTTTCGATACGTGCCACTTGCACTCCTTTTTGGTGGTGAAAGTTTTGAGTAAATTCTTTCAATGCTTGTTTATAAAATTTTTCGGCTAGGTCAGGTTTCTGCAATGATAAATAGGCTTCCGCTCGTAGCGTCAAGATATTTATCCATTGTCGAGGTTGGGCTTCTTTCGATTTTCTGTAAAAAATCTCGGCTGATATTAGAGCTTTGAGTGTTTCGGAGGGTTGTTTCATTTGCTGAAAACAACGTCCCATTGCCAGGTATACAACCGATGTTTTATCATCACTTTCGGCCATTGGAAGAGCTTCTTTCAGTAGTTTTAGGGCATCTCTGTATTCTTTTTTTTCTCGATAATATTTGGCCATATTGCTCAAAACTGCATACTGATTTAGGCTTACATGCTCTTGTTTACCAATCTGACGAGCTTCTTGAAAATAATTGAAAGCTTGTTCTGAATCGCCCAGGTCATCAACTAATCGACCATAATTACTCAAGAATGTGACAACAAAAGCTGACATCTTTTGCTCTAACCATTTCTTTTTTAGTAGAAAATTATACCCGATTTTAAAGTGTTTTTCAGCCAAATTTAGCTTATTTGGTATTCGGCGGTAATATTCGGCCAGTTCGGCATTGAGTTGAAAAAAAAGTGTATCGTATGCAATTCCTTTTACGTACTTTAGATTTTGTAAGCCCTCCGAAACACACCGAGATGCCTTTTCATAATCATCGTTTGTAACATAGAAATCTACAGCTTTAAACAAATACATCTGAATATAAAATGGATATTTCTGCTGTTCAAATAGCCTTTTTTGTTCGTTTTTATAAATAATTTCTGCTTTTCCGGTCGAAATTTGATGGTTTTGTAGTTTCGAGTAAACTTCATCTCTTAGGCTATTGATTTTGGCAATAGTAGGTTCGGACTGTGCCGATGCAGACAGCCTACCTATCAAAATCAGTGCTAAAAAAAATAAAAGTCTTTTCATGCTTTCGGCTCATTTGTGATAATCACTATCTTTTAATTATTCTTCAGTTCCGGCAGTTGGTGGCGGCACACGAAAAGCCAAAATTGCTCGTAAATTTGTACCTGAGGGTAGGTACAACGTAAAAGGTATATTGTTATCTATAACGTTGCCCAAATAATTTTCTAAATAGTTTGTACGGTTAATGACATTTCCGTTTGTGTCAAAATATTGTCCGATTGTATTGGCCGAAGCACGGTGCGTAAATATTCTTAATCGATAAACTGGCAAACTTGATGATTTTGGCAAAAAATAAATAATACCGTAGTTGTTTTGTGGTTTATTCGTGGTTTTAGGGAATGACAGAATGCTATTTGTAATCAAAAACCACGGCGATGTGCTAATAATATTATAATTATCAGGGTTTGCAATGCTCATTCCAGACAATAGATTCACGGTTGTGTTGACCGTGATTATTTTGTCTAGAACAGACACAAATGGACTATATTTTTCGATATAAACTTTATTGGTAAAACGATAAGCTTTTAGACCCATGATGTTTCCTTCTCGTCGTTCGTAACTGCCAGCTTCTCGTACTAAATAGATCAGATTCGTATCATCAGATTTTAATGCAACATCAATAGGTTGATTATAAATTGATTGATTAACCCATTGCGATTGTCCAACAAGAGTCAGGATTTCGGCTGATGAAAGGTTTTGCATGGTTTGGTTCAATACATTTTCAAAAACGATAACTTCTTGATTATCAAGCAAAAAGCCGTTGGGAGCAGAGCCGCCGAGCGTTGTTTTTATATCGCCAATGGCGTTGTCTGATGGTTTGAAATCTCTTATGCCGATTGCGGTATAAGAGTTTCCAATACCGACATTGAGTGTAAAAGACTTTATATTTGCAATTTGAGCATTATTGAATGACTGAACGGGGCAGTTAAGGCAAGTCCAATTTGTGCCATTAAAAACTCTTACCACATTGAAAGTTTGGTCGAAAACCATCATTCCCAACTGTGGAATGGTAATATTGGCGATTTGAGAATTGCTTAAAATAGGAAGTTTGATATTGCCAGAACCACCAGCCGTAATCGTTACTGACTGAGCTGTGGCTACACAGAAAAATATCAGTAACAGAGCAATAGCACTCAAAAACTTTTTCATTTCAATAGTTTTTTACAAATACCTGAATTTAAAAACTTACCGGAACTCCTTAATCATTTGTACGAATTTAGTCATAAATTTTTATAAAACATACACTCCCTACATCTTCAATTTTTGATGCGGAGAGTGTAGATAATTTTATATTATAAGTTTATTTCTGCTTTATTTTTTTGCATAATCATACGTAGGCTTTATTTGTCCTGTTCCAATTAGGGCAGGCAAAGCGGGACAGAGCGTTAGATTATTTGAAAGTACACCCGATGCACTTCCTACCACAAAGTTACGAGATATACAACCAGTATTTGAGTTAAAATCTAATCCTAATTCTTTGTTTGTCCAAATTGTGTTAGCTGCATTATAGTTATTGATACTTATAAAAGCTCCATTTAGGGCAAGCTCCCACATATTTCCATAATTTGCACCGCAGAAAGTATTGCCGGCCCCAGCAATCACCCAAAGCGTTGTGATATTTCCAATTGTTCTGAATGTCAAACCATTCAACTGAACGGTGGTCGGAATAACCGTTGGAACATTTACCCAACTGAGTCCATTCGGCGAAGAAACTATTCTATTTGTTCCTTCAATGATGGCATAATATAAATTGTTGGTAAAGCAATATTCAATATCTTGCAAGAAGATGTTTACATTTCCCATTTTGGTTGAGCCAGCATTTATGGCTAATCCTGTTGTAGGATTAATTTTTAAGAGACTACCTGCAAAATTTGAATTGATTCCCGTAACTCCAAAGATAGCAGGTGGAGTGGTTGCTGGAGTAGGAGCTTTGGTAATGCCTGTTACGCTTTTTACAGGAATTCCTAAAATATTTATTTGACTTGTAGCAGTAGTATTTCCCGTAATCATATCAACATTTGCTAAATATGAGTCGAGCCCGCCGAGGTGCGGTGTACCTGATTTTCCTCCTAAAACCAACGAATAAACTTCGCAACCAACTGCCAAAATGTTATTGGACGAAACATTTTTCATCGATTCATCTGATAAATTTGAGGTTGTTTGCAAGGCCGATTTTTGAGAGCTATTAAGCATTGGCTCTAATTCCTGCGTTTTTTCGCAACTAAATAATATAACTGTTGATGTAGCAATAGCAATTAAGAATTTGAAAGAAGTTTTCATAGGAGGAAATGTTTGAATTTTAAAGATTGGTTATCAAAAAATGTTTAGAATGTTTTTGTCTTTGTACTTTAATATCAGTAGTTGTGTGGTTTGTAACCTTCATAGAAAAAACTTTTCTGATTGATTGGATGTTAGACAAAAGACGAGAGAAAAAGATGTATTTTATTTAGAAATGTAATGGCTTTTCTAATATTTTTTGTCTAAAATCTTTCGTCTCTTGTCTAATATCCCCTCTCTTTTATCTTTTAGCAAAATCATAAGTAGCCTTTATAATACCTCTACCTATTGGAGTAGGAATACCTCCTCCCGAACATAAATTGGTGTTGTTTGATAAAAAGCCAGATGCACTTCCTACCACAAAATTGCGAACAACACAAGCCGTATTTTGGTAGTAATCTAAGCCTAATTCGGGTGTAACTGGGCCAGCAGTCGCGGCATTATAAGAATTGCTCCTAATGAGGCCTCCTGCTAAAGTATAGTTATACATATCGCCGAAGTTTACTCCGCAAAGTGTATTCCCTTGTCCTGCAATCACCCAAAGCGTTTCAACGCCTGCAGCATTTTTCTGAAACGTCAGTCCATTTAAGCGATAATTAGTTGGAGCAACTACCAGAAGTGTCCAATTTAGAGCATCAGGCGACACCATGATTCGATTTGTACCTTCCATAATGGCGTAGTAGCGATTGTTGGTAGTACAATGCTCAATATCTTGTAGAGCTATCGAAGCCCCTCCAGATATTGTTGCACCAACATTTACACTGACCCCAGTGGCTGGATTCACTCTCAACAATCGGCGTGGAATACTTGAGTTCTGACCCGTAACTGCGTAAATCGTAGGAGCTCCGGCTGGTATTTTTGTGATACCTGTTACACTTTTTACAATAACTCCGCCAACAGAGATGGCACTCATTGCTGTTGTGGCTCCCGTACTCATATCGACGTTAGCCAAGTAAGAATCCAAACCTCCTGCATGTGGCGTGCCAGTAATTCCCGAAAGCACCAACGAGTAATTTTCACAGGCAACGGCTATGATTTTGTCGCTACCAACGTTTTGTAATGATTCGTTTACAAAATGTGAAGTTGTTTGAGATTTGGCAACATCAAAAGTTGTTGTTTGATTGGTAAAAGAATTTGGATTAAGGCTTTCGCTTTTTTCGCAACTCAATAGACCTAATGTCGATAATGAAAGAAATAATGCACTTGTACGATAAAATGATGTTTTCATGGCTGTAAAAATGTTTAGTTTAATTATTTGAATGACCCTTACTCTTTTGAAGGATTTTCAGGAAAATCTCCTCGCTATAATTAGCTTTCATTCATTAATATCAGACACCTTCCTTGATGTAACCTTAATTAACTAAAATATTTAAAATATTTTTTCTTAGTATTGTTTATGATATATAAGTGACTGATAATAAGCATTTTGATTGTATGTAGAAAATCAAAAAATATACTGTCCAATAAAAAATAAAAAGATTTTTCAAAATAATATTGATTTTAAGGTTTAGAGAATCGACTTTTGTACTAAATAATTATCTTTAAAGTTGGGAAGTTATTCTGCTTGTTGTTTTTGATAGAACTTTGCGGTCTTATTCTGAACAAGCAATATATTTTTCTATTTTGTATTAAACCTTTTCAAAAAAAAATATCATAACAAGGTTACATTTAGTAGACTCGCTGATATTAAAAAAAGAAGATGAATTTTAGTTTATCAAAACAATGGAATGATGAGGCAATCGTGGACGGAATCCTGACAGGAGGACGCCGAGAACATGAAGCTTTGGTAGCTCTTTACAAGAAATTCCATGTTTCGTTGGAGCGTTTTATTATGCACCGTGGTTCAGGAAGGGACTATGCCAAACAACCCGAAGATATAATTTGGGAAGCAATTGAAGCATTTGTGGTGAACGTAAAAAAGCACTCCTATAGCCAAAAAGATGCAGCTTTAGAAACTTACTTAAAAAGTATTTGCAAGAATTTATGGTTTCGATACATTTCTTCGGAGGCATCACGTGATGATCGCCAAACCAAGTATATGGCAGATTGGGACGAACTCGACGATGATGTAAGCGAAACCCTGATTGAGAAAGAAAACTGGACTTATTATATTGATATTGTGAGCAAAGCAGGCAAAAATTGTCGACAAATATTGGATATGCGTTTGATTGATGGTTTTTCTATGCAAGAAATCTCGAAGATACTCATAACCGAAGGTTTATTTGAAAGCGACCAGACTGTGAGGAATACCAAAAGCAAGTGCCTAAAAAAAGTTATGGAAATGATCAATGTGAATTTTTAATAAATAACCGCTATGACTGACCTTTTACAAGAACAAATCGAAGATTATGTAGCAGGCGTGATGCCCCAAACCGATATAGTCAGCTTTGAAGAAAAGATAAAATCTGATACACAACTTCGTCAGCAAGTAATCGAAACTCAGCGTTTACGAGAAATTTTGTTACGTAGTCGTGTGTTTAGGCAAGTTGAGGCTGCTCGTGCTGAAATCAGTCAACCTAAAAAGGGCAGAGAATTAATATTTATGCTCGGTGGTTTTGCGGCAGCCGCCAGTATTTTGTTGTTTATGCTGTCTTCACCGGTGATGTTAACTTCGCAGGAATTTAATTATCGTGGAGAAACAACAATCAGCCAAGGCAGCGAGTCCCGGCTTAATGATTTTGAAAAAGCCAAAGCAATTATCAATAAAGGAGATAACCCACAAGAAGCCATCAAGATTTTAGAGAAATTGACCCTTAGCCCAGAAATTAGTTCAAACTACCAACGAAACTCGAAATGGATGCTGGTAATTGCTTATATACAAAACGATAAAACTGATAAAGCCGAAGAAGCTTTCAATAAAATTATTTGTGAAGGGATTGAATGTCCATATTCTACCTGGGAAAAAACTAAGATTAAATGGCAGATATTCTGGGGAAAGAATTGAAAAATACTTATTTTTACCAAAAAGAAATTTTTAATTTATGAATATTAGAATAGGGCAAGGCTACGACGTACACCAATTGGGTGAAGGCTACGATTTATGGTTAGGAGGAGTAAAGATTCCACATACAGTTGGTTCGGTTGGGCATTCGGATGCCGATGTGTTGCTTCATGCCATTTGTGATGCACTCTTGGGTGCGGCCGCAATGGGCGATATTGGTAAACACTTCAAAAATACTGACCCACGTTGGAAAGGTATCGATAGTAAGATTTTATTGAAAATAGTGGTAGAAATGCTCGAAAAAGAAGGCTATAAAATCGGGAATATAGACTCAACAGTTTGTTTGCAAGAACCCAAAATCAGCAAGTACATTCCAGAAATGATAAAAGCGATTTCGGAAGTAACCGGTTTGCCCGAAAATTGTATATCAATCAAAGCCACAACCACCGAAGAAATGGGTTTTGTCGGCCGAAAAGAGGGTTTAGATGCTCATGCTATTGCATTGATTTATAAGTAAAACATCTGTATTAAAAGTCTTGCCATCCAAGGAGGTCTTCGCTCAAAGCGAAGCTTCCCTTTTTGCATATAAAAGCCTCCATTTTTTTGTCATTACATCGCCAATTTATACCTATTGGTCGAAAACGAAAACCGAGTTTTATGAAATTAGGAGTTTTTCATTAAATTGCATAAAACATTTTTATAATCTTCGCTCAAACCTCAGAACTACGGTACGGACTTTTAAACAAAATTGCCATTATTTAATGAAAAAAATTGCTTTTACATTTGTTACAATGCTGACTATCAGTTTGTTACAAGCCCAACAAATCAAAATTGGAGATAATGCTGGCACAGTAACCTTCGAAGAATACGAGCCAAAATCTACGCTTGTAGTGCCTGGAAAAACTATTACTCGTGCTAAATTTCCTTTTATTGATGTACATAATCATCAATGGGAAATGAATTCGAAAGAAAACCTTACGAAGATCATTACCGAAATGGACAAAATGAATATGGGTTTGATGGTAAACTTGAGTGGACGAGGATTTAATCAAGATGAGGCTAAAAGTACGGCTGGTTTAGTTGGTATGATTAGTGCTGTAAAAGCTAATAATCCAACTCGTTTTGCGGTTTTTACGAATATTGATTTCTCAAAAATCAACGAACCAAATTGGACAGCCAAAGCCGTTAAAATGCTTGAAGATGACGTAAAACTTCATGGAGCAAAAGGCTTAAAAATCTATAAAAGCCTAGGTTTTAGTGTAAAAGATAACGGAAAACTTGTACCAGTTGATGATGCTCGCATCGACCCGATTTGGGCAAAAGCTGGCGAATTAGGCATTCCTGTATTAATTCATACCGCCGACCCTGCTTCGTTTTGGAACCCACTCAATGCCCAAAACGAACGTTGGCTCGAACTTAAAACTCACCCAGGTCGCAAGCGTGATGCGGCCGAAGGAAAAGACTATTCTTGGGAACAGCTTATTGAGCAGCAACATAATGTATTCAGAAAGCACCCAAAAACTACTTTTATTAATGCTCACATGGGTTGGTATCCAAATAATTTGGCAAAACTCGATAGTTTAATGGAGGCGTTCCCGAATATGTATGCCGAAATTGGGGCGGTTATTGCCGAGTTGGGACGTCAGCCACGCATGGCCAAAAAGTTTTTTGAAAAACGCCAAGACCGTATTTTATTTGGTAAAGACTCGTGGGTTCCTGACGAATATCAAACTTATTTTAGAGTTTTAGAAAGTGAAGATGAATATTTTCCTTACCACAAAAAATACCATGCTTACTGGCGTATGTATGGAATGGGGCTTTCGGATGAAATTTTGAAGAAAGTTTATTATAAAAATGCCCTGAAAATTATTCCAGGCTTAGATAAATCGCAATTTCCAAAATAGTTAATTTTCCACAGACGATGAACGATAGTTTTGTTTGTTGTTATTGACTATTGACCGTTGAATGTGAACTTCAAAAATTTACCTAAACTCAACCAAATCATGAAAAAAACTTATATTTTCATCACTACAATGTTGATTGTGAGCAACTTGGCTTTTTCGCAAAAGAAAAAAGGCATGGTTGCACCAGTTCCCGATAAACTTGAATTGCTAAAACAAGAGGTAATCAAGAAAATCGATGACCGTCAAAAGTTTACACAAGAAGTAAATGACCAAATATTTAGCTTTGGCGAATTGGGTTTTCAAGAATTTGAAACCTCAAAGTATTTAACGAATCTACTTGAAAAAAATGGCTTCACCGTTGAGCATGGCGTAGCAGGAATGCCCACAGCATGGATTGCAAAGTGGGGTTCGGGTAAACCCGTAATTGCTATCGGTAGCGATATTGATTGTATTCCGAAGGCTTCACAAAAGCCTGGTGTTGCATACAAAGACCCAATCATTGAAGGTGCTCCTGGGCATGGCGAAGGTCACAATTCTGGTCAAGCTCTTAATATTACTGCAGTTTTGGCTTTAAAAGAAGTCATGGAACGTGATAAAATTTCGGGAACTCTCGTGCTTTGGCCTGGCGTTGCCGAAGAGCAAGTAGGAGCGAAGGCCATTTATGTTCGTGAAGGCTATTTTAAAGATGTTGATGCTTGTATTTTCACGCACGTAGCCGACAACCTCGGTGTATCATGGGGTGATGCAGGAAATAACGGATTGGTGTCTGTCAAATTTCATTTTGAAGGCGAGGCCGCTCACGCAGCGGGAGCTCCATGGCGTGGACGAAGTGCTTTAGATGCAGTAGAATTGATGGATATTGGCTGGAATTTTAAGCGTGAACACTTAGAAACTACGCAACGTTCGTACTATGTGATTTCGGATGGTGGCGACCAACCCAATGTTGTGCCATCGAAGGCTACGGTATGGTATTATTTCCGTGACCGAACTTATCCACGTATCAGAAAACTTTTTGAAAGTGGTATAAAAATAGCCGAGGGTGCAGCGATGATGACCGATACGAAATTTACTTATGAGATTTTGGGTAGTGCTTGGCCTGGGCATTTCAATAAGCCCATTGCTGATGCATTGTATCAGAATATTAAGCGTATAGGTTTGCCTCAGTGGTCGGAAGAAGATCAAATATTGGCGAAGGCAAGTCAGAAAGAGTTGAAAGCTCCAAAAATTGAAGGTTTAGCCATGAAACTTGATACGATGAGTGAGCCGGTTTATTCACCCAATATTATTCGTCAAGGTGGCTCAGATGATATTGCTGATATTTCGTGGTCGTTGCCTACGGTTGTTTTGCGTTATCCATCAAATATGCCCGGAATGCCAGGACATCATTGGGCGAACGCCATCACTATGGCTACGCCGATCGCCCACAAAGGTTGCACAGCAGGAGCGAAAGCTGAGGCTCTGACAATTTTGGATATGCTTTTTAAGCCAGAGATTATCAAAAATGCTTGGGAATATTATAGTAAAGAACAAACGAAAGAAATTAAATATACGCCGCTCATCTCGAAAGACGATAAACCAGCGATTCAGTTGAATATAGAAATTATGGAGAAGT
>Ga0247834_1003118_pt1 | contig 23116 bp, 20 predicted proteins | sample LaCruzMarch2015__8_FD_187118 | JGI IMG/M metagenome (GOLD analysis project Ga0247834, IMG submission 187118) | Freshwater microbial communities from meromictic Lake La Cruz, Castile-La Mancha, Spain - LaCruzMarch2015_12m | ecosystem: Environmental > Aquatic > Freshwater > Lake | place: Spain...
CCCTTCTCCCGTCATGCCGTCTCTGGAATTCAAAGGCAAACAGTTCATCTACACTCACCATCTGAGCGTGCCGTTTCGCGAGTTGGTGCCGGATAAAAAAAAGAGTGTGGCCCCGCAGGTGAAGGGCGGGAACTTGAACGACAACCTCATCATTCATGGGGACAACCTGGAAGCGCTCAAGGCGCTGCTGCCGACCTATGCGGGGAAGGTGGACTGCATTTTCATTGATCCGCCCTACAACACCGGCAACGAGGGCTGGTGCTACAATGACAAGGTAAACTCCCCGCTCATGCGTGAGTGGCTCAAGAAAGAGGCGAACCCGGTGGACAAGGAGGACTTGGAACGGCACGACAAATGGCTCTGCATGATGTGGCCGAGGCTCAAACTACTGCATGAGTTGCTGGCGGAAACGGGAAGCATTTGGATCACGTTGGATGATAACGAAGTGCATCGCGCGCGAATGGTTCTTGATGAGATCTTCGGTGCGGACCGCACGGTAGCGCAGATGGTCTGGCAAAAGCGGACATCGCGCGAGAACCGCGCAACGTTTTCGAGCAGTCACGATCATATATTGGTTTACACCAAAGGCTCGACCGAGGTTTGGAAGAGTTACCGCAACCTTCTTGATCCCGGCGAGAACGGTTACGCAAACCTCGACAACGATGATCGAGGCGAATGGACATCGGTCCCCTTTTCGGCTCAAGGGCACCGAGACAATCAGGTATATGACATCAAGACACCGAGCGGGCGAATTGTTAAGCCACCGCGTGGGAGATGCTGGGGAGCAACGGAATCGGTTTTCGAGCAATTGAAGCGAGAGAATCGAATCTACTTTCCTCGCGACGGCGATGGATTGCCACGAATCAAGCAATTCAAGGACGAGGCGAAAGGCCTTGTTCCCTCGACTCTGTGGCTCGCATCAGAGGTTGGCGACAATGAAGACTCGAAGAAGGAGATAATGGAGATCTTTGATGAAGATCAGCCATTCGATACGCCGAAACCTGTCGGGCTTCTCAGTGCTATCGTGCAGATTGCCACGAAGCAGAATGCTCTCGTCCTCGACTCCTTCGCAGGCAGTGGCACGACCGCGCACGCCGTGCTTGCGATGAACCAGAAGGATGGTGGCAACCGGCGCTTCATCTTGATCGAGTGCGAGGACTACGCGGACAAGCTGACCGCCGAGCGCGTGCGGCGGGTGATTGGCGGCTACAGCTTCACAGGCACGCAGCGCACGGAATTGATGCGGGAGAAGCTCACTCTAACCATGCTCAAGAAGGCGGGCGATTTGCTGGAGAAGGCAAATAGCATCTCAAAGCTCGAAGGTGCGAGCTATGATCGTGTTCTGTGGGGGGTCAAGGACGGCATGTTCAGTGTGATTGGTGAGAAGGACGTGAAGGAAAAGACAGAGGGGCTGGGCGGCAGTTTTACTTATTGCACGCTGGGCAAGGTGATGGACCTGGAAACCATCGTGCGCGGTGAGGGCGAACTGCCGGACTACGACAGCCTGGCTCGCTATGTCTTCTTCACCGCCACGGGCCGCGCGCTGGACACCGTGCCGAAACGTGCGCCTGATGGCTTCATCGGCGCAACGGACCTCTACAATCTACACCTGCACTATCAGCCGGAGCGCGCCTGGCTACGCGGCGGCGAGGCGCAGTTGCACGAGGATCATGTGAAGCTGATCACGGCCCGCAAGCCACCGGGCAAGAAGGCGCTGGTGTTCGCCGTGGGCAAATACATGAGTCAGAAGACGCTCACGCCGCAGGGCGTGGAGTTCTGCCAGTTGCCGTATGCGATTCATCGCATGGTGGGCGGGTGAAGTGAAAGGATGAAGGAGGAAGTATGAACGATGAAACATCAGACGAGTTTTGTGGGCCGCCGAAGCATTTGCATCCATTCGGGGCTGTTTACCTCGAAACGGAGCGCTTCCTGCAAATGGCAGCCGCCGACCCGTCGTTGCTGGGCGCTGGAGTAAACTTAATTGGGGGGAAAAGACTTCCTTTTCGTTTGGGAATTGATTTGGCGGAGTGTTCGGATGACGAGTTGTAGCAGTCCGAAACCGGGGGCCTGAACCCAAGCCTCCACGCTGGAACAGCGGAAGGACGAACGACGAACCCTTGCTTGCCGCGTGATTCGAGTGAGCTTAGGATATGCCCCATGAACTGGAAGGAGAACATCACCCGCTGGCGCGCACAGACGCCGGAGGAGAAGCTGAGGCGTCGTTGGGAGGCAATCCCGGCGGATGTGGCGCGGAGCATGGCCTTCGAGGGCGAGCCAGTGCCGATGGAGATGATTCGCGCGACACTCGACCGGATCACGCCACCCGCTTTATTGAAACCACGCAAGGTGTCCTGAGTTACGCGGAGCTGGCCCCGCTGCTAGCTGAACGGGTGACAGTCGTGGAGGCTTCACTTCTGGCGGGTGAGTATGCCGAGCGCCCGCTTGATGAATGGCTGGTGCTCGACTTGCACCGGCGTATCTGCGGCGATCTTGTTCCGGCGTGGGCTGGCAAGTGGCGTGAGATCGAGGTGAGCGTGGGACGTTTGCGCCCTGCGGCTCCGCACTTGCTGCCGGTGCTGATGCGTGACTACGCGCTTGATTTGCAGGCACGCTGGGAGGGTGCAAGCCGTGAACCTTCCGAACTGACGCTGGAGTTGCTGGCCTTCGCCGAGGGCCGCTTTCTTACCGTGCATCCGTTTCCAGATTTCAATGGTCGAACGATTCGCCTTTGGCTCATCGAAATTCTGCGACGGTTGGATTTGCCCGTGACAACGCTGGCGGCGGAGGGAGACGCAGAGCGCGCGATTTACTTCCGAGCATTGGAGGCGGCGGATGAACTGCGATGGGAACCGCTCATGGACGTATGGCGCACTCGGCTGGGAATGAACCACGAATGAGCTAGCCGCAAGGGGATTGACTTGGGGAAGGTTTCATTGCAACCTTACGCTGTGAACCCCCGCTAGGATTCGTCCGAGGCGGCCTTGGGCCGATGGGAAACCATCGGCCCTTGTCTTTTTGTGCTGCGTGATGGCGTGACGCTGATAGCATCGCAGCGCTGAATGGAACTCAAAGACTATCAAACCAAGGTTCTCGAAGACCTGTCCCGTTATCTCGCTGTGCTCGCTGAGAAGCGCACTGATGCCGAGGGTTTCGTTGAATACCAAGCGAGCAAGGGCAAGCTCGTCAAACTGGCGGACTACTGCCGGGAGACATGGGACGAGCTGAACAACCGGCGCTTGCTGCCGCTGCTGCGTGATGAAGGCGGCAACGCCGTGGTGCCGAGCTACATCGGGCGCAAGGATGGCGTGGGCGAACCGGTGCCGAATGTCTGCCTCAAGGTGCCGACCGGGGGCGGCAAGACGCTGCTGGCGGCTTGTGCGCTGGAACGAATCAACGACGACTATTTCCACCGGCAAACGGGGCTGGTGCTGTGGATTGTGCCTTCTGATGCCATCTACACGCAGACCTGGAAGGCGCTGGCGAATCGTGAGCACACTTACCGCCAACTGCTTGAGCGCGCATCGGGTGGCCGGGTGAAGATGCTGGAGAAGAGCGACGCCTTCACTGTGCAAGACATTGAGCAAAGCCTGTGCGTGATGCTGCTGATGCTACCGGCAGCGAACCGGCAGACAAAGGACACTCTGCGCATGTTCCGCGATTCGGGCGCTTACCCTTCGTTCTTCCCTGAATCCGACGACACGCGGGCGAACGCCGCACTGGTGCAACGAGTGCCGAACCTGGACGAGAACGACATGGCGGACTGCGGCTTCATGCCGGGAACGGTTTCCCTCAAGCAGAGTCTCGGCAACGTGCTGCGGCTGGTGCGGCCCATCGTGGTGATTGATGAGGGGCACAAGGCTTACTCAGAGCTGGCACTCAACACGCTGGCCGGGTTCAATCCGCGCTTCATCCTGGAACTCTCGGCAACTCCAAACGCGAACAAGCATATCAGCAACGTGCTGGTGAATGTGAGCGGGGGCGACTTGAAAAAGGAACAGATGATCAAGCTGCCGATCAATCTGGACAACACGAGCAACGCGGACTGGCAACACATCCTGGCACTAGCAAAGGACAAGCTGGACTCACTGGCACGCGATGCGGACGGCGTGCAAGCTGCCGAGGGGCGCTACATCCGGCCCATTATGTTGATTCGTGTGGACCGCACCGGCAAGGAGCAGCGCGATGGGCACCACATTCACGCGGAAGACATTCGCGAGCATCTCACGGCCAAGCTAGGCGTGCCACCGGAGGCGATTCGATTGAAGACGGCGGAGCTGGACGAGATCGACAAGGAAGACTTGCTCGCGAGCGAGTGCCCGGTTCGGTTCATCATCACCAAGGCGGCGCTTCAAGAGGGCTGGGACTGCCCGTTTGCCTACGTGCTCACGGTGCTCTCTCGAATGACGGCAACAACGGCGCTCACGCAGATGATAGGCCGCGTGCTGCGGCAACCGGGGGCGCTCACGACGACACGGCAAACGCTGAACGAGTGCTATGTCTTCACGATGGACGAGGAGATGAAGAAGGCCGTGGATAGCGTGCGCAAGGGATTGGAAGACGAAGGCATGGCAGACCTGGCTAATCAGGTGCGCGTGAGCACTGCGGGCGTGACGATCAAACGCAAGACGGCAACTCTCACGCGGCGCGAGCAGTTCAAAGGGCTGCGCATCTTTTTGCCGCGTGTGCTGAGCCGTGATCCTTATGCCGAGGGCGAGGCGTTCCGCGAGATGGACTATGAGCGGGACATTCTGCCGGGCGTTGATTGGGAATCGCTGCATTTCCGCGATGCTGAGACATGGACGCCCGACGCATCACAAAAGATTGAGCACACGAAGACGAAGGTGGACGTGGAAGGTGAGCTTGGACTGCTGCCGGGCCTTGCTGAACGTCACGAGGTGGAGACACCGGAGCGGCTGGACTTCGCTTTCCTTGTGCGGCTGATGCTGGACGTGATCCCTAACCCGTTCCAGGGCGCGCGCATTCTGCACGAGGCGCTGGCGGTGTTCGCCAAGCGTGGCTTTGATGAAAAGGCACTCTATCCGACAAGGCTAGCTTTGATTCACGAGATGAAGAACGACCTGCGCAAGCAGGTGCATGAGTCGGCGGAGACGTATTTCCGCGAGCGTCTAGCAAAGGGCGAGATTTCCTTCCGTCTGCTTTCGGCTGGTGATCCTAAACTGAACTGGGAACTCGCCGAAACTTTGGAACTCGATTTGAACGAGGGAGACAGTGAATTTTCACGGAAGGACAGCACGCCGCTGGAACGGTCCCTTTTCGAGAAGCTCTACGAGGCGGACTTCAATAACCTGGAGAAGAATGTGGCTTGGCACGTTGACGCCTCGCAGACGGTGCATTGGTGGCATCGCATCGCGGCACGGCAGGACTACGCCTTGCAGGGGTGGCAGCGGCAGCGCGTCTATCCTGACTTCCTTGTTTGCCTGCAATCCAGCGATGCCGGGCGCTTCCGTTTTTCGATGCTGGAGACGAAAGGCGAGCACCTTTCAGGAAGTGCGGACACCGATTACAAGCGGAGGCTCTTCGATGTGCTCACGGCTCACTCACAGGCTGGCAAGGCGCTGCGCACTGGCGAGCTATCGCTTGGCTTGCCTGATGCCGAGATGCGTTTCGAGATGCTGATGGAGGACAACTGGAACGGGCGGCTCGCTCCGATGCTGAGTTGACCGGCGCGCCCCTTTTCTTTTTTTTGGCCGCTGATGGGCCGTGAAGCTGAACACAGGCAAAGGGAACCAAGGGGCGGAGTTGTTCAAGCTGCGAGGGCTATGGGCGGCGTTCGAGGGCTGACGAACCGGCGCTTGAATGATGGGAGGGACGCTGGCATTCATCTGCAATGCTAGGCTGGAGATTCAATCTTTACCGACAAAACCCGAGTGGGCAGCGCACAGACGCGGATTACATGGGAGGATGGCTGACGGGGCCTTTTGGCAACGCATGGCTGAAAGACCTCGTGAAGGACGGCAGGGCAATGTTGATCTACGACCGAGGGGGCTACCCGTTCCGGTATGCGGTTTCAATGAAGGACTTGCTGGCGCAGTTGCCCAATGAACCCGCGCCTCATACGGGGCCGACGATCATCGGCGAAGATTACCACATGCCCAAAGGGTGGCGTGGGTCTTTCGAGGTGCAGCGCGAGAAGCTGAGCGCCTGTCACCCGAACGAGATGATCATTATCGACACCTGGGACCAGAGCTAGGAAGCCCATGGGAATGCAGTGTGACTTTTTCTGTCCTAACTGCGGGCGAGATGCGGGGAGTGCCAAAAGCCAAACGCGAAAGCTTGCAGTGGAGCACCATAAAAAGGTGTGACCCAATCAAGCGCCTCGAATGCATGTGGCGGCTGTAGCAACGTGAAGAGAGAGCAGACATGATCTGCCGCGCAGTTCATCGGATGTGAAGCAAACGTGTAGCCTATGGGATGGTTTCTGAGCCGGGGAAAGTTTCGCCAATGTGGCCGGGGGGTCCGTTCCAAAAGTGGCCGAAAAGTGGCCGGGTTGAAAAATTCACGGCTCGAATTTTGAAGCAGCGCTTCACGCTGGAAGCCTTGATTCATAAGGCTTTGAGGAGAAATACACCCGACAGGACTCGAACCTGTAACCTTCTGATCCGTAGTCAGACGCTCTAATCCATTGAGCTACGGGTGCTTTTCTTGTCCACGCTGCGCGGAACAGGACGGAGAGACTAGACGATGAAGTTCTTTTGTCAAACAGTGCGCTCGATTTTCTCGTTTGCCTCCGTTCTGACGATCTCCATCATCACTTCTATGCACCGCTTGCTCGCTTCTGCCTTCTCCATCTTCGCCCTTGTTTCCTTCGCTACCGATGCACCGGCACCGAAGGGAGATTCGTTTGTCCTGTTCGATGGCCAGTCTTTGGACGATTGGGAGAGTGTGGACACAGGTGGCAGCGGTGAAGTGACGCTGGAAGAGGGCGAGATGATCATTCATCAAGGCGAGAGTATCACGGGCACCGTTTACAAAAAGGCGGCGAAGCTGCCGCTGCAGAACTATGAGATCACCCTGGAGACGATGCGCGTGAGCGGTGTCGATTTCTTTTGTGGGCTGACTTTCCCAGTGGGTGATTTGAAGACCTGCCTGACTCTGGTGATGGGTGGCTGGGGCGGGGCGGTGACGGGTATCAGCAGCATCGACAACTTGGATGCCAGCGAGAACAACACGTCGAGCTACCAGCGCTTCAAAGATGAGACTTGGTACAAAGTGCGGCTGCGGGTGACGCCGAAGGAGATCAAGGTCTGGCTGGATGAGAAGGAGATCATCAACACTGACATCCAAGGCAAAAAGTTAGGGGTGCGTCCCGGCCCGATTGAGAGCTATTTGCCGCTGTCGTTCACGACCTATCAAACGACGGCCGCGATCAAGAATGTGAAGCTCACCAAGATCACGGAGACCAAGTAATGGCTTCCATTGCGGACAATTTGCATCGCATTCAGGAGCGAGTGGTGGCGGCCTGCGGGCGCAGTGGGCGCAAGCCCTCGGACGTGGAATTGCTCGCGGTTTCCAAGACCTTTCCAGTTGAGGTGATCCAAGAGGCTGTGGATGCAGGCCAGACTTTGTTCGGTGAGAATAAGGTGCAGGAACTGCTGGCCAAACAACCCGCGCTGCCGTCGAAACTTCGTTGGCACATCATTGGGCATCTCCAGTCAAATAAGGTGCGCAAGTGCCTGCCGCTGGTGCAGGCGATCCACAGTGTGGAGTCGCTTGATTTGGCGAAGGACATCAACCGCATCGGTGGCGAACTGGGCTTGTTTCCGAAGGTCTATCTGGAGGTCAATGTGGCGGCGGAAAGCACGAAGCATGGATTCAAGCCTGAAGCTTTGAAGCAGCAACTGGAGGCGCTCTACCAGATGGAGCGATTGGAGATTCAAGGGCTGATGTGCATTCCTCCCTTCGAGGCGAACGTGGAGCAGTGCCGCCGCTACTTCATCTTCCTGCGCGAGCTGAGGGATGAACTGGAAAAGCTCGGTGGAGCCCCCTTGCCGAAACTCAGCATGGGTATGAGCCACGACTTTGAAGTCGCTATCGAAGAAGGCTCCACGATTGTCCGCGTGGGCAGCGCGATCTTTGGTGGGCGATGATCAGAGCGGCTTGTCGTAGATCTTCTCGAAGATTGTGGCAGAGTTCGGGTCGATGATCGTGATGCCATCAGTGCCGAAGCGGGCTGTGGCAGTCGCTCCCTTGCCCTCTTGCATGGACTTCCAGTTCAAATCGCGCACACGGGCGGCGGCATCGACGATGGCGCAGGTGATGCGTGCGTCCTCTGCAGTAGGGTAAAGGCCTGCCACGTCGGCGAGGGTTGCCTGTTGGAACTTGATAGCGCACACGGCGACGAGGCCAACGGTCAGGCTGTCCACGCCGTAGCCGATGTAGCCCTTGGTGCCGTCGGGGCGAGTGACCTCGCGGGTGAAATGGTTGTTGCTGGTGCGCGACCCGCCGCCTGCATTCCACCAGCGGAAGCCGCGATACTGCTGGTCGCTCTCCACCTTGCCGTCGGCTCCGACGATTTCGTGCCCCTGGTTCACCGGGCCTTCAAAGTCGGCGGGCGTGACCCAGTTGTTGTGGAAGTTGATGCTCATGCCGTTGTCGAAGTCTACGCGCACCTGCACGGCGTCGAAGGCATTGATGCCGTCTCTGATAAGCCGCTTCTTCTGGCCTACGGCGGTGAGGCTGACGGGCTTGCTGCGGTAGTAGCTCCAGATCAAATCGGTCCAGTGTGGTCCGACGTAGCTGAAGGGGTCGCTCGATTCTACCCACTTGAAGGTGCTGGTGCTGACCTCCAGCGGCTCCTCCAGATACGCGGTGCCATAGAGCGGTGCACCGATGCGGTTCTGGATATCATCGCGGATGCGCAGATGGTCGGGGTCATAGCGCTTGTGCATGTCCACGGCGACGACGCAGTTCTTGGCCTGGGCGGCCTCGATAATCTCATCCGCCTCGTGAATGCTCAGGCACATGGGCTTCTCGGTGAGGACGTGCACGCCTTTGGCCAAGGCGGCGAGAATGGGCTGCGTGTGCAGATGATCAGGCGTGGCGACTGCGAGCACGTCCAAGTCGGGGAAGTCACGCAGGATGTCGTTCCATGGTTCCTCCCCCCAGTAAGGTTTCGGTTCGTGGCCCGTCATCATCTTGAAATTCACCGCCGCTTTCTTGGCGGAGTTTTCGGAGCGCGTGGCCACGGCGACGAGGTCGAATTTTACGTTCGCCAGATCGCGCGCATATTTGTCCAGTCCCACGCGGGCGAGTTGGCCCGCGATGCCGAAGCGCTGCAAGTCAGCGTAGGCGCGGGCGTGAACGTCGCCGCCGAACATGCCGGCGCCTGCGAGGGCAATCTTGATAGTGGGTTGCATAACGGTCACAAGCTTAGCAGCCTGCGTGCTCGTGCTTCAACACCGCTGTCGTCATCAGATACGATTGTGCTCGCGCCTAGCCACCGCAGGCTTTGCAGGCCCTGCCTTCCGTCTCGCTGCATGGGTAGCGGGCGTTGAAATACTGGCACTTCGCGTTGTGGCGTATGCCTGCCTTGCTCAGGCTCCAGCCTGAGGCACCGGATGGCGGAGGGGTTCCGGTGCTGGTGCCTGGGGCACCCGCCATGGTTGGCGGGGCGGTGGCTTCTCGCCGGGTCTCCTTGGTGATGCGCACGATGATTCCTGCCTTCTTGATGGCATCCCCGCTGGCTTGCAGGCTCGACTCGCTGGCGGCGCGGGTGGCGGACACCTTGGGCACGGTTTTGAGGAAGGTGACTAGCGCTTCGGTGCGCACGCAGGTGCCTAGGCTGCTGGTGCTGGGGGCTTCGGCGGCGCTGCGGGGGGGGCCTTTGATGCGAGTGCGGGGGATCATCACCCCGAGCACGTCGCCCTTTTCGCTGAGGACCACGCCGCCGAGCGACTCGGTGTCGACCGCCGCGTCATGCTGGAAATACAGTTCTTTGCCACCGGGGCCGCTGAGTTTGCTGATGATGCCTTTGGTAATGGCGGGATCGGCGACGGATCGGCGCGTGCTGGTCAGGCCCAGGCTGAGGGCGTAGATCGGCTGGCCGAGTTCCACCGGCTTCCGGGGGGCTAGTCGGGCGGGCAGCAGCACGCCTTTGCAACTGAGCACGCTGACGCCTAGCTCGGGGTCGCTGGCCACCACGGTGCCGGGGGCTTGGTCGTTGCCGGTATCGATAGAGATGGCGGTGGCACCTTCCAATAGGGCACTGTCAACGAGCACGAGGCCGTCCTCGCCGATGGCAAAGCCGATGCTGGTGGCTTCGACGACCTCGACCACGGGTTCCATCACGTCGGCGGGGCGGGTGCCGGCGGCAACGAGCAGAGTGTCCTCCGCAGCAAGTTGCGCGCTGGTGGCGAAGGCGCGCAGGGGCGTGGCACCGCCCTGGCTAGTGTGATACTTCCGATCGCCCGCGGGGTAGAGCGGTTGGTCCTTCACCTTGGTGCCGGGGGCGAGCGCGCTGGCTTGATCGGTGATGAGTAGGAACTGCGTGCCGGTGTAGAGGATGGAGCCGCTGCTCATCTTCACCCCCAGGCGGCAGAGCAGGCCTACGGTCAGGGGTTGCACGACTTCCAGCATCTGTGGCCCCATCTTGGCGGCGGCGTCCAGGGCGGCCTGCGCAGTTTTGGCAAAGGTTTGGTCCTCAGCGGACAGCAGCGCGAGGCCCACGGTCATGGCTTGGCCCTTGGCCGGTTTGAGCTGCACTTGGTCACCGGTCAGCCGGAGGAAGTCCCCCTCCAGCGTGCGGCCCCCGGCGGCGCTGCGCCACTCACGCGCTGGCAGGTGAGTCAGGCCCAGCAGGGCGAAGAGGAGGATCAGGCGCGCTTTCATGGCGCGAGAGTAGAAGCACTGCGTCCCAGGTCAAGCCTCAGCCTATCCAGCAGTGGTGTGTTCGCGTGGCTTGATCAAGAGGACCAGAGCCACCGAGATAATGCAGAAGCTGGCAAAGACGCCGAAGATCACGTTCAGCGGCACATGCCGGTCGGTCATGGCACCGAAGCCCCAGTCGGCCACCCCGCCGCACATCATGCTGACGAAGTTCATGATGCCGTAGCCCGTGGCGCGCAGTTGCGGGCGGGTCACTTGGCTGAGGATGGGCATGTTGTTCCCGTCAAAGAACCCCCAGCCAATGCCGAACAGGATGAGCGACGCGATGGCGAGGGCGAAGGAGCCCAGCGCCGGAGCATTGCCCACGCCGAAGAGCGCGGGGATGATGAGCAGCATGCCAATCGCGCTGACGTAGATGCGGCCCCGTGCCGTCTTGCCCATCCACCGATCCGCCAGCCAGCCGCCGAAGAGCGCGGAGAACAGCGCGGCAGCCTGCCAGTAGAGCGCGGCGGAGACCCCGGCCTTGCCTTGGCTAATGTTGAACTCCTTCTGCAAAATGGCCGGCATCCAGTCCCGCACCACCCAGGCGGCAAGCGCGGGCAGGGTGAAGTAAAAGACGAGCAGGATGAAGGAGCGATTGGTCAGCAGCTCGCGGGCCGCTGTGCCGACCGAGGGCTTGCTCGTGTCGCTAGTTGCCTCCGTGCTCTTGGGCGCATCCCGCAGCAGGAAGAGCAGGGGCACCGCATACAGAATGCCGATCAGGCCGGTATAGTCGAAGGCCCCGCGCCAGCCCAAGCTGGGGCTATCCGCCGCGTAGCCAGCGAACCCACCGATCATGACCCCGCAGTAGATGCCCATTTGATGCACGCCCACCGCGCGGGAGCGGGTGTTCCCCGTGTGGAAGTCCGCGATCAGGGCCAGCGCGGCCGGGATGTAAAACGCCTCACTGATGCCCATCATGGTGCGCGCCCAATACAACTCCTCGAAACTGCTGACATGCCCGGTCAGCCAAGTGATTAGCGACCAGACAAACAAGCTGCCACAAATGGTGATCCGGCGGCTGAACCGGTCCGCAATGTAGCCGCCGATGGGGCTGAAGATGGCATACACCCACTTGAAGGAGGCCAGCATGTGCCCCCAGTTCTCCTCACTGCCGATGTCCGGGATGTCGCCCATGACCGACACCTTCATGGAGGCGATCATCTGCCGATCCAGGTAGTTCAGCAGCGCGACCGGGAACAGCAGCGCGACAATCGTCCAGGCGTAGCGTGACAGAGGAGGGGAGGCGGACATGAGCGGCAATCAACGCACGCGCCGCCCCCCGTTTTGCTTTTTTAGTGCCGTCCCCACCCCCCGTGGGCCACCCCGGCTGCCCAGGGACCCGATGCTAGCTGGGCACACGGACCCTGCGGCAAGCTTGCCATTGGGTGTGGCACCCCCGCTTGCCTTTGGGTGTGTGGGACATTTGGGCGCAACTGCTGGGCTAAAGCTCCAACTGGATGCCCAGCTCGATGACCTGCCGTGGCGGCAACTCGAAGAACCCTGTCGCAGGGCGTGCCAGACGCGAGAGCAGGACGAAGACCTTCTTGCGCCACGGTGCCATCTTGCCCGGGCCCGTGGTGTGTAGCAGCTCGCGGCTCTGGTAGAAGCTAATGCCGGCAGGCTTGACGCTGCCGTAGTCGCTGAGCGAACGCACGAGGTCGTCGAAGACTTCAGGCGTTTCCGAGAAGCCATAGTTCAGTGTCACGCGGAAGAAGTTCTCGTGTAGCACATCCACCTGCATGCGTTCATCCGAGCTGACTCTCGGCTGATCGCCGAACTTCACGGTGAGCAGCACCACGTTCTTGTGCAGCGCCTTGTTGTGCTTCAAATGATGGAGCAAGCACAGAGGCAAGCCTTCGGCAGACGCACTCATGAACACGGCAGTGCCGGGCACACGGATGATACGTTCGTTCTTGATCTCCTCAATGAGGAAGCTGACAGGCAAGCGGCCCCGCATCATCGCATCGCGCAAGATGGATCGCCCATCCGTCCAGGTCTTCATGATGGTCCACATGACGACTGCGACAGCGAGGGGGAACCATGCGCCATCCCAGAACTTGACCAAGCTGCCTGCGATGTAGCCACCTTCGATGATGACAAACAGGATGGTCGGCAGCAGGGCCTTCCACATGGGCCAGTTCCACACTTTGCGCGCGACAAAGAAGAACAGGATGCTGGTCAGGAACATCTCCAGCGATACCGATAAGCCATAGGCGGACGCCAGATTGCTGGAACTACCAAAACCGATGACCAGGGCGATGCAGGAGACGAGCAGCAGGAAGTTGACCTGGGGCATGTAGATCTGGCCGCGCACATCGGGATTGGTATGGATGATCTTCAATCGCGGCAGGTAGCCGAGTTGCACCGCCTGCTGAGTGAGCGAATACACACCTGTAATCATGGCCTGTGAGGCAATGATCGTGCTCATGGTGGCCAAGACCAGGATGGGCACCAGCATCGGCTTGGGCACCAGGGCGAAGAACAAATGGAAATCCTCCGCCTTTGCCATGTCTGGGTTCGCGAGGATCATCGCGCCCTGACCCATGTAGTTGAGCACCAGTGCGGGGAAGACCAGGATGAACCAGCTCTTCACCAGCGGCGGACGCCCAAAGTGTCCGATGTCCGCATACATCGCCTCGCACCCCGTCACGGCCAGTAGCACCATGCCCATGATGACGATGGCACCGTGTCCATGACTGAGAATGTATTGAATGCCATGATGCGGTGACAGCGCCGCGAGCACGGCGGGATGATCGCCAATGTGGATCAATCCCAGCCCGCCCAGAGTAAAGAACCACACGACCATGATCGGGCCAAAGGCGACCCCAATCTTGGCGGTGCCATGGCTCTGCACGAGAAACAAGCCGAGCAGGATGCCGCAGGCCACGGGCACCACGAAGCGATGGAAGTCAGGATTCAACTGCTCCAAACCTTCCACCGCTGATAGGACGGAGATGGCTGGAGTGATCATGCCGTCACCGTAGAGCAAGCAAGCACCGAGCAGGGCGACTAGCACAAAGCCGCTGGTCACCTTTGGCGTGAATGCCTTGGGCACAGAACGTAGCAGCGAGAGCAGGGCGAACATGCCGCCTTCGCCTTGGTTCGTCGCATGGCTGAGCACCATGAGGTATTTGAAGCTCACCATCACGATGAGCGACCAGAACATGAGGGAGATGGGGCCGAGGACGGCGAGTTCGTCACCCTTCACGTAGGGCGCGTGGGCCAAGCATTCACGCAGTGCGTAAAGTGGGCTAGTGCCAATGTCTCCAAAGACTACTCCCAGCGCCACTAGGGCGAGGGACCAATTATTTGTCGATTTGTGTTCAGACATTTCAGATCGACGGGAGATGCCCGAAGCCCGGTGAAGGGACGCAAACCGTTAGCGAAGGACGTCATTTGCGCAAGGGGGTAGATTTCGAATGGGGTTACAGGGAATGAACACCGAGCGGTGCAAGTCATGGGTGTTGAGTGCCGCACTGAACCCTAGGCACTCGTCACTTCTTCCCAATCCTCCGCCGCATCTCCCCCTCCGCATCATCACACAACTGCCGCAGTGACTCAGGGCTGAGCCAGTGCGCGCCGAAGGCCGAGACGGTCTCCCGGATCATGCCATCCGCCGTGGCCGCACGTAGGCTGTGGGTCTCTGCATACTTGCCGACCAGTCGCTCGATGATCGTGTCCGCCGTCGTGCCTGCATCGGCGTAAAAGATCTGTAGCCCATCCGGCTCGCGCTCCTCGGTCATGCGCGCCTGTGGCCCATCGAAGACCACGATCACCCGCTCGCCTGTCATGTCTTGATAGTGCCGCATTCGCTGAAGCAAGAGGTCGCGTGCGCTGTGACGCCGTGCGGCCTGTCGATGCAGCGCGCGCAGTTCCGGCCAGGCGTTGATGATGCTGTGACCATCCACGAGCAGGTAGCGCCTCGCGTCCATGGCTACCTATTTGAAACCCGCCAGCACGGGCGAAGTCGTGGTGATGTCCTCAATGTCCGGGATGCTCGAAGGGTCGGGCGGGCCGTCGAAATTGTCATCGCGAAAGCGCCGCCACGTGTCCTTGGTGTGCGCCGACAGCAGTTCCTGCGTTTGCTCGCCGCACTTGCCGCAGACCATCAGACCATGCAGCATCTTGTCGCCCTCGCACACACCCGTGAGCACAAATTCGGAAGCATTGTGCTGTTGCCGCTCTGCGCCACAAACAGAGCAGCGTGCCAGCCCGTGATCAAAGCTGACCTTCTCATCCTGAAACTGGCCCAGGCGCTTCTTCGACTCCTGGGAAAACTCCTCCATCAACTGCGTGCGGCAGTGATCGCACAGCGCATACTCGAACACGCACTCCCCACGCTTCCAGGCTTTGGAGATCTGGTAGCCGCCAGGGAAATCCTTCAAGCTCTCGCCACAGCGCGTGCAGTGGCTGAACGGCTCGTCCGTGTAATCGGACCGCAGTTCAGGCGGAATCGCTGGAGGTTCGTTGTCGCTGCCGAAGTCGTGCATGGCGGTAGCGGAAACAATGCTCGCCATGCGTTCGTTTCACAGCGAAATCTCTCATCATGTCTTTGGCGAAACTTTTCCTTTTCCTGCTCGCGATTCCTTTCAGCCCTCTGTTCGCACAAGTGCCGGGTGACTGGGCTTTCACGCGTGGCAATCCCGAGATGACCGGCGTGGCCACGACCGAGTTGCGCCCTCCGCTAGAGCTTTCCTGGAGCTTCAAGACCGTGGAGGCGCTCAAGGGTAAGCCGGAGATGATGCTGTCCAGCGCGGTGGTGAGGAACGGCAAGGTCTATGTGGGCAACAAGGATGGCCATTTCTTCTGCCTGGAACTCGTCACCGGAAAGAAGTTGTGGGAGGCCACCGCGCCCAAAGGCAGCTTCGAAGGTGCGGCAGGCTTTAGTGGGCCGAACGTGGTCGCGGGCTGCACGGACTGCTTTGTCTATGCCTGGAATGCCGACACTGGACTGCCCGCGTGGAAGTTTGAGACCGAGGGAGAAATCCACGCTGCTGTGAATGTGTGGACTGATCCCACCACGAAGCAGGAGCGCATCTTCATCGGCAGCTACGACTACAAGCTCTACTGCCTGAACGCCGCGGACGGCACCAAGCGGTGGGATGCGGAGACCGGCTATTACATCAACGGCGGCAGCGCGGTCAGCACGGATGGTAAAATCGTCTTCGGTGGCTGTGATGCGGTGCTGCACGTGCATGACGCGGCCACGGGCAAGGAGATCAAGCAGATCGAGGTCGGAGCCTACATCGGCAACAACGTCGCCATTGCCGATGGTGTGGCTTACGTCAGCCACTACGGCAATCGCGTCGGAGCCTACTCGCTGAACGATGGTGCGAAGGTCTGGGAGTATGGCGAGCGCGAGTTCGAGTATTACGCCGCGCCTGCGGTCTTCGACAAAATCGTGGTCGCGGGCGGACGCGACAAGCGCCTGCACGGCATCGACCGCATCACGGGCAAAGGTTTGTGGGAGCTGCGTATGAAGGACCGCGTCGATAGCTCGGCCGTCATCTGTGCGGGCAAACATGCCGTTGTCGGCAGTGACGATGGCTTCGTGTACGTCGTCGATCTCGCCACGGGCAAAGACGTTTGGAAATACGAGATCGGCGCGCCCGTGCGGACCTCGCCTGCGGTGGCGAGTGACTGGATCATTGTCGGTGCGGACGATGCGGTGGTGTATGCGTTCAAGAATGCCCCTGCGGCCGCGCCGTTGAGCCCCGCTCCCTAGTTTCGCCTGGGTGGGCAGCTAAATGACCTTGTGGGGAGAATCAGGAGCAACCCACGAAATGAAAGCGTGTGCAGTGGCGTTCACGACGTATTCTATCCCATGCCTACTGTCAGCGAAGCCCCCCCGCCGTCGGAGAAGAAGCCCCACGCCACCGAGGCTGGGAACTACTTTGTCTCGAACTACCCACCCTTTTCGTTCTGGAAGCCTGATCAAGTGCCCGCGCTGGAGAAGGTGCTGGCACAGCCTGCGCCAAGGGACATCCCACTCGGCGTTTACTTTCACATCCCGTTCTGTCGGAAGCGCTGCCACTTCTGTTACTTCAAGGTCTACACCGACAAGAACGCCTCCGAGATCCGCGCCTACATCAATGCGGGCATGAAGGAGATGGCGCAGTTCGCCGCTCGTCCCTACCTCGCAGGGCGGAAGGCAAACTTCGTTTACTTCGGTGGCGGCACGCCGTCTTACCTGAGCGCGCCACAGTTGCGTGAATTGACCGATCGGATGAAGAACCTTATCCCCTGGGATGAAGCGGAAGAAGTGGCCTTTGAAGCTGAGCCGGGCACGCTCAATGAGATGAAGCTCCAGTGCATCCGTGACATTGGGGTCACTCGCCTGAGCCTCGGCGTCGAGCATTTCGACGACCATATCCTGGAGTCGAATGGTCGTGCCCATCGCAGTGGCGAAGTGGACCGCGCCTTCAAGTTTGCTCGCACCCTGGGCTTCGAGCACATCAACATCGACCTCATCGCAGGCATGATGAATGACACCGAAGAGCTGTGGAAAGCCGCCGTGGCGAAAGCCGTGGAACTGGGTCCCGATGCCGTGACGATTTACCAGATGGAAGTGCCTTACAATACCGGCATCTACCAGCAAATGAAGGCTGAGGGCAAGGTGACGGCCCCCGTCGCCGACTGGGAAACCAAGCGCGCGTGGGTGAACTACTGCTTCGAGGAATTCGTGAAGGCTGGCTACACCGTCACCAGCGCCTACACGGTGGTGAAGGATCCCAGCCGCATCAAGTTCATCTATCGCGACCGCTTGTGGGAAGGGGCCGACTTGCTGAGCTGTGGCGTGGCTTCCTTCGGCCACCTCGGCGGGTTCCATTACCAGAATCAGGCTGACGTGGGGCCTTACATGCAGGCGATTGATGCGGGCCAGTCGGTGATTTACCGTGCCTACGAGACCACGCACGATGATCGTTTCGTGCGCGAGTTCATCTTGAAGCTGAAACTCGGCAGCGTGCGCGCCAGCTACTACATCGAGAAATTCGGCGAAGACCCGATCAAGCGCTTCGCTCCGCAGCTCGCCTACATGCAGCAGGAAGGCTTCGGCTCGGTGAAGGGCGATGTCATTGAACTCACTCGCGAAGGCTTGCTCCAGGTGGACAAGCTGCTGCACGAATTCTTCCTCCCCCAGCATCGCCAGTATGCCCGCTACACTTGAACTGGTTTGATTTTGGCCCTTGGCAAAACGGCTAGGTGTTTGTATGTGACACCTGCCCTATGTCGCTCGTCTCTCCCAGCGTCGATGATCTGCGCTCGCCCCACGAGCGCATCAGCGCTGCCTCTTGGTCAGACGCATATCCATTACTATGGGAGGCCGGGATGCGTGTTGCGCGGTGCCGACTGTCGGGAAGCGAGCATGAGCATGACCGTGAAGATGTTGTCAGCACCGCCATTCAGCAGGTCGTGCGCGGCGTGGTCGAGAATTCCGCAGATTCCTTCAATCAAATCCAAACCTTTGACGATGTGCTGGGCATGACCCGCCACATCGTCCGCCTCCGCATCACCGATTTCCTGCGTTCCAGAGAGCGCAGACCGGAAGATGGGGTGGAGGAACTGCCTGAACTCATCGACGCCACACCGGATGATCAGCGCTTCAATCTCTCGGAACTTCTCGCGGAAGTGGACCACCTCCAGCCAAATCCCCCGCTGCCGCAGATCTTCCGCGACCGCTTTATCGAAGGCTGGTCCACCGATGAAATCGCGACGCGTCGCAGTATCAACCGCAACACCCTGCTCAGCCACTTCGCCAAGGGCTTCCGCACCTTGCGTGATCGTTTGACCCGTCTGGAGGGCGCACTGCCATGAATCACGACGATCTCTTTGTTGAGAACGCGGACCTCGTTCGCGCCATTGAAGATGCTCCGCCACGCGGCGACATCGCCATGCCGCCGGGCATGTTGTTCGGCCTTGAGCGAGTCCGTCGGGATGCCCTTCAGGCCAAAGGAGCCGCATCGCCGTCCGTCGTCAGCAAGGACAAGCCTCGATTGCCCAGTGTCCTCAGCAGAGCTTCTGGGCGCTCCACATCCGCTGGCAGCAGGACCAACCTCTTGCGCTGGGCAGCGATCCTAGTGGCTCTCGGTGTGGTGACTTGGCTGTTGCTTCCGCGCAGCACCCCCACGGCTCAGGTCGCCCTTACGTCCCCGGCAGCAGCCATCAGCGACACCCAGCCCGTCATCGCCTGGACCAGCAAGGACAAGCCCGGTCAAAAGTATGACGTGTGGATTCTCCCCGCCGGGGGCGACTACTTGAAAGCACCCGCGCTGTTCATCGCCAAAGGCGTGACGTCCCCCGTCGCCTTCATCTCGATGAAGCCCGGGAAAGACCTCACCGACACCGCTTTGAAAGCGGGCATGGACTACCGCGTGCTCATCTGTCTGGCCGATGCCGGGCGCATGGCCGGTGTGCCGGTCGAGTTTAAAGTCATTCGTCATTAGTTATTGGTCATTGCTCCCTCCCATCTGCTATGAAAACCCTGCTCATCACCCTTAGCTCTCTGCTCTTTGCCCTCAGCACTGCCGCCGCTGAGAAGCGCGTGGCCCTCGTCATCGGCTGCGAAACCTACGGCTCGGCGAACACGCTGAAGAACCCGAAGAACGACGCCGCGCTGCTCTCGGCCCGGCTCAAGCAGCTTCAGTTCGATTCCGTGCTCAGCTTTACCGATGTCACGGCCAAGACCTTCAACCGCAAGCTGGAGGAGTTCAAGACCGCCGCGTTCCAGGCAGACGTGGCCGTGTTCTACTTCGCCGGGCATGGCATGGAGGTGGAGGACATCAACTACCTCCTTCCCACCGACGCCGTGCTGGAGGAGGCGGCGGATTTGAAGCAGGAAGCCATCTCCCTGCCTTCCATCCTCACCCTGCTCACCGAGGCGCAGGTGAAGGCCAAGGTCGTCATTCTTGACTGCTGCCGGGACAATCCCTTTGCCAATGCCCAGCAGGAGCGCGCGTGGCTGCGCACCCGCGCCTTCCGCTCCACCGGCAGCGAGCAGGCCGGTCTGGCCGAGGTGAAGACCGAGCTGAATCTGGGCACCGTCGTCATGTTCGCCGCTGCCCCGGGGAAACGGGCCAAGGACGGCCCCGCCGGGGGGAACAGCCCCTTCGCCACCGCGCTGGCCGCCACCCTGGGTTTGTCGGGCAAGGACGGCAGCACGCCGGAGAACGTCTTTGAAACCATGATGAGCGTGGCCGATGCCGTTACCCAGACGACGGGCGGTGTGCAGGAGCCGTGGTTGAAGTTCGACGGCCAGCCTCAGCTCCTGCGCAGGCTCGCCTTTGCCCCCGTCTCGCTGGTCAGGCATGAGGGATCTGCTCCTGTCATGCCTTTCATCCCGCCGCCACCGCCCCCGCCAGTCATGGATGACTATCAGTTGCTTGCGGGCACCACCGCTGGCGAGCGGAAGCTGATCGAGGTCTCCCCCGGTGTCACCGTTCCGTTCCGCTGGTGCCCGCCGGGTCGGTTCACCATGGGCAGTCCGGCCAGTGAGCACGCGGTGCTGAAGGCGGCCGGGAAGGAAGAATCCTTCTACTCCGATGAAGTGGAGCACACCGTCACGCTCACGAAAGGCTTCTGGCTGGCGGAGACGGAGGTCACGCAGGGCCAGTGGCAGGCGGTCATGGGCACCACGCTGCTCCAGCAGGCGAATCGAGCGCTGGCGGATGATACGGAGTTCACCATCAACGGCAAGAAGCAGCCCTACCGCGCTTTCAGTGGCATGCAGAAAGGCGAGGGCGCAAAGCTGATCGGAGTCGAGTCCGAAAAGGTCGCCATGTATTTCGTGAACTGGGAGGAGGCGGACGAGTTCTGCACCAAGGCCAGCCGCCATGCGGGGCAGCGCGGCTGGGTCATCGCCCTGCCGACGGAGGCACAGTGGGAGTATGCCTGCCGCAGCGGCACCAGCGGCATGACCTACACGGGGGACTTCACGATCAAAGGCGAGAACCATGCCCCCGGTCTGGACGCCATCGCGTGGTATGGGGGGAATAGCAGCGTGGGCTACAGCGGCACGGGGTGGAATACTGACGCGTGGAAGGAGAAGCAATATCCCGGCGGCATGGCCGGCCCACGCCGTGTGGGTGGCAGGCAGGCCAATGAATGGGGCCTGTATGACATGCTGGGGAATGTGTGGGAATGGTGCGCGGACTATTACGGGCCGTATGCCCCAGGCAGCGCTACCGATCCGCAGGGTGCTACGACGGGCGCTAACCGCGTGATTCGCGGCGGCTCGTGGAGCGGCGTCGCCGCCCGCTGCCGCGCGGCCTTCCGGGGCAACCTTGAGCCTGGCCTCCGCAACAACTCCCTGGGCTTCCGCCCCGCCCTAGTTCCATCCAGGTAAAAAGGCGCGGAGCGCAGCGGCGGAGCCGCGCCAAAGCGGAGGCATCAACCGTGGAGTCGGACTGGAGCGGAGCGAAAGGGAGACGAAACGGTTCGGTGCCGGAGAGCCGTCTGATCCCGCGCAGCGGGCGACGTTTTTTTTTGAGAAGACAACCCACTCACCATGCCTCTGAAGTTCTTCCACATCTCCAGCCGTGACTCCGCGCCCATGGAGGCGGAGCTGAATTCCTTCATCAGTCGCCACCGCATCGTCACCATCGAGCGCCGCTTTGTGGAGCAAGGCATGGATTCCTTCTGGGCGCTGTGCGTGGACTTTCTGCATGGCGAGCCCGGCACGGGTGCCACCCATGGCGCACCGGGCCGCAGCGAGCGGAAGGTGGACTACAAGGAGGTGCTCAAGCCCGAGGAGTTCGAGGTTTTCTCCAAGCTGCGCGACCTGCGCAAACAGATCGCCGACAAGGAAGCGGTGCCGGTGTATGCCGTCTTTACCAATGAACAACTGGCAGCGATGGTGCAAACGCAGGCAGACAGCAAGACCAAGCTGAAGGCTATCGACGGCGTGGGCGAGGCACGCTGCGAGAAGTATGGGGAAGCCTTTCTGGCACTGCTGCGCACGCTGTCCGCATGAAACGAATCGGCAACCTCTACGACGCCATTTGGCAGTGGGACAACCTGCGCACTGCCTTCTGGAAGGCGCGCAAGGGAGCCAGCCGCAGCCGCACGGTGCAGCGGTTCGAACTGAACCTGGATGACCATTTGCGGGAGCTGGCCACCGACATCCGAGAACAGCGCGTGCAGTCCGCAGGCAGCACGCAGTTCCTCATTCATGATCCGAAAGAGCGCACCATCACCGCGCCCGCGTTTCGTGATCGAGTGCTGCACCACGCCATCATGAACGTCTGCGAGCCACACTTTGACCGCTGGCTCATCTTTGACTCGTATGCCTGCCGCAAAGGCAAAGGCCGCTTGGCCGCCCTGGAGCGTGCCACGCACTACGCCAAGGCGCACGGCTGGTTTTTGAAGTTGGACATCCGCAAATACTTCGAGAGCATCCCGCACGGGAACTTGTTGAGTGAACTGGGGCTGAAGATCAAGGACGCGCGGCTGCTTGCGCTGATGGAACGCTTGATCGTTACTGGCAAAGGCCCTGGTCTGCCCATTGGCAGCCTGCTCAGCCAGCACTTGGCCAACTTTTATCTGGGTCCCGTGGATCGGTTGTGCCGGGAACAACTGCGTGTGCCCGGCTACGTGCGCTACATGGATGACTTCACGCTGTGGGGCGATGACCCCGTGGTGCTGCGCGCGCAATGGGAAAGGCTGGAAGGCTTCGTTGCAAATCGCCTAGGCCTGCAATTCAAAGACGGAGCGCATCTGAATCGCACCGCGCATGGGATGAACTTCTGTGGCTTTCGTATCTTCCCCGGCTGGCGCGTGCTGAATCGGCGCTCACGCAAACGACTCACATCCAAGCTCCTGGCCTTGGATGAGCTGAGTGATGAGCGAGAACAACAGTCCCGCGCTCAGGCGGTGATAGCCTTTGCGAAAGAAGGCAGTTCATGGCAGACACGTCAGCGGGCGCTGGCCAGGGCGCTAACCGCGTGAATCGCGGCGGCTCGTGGAACAACGACGCCGCCAACTGCCGCGCGGCCAACCGGGACAACAATGAGCCTGGCAACCGCAACAACAACCTGGGCTTCCGCCCCGCCCCAGCTCCACCCGCCCCGGATCGGATGATCCTCACTGGATGGAACCGGCCAGCGAACCCTGCCCCGCAGCAGTGCGGGCAAATGAAACCAAGTCGCCGCCGGACGCTGGTAGGCCTGGGAATAGGTCGAAAGTTTTCGGCGGTGTGCGGGGGCGGATCAATCCTCCTCCTCATCAATGCACA
>Ga0247834_1003123_pt1 | contig 23099 bp, 20 predicted proteins | sample LaCruzMarch2015__8_FD_187118 | JGI IMG/M metagenome (GOLD analysis project Ga0247834, IMG submission 187118) | Freshwater microbial communities from meromictic Lake La Cruz, Castile-La Mancha, Spain - LaCruzMarch2015_12m | ecosystem: Environmental > Aquatic > Freshwater > Lake | place: Spain...
ATTCCATATCAACAGCAATGGCACGACTTTGGCGGAAACGTTCATACAGTGCAATACTTTGTAATTCCCAGTTTCTATTATCGGTAGTGTGTACAGTTCCTGTTCGTATTGCTGACTTTAGTTCACCTTCACGTTTGCCAAATATATGTAGTACAGCTTGTTGTAATGCCTGCTGAATTTCCGCAATCGGAGGTACAGGCACCCACTTTGGTAAATCATCGTCTAGCACATGGTCTTCACGTACGTATCCATCGGCTAGTACATAATCTCCTAAAGTTTGACTTGCCCGAAGCCCTGCGCAATGCCCCAACATAATCCAGCAATGAGGTCTTAAAACGGCAACATGATCGGTAATGGTTTTTGCATTGCTTGGTCCCACACCAATGTTAATAATGCTGATGCCATTTTTTCCAGGTTTTTTAAAATGATACGCGGGCATCTGAGGTAATAATTTTGGCAATTCAGCAGTATGTTGTTTGTGTGATGCCAAGACCGTTCCGCCAGGACCAATTAGTTCCCATTCCTCTTCCTTGTGGTGCTCTATAGCACTTGAAGTTTGGCTGATAAATTCATCAATATAGCGCTGATAGTTTGTAAGAAGTATAAAGTTTTGAAAATGATTCGGTGGGGTTCCTGTGTAGTGATGCAGTCTTTGCAAAGAAAAATCTACTCGCTCGCCTGTAAACAGAGCCAAAGGCCTATATCCATTAGGTACAAAAGTAGCATTAGCAAAAGAATCATCAATACGTTTTAAGTCAGGAAGAACAAATTTACTTTGCAAGCGCATAAGTTCATCGACATCAAACTGTGCATGCGAATGTTCAATTACAAAAGGCAAAGGAATTTTGCAATCATTGTAGCCAACTACAACAGAAACACCATGGCGTTCAATAATTAAGCTTATTTGCTCCCTAAAATAAGCATCATAAAGTTCAGGTGCAGTAACAGTTGTACCGTAGTTTCCAGGTTCATTAATAACGCCATAGGCAAAACTTGGGTCAACGAATAAGTCATCGTGACCAATGCTCACGCCAATAAATGGATAACAACTATATTCAGCATGATCATCGCGAACACTGCCATTTTTTTCATACAGACTAAAGTTTTCACAAATTTGGGTTACACTTTTATTGTAAAGCTCATGAATATAATCAACAGCGTCATTTGCGTTATCAAACCATTTTACGTGTTTTAAGTGTGACCAAGGCATTAAATGCCACCTTTCATTCTAATAAATGCTACAACATACAGTAGTAAGCTTAATCCTACTAGCAGCCATAAAAGTGCTCGGTTGCGTTGCTTGAAGTGTTTATCCATAAATTTTCCTATCAGCTATAAGCGCTGCGAATATAACAAAAAGATACAAAATTGAAAATGCAAAAACCCTAAGTCCTTCGCGCAAATCGTCACTTTTATAAAGTTTTACCGTTAAAAATACAAATCCTGCGCCAAATACAAATGTGCAACCTAAATAAAGCCATCCAGCCATTCCAAGCACGTAGGGTATAATAGCGCTAACTACGGTTAATACCGCGTAAATTATAATATATTTTTTTGTTTTTTGGATGCCTGCTGTGTTTGGCATCATTGGCAAACCAGCTTCAGCATATTCAGCTGCATAGTTTAAGGCGAGGGCCCAAAAGTGTGCAGGTGTCCATAAAAATATAATTAAAAATAAACTCCAAGGACGCCAATCAAGCGGGGATACAGCAGCCCAACCAATTACAGGGGGCAGGGCGCCCGCTATGCCACCAATTACAATATTATGTGGCGTATTAGGTTTTAAAAGAACAGTGTAAACCCCAACATAAAATCCAATAGTAAGCGCAAGCAACACTGCAGCTGTTGTGTTCACCGCTACTTGGCAAACCGTGACCGACAGTACACTTAGTATAACACCAAACGCTAACGCCGAATCAGGATGTATTAAACCAGACGCTGTAGGTCTTGCCATTGTGCGGATCATACGTTTATCAATATCACGTTCGTACCACATATTTAAACATCCCGCAGCACCGGCACTCCCTGCAATACATAAAATGGCGGTAAATCCTAAAACGGGGTGAATATGACCAGGGGCAATCCACAAGCCACAGAATCCGGTAAAAATTACCAAACTCATAACTCGGGGCTTTAGAAGTTCCCAAAAGTTACGTACTGAAGGGCCTGTGTCTGCATCGGGTGAAGACACTATCATTTTATAACCGGTAATGTTTCAAAGCTATGAAAGTCAGGTGGTGAAGGTAGTGTCCATTCCAAAGTATCTGCTCCATCCCCCCACGGGTTATTCGGGCATGGTGTTTTATCTTTAAACACTCTGTAAATTACATAAAAGAAAAACAAGGCTGCTGAAAACGAAATCACCGCACCAACAGATGATACATAGTTCCAACCAGAATACGCATCAGGGTAATCGGGAACACGTCTTGGCATACCAGCAAGCCCTAAAAAATGCATGGGGAAAAACGCAATGTTTACGCCCACAAACGTTAGCCAAAAATGAATTTTTCCTAATGTTTCATTATATTGGTATCCGCTCATTTTTCCGATCCAGTAATATATTCCTGAAAACAGACCAAACATGGCACCCATCGACAATACGTAATGAAAATGGGCCACCACGTAGTACGTATCATGTAACGACACATCTACTGACCCGTTGGAAAGCACAATGCCTGTTAATCCACCAATTGTGAATAACAGAATAAATCCGCTGGCAAATAACATTGGTGTTGTGAATTTTATTGACCCGCCCCATAAAGTTGCCATCCAGCTAAATACTTTTATACCCGTTGGAACACCAATAATCATTGTTGCAATTGTAAAATAGGTTTTTGTAGAAAGGTCTAGGCCTACGGTGAACATATGGTGCGCCCAAACTACAAAGCCTAAAAATCCAATTGAAACCATGGCATATGCCATGCCTAAATATCCAAATACAGGCTTGCGCGCAAAGGTTGAAATCACATGGCTGACAATACCAAACGCAGGCATGATCATTACATAAACTTCAGGGTGACCAAAGAACCAGAAAAGGTGTTGAAACAATACGGGGTCACCTCCACCAGCTGGTTCAAAAAAAGTTGTTCCAAAATTCCTATCTGTTAACAGCATAGTAAGGCCACCTGCAAGTACAGGAACTGAAAGCAAAAGTAAGAATGATGTTACTAATATTGCCCACACAAACAACGGCATTTTATGAAACCCCATACCTGGCGTGCGCATATTGAAAATGGTGGTAATAAAATTAATTGCTCCTAAAATTGAAGAAATTCCAGCCACATGCAAGCTTAAAATGGCAAAATCAACAGCCATTCCACTATGGCCTATTAATGAACTTAAAGGCGGATATACTGTCCATCCAGTGCCTGCGCCTGCATCAACAACCATTGATAAGGTTAACAAAATAATTGAAGGCACCATCAGCCAAAAACTTACGTTATTTAGTCTTGGAAAGGCCATATCAGGTGCGCCAATTAAAAGCGGCACAAACCAGTTTCCAAACCCGCCAATTAAGGCTGGCATTACCATGAAGAACACCATTAAGAATCCATGGCCGGTAATGATTACATTATAAAGTTGTCCTTCAATCAAAGTACCACCAGGATGTGCTAGTTGAGCGCGCATCAACATAGAAAGTATTCCGCCATAAAGTCCACCAAAAGCCGCAAAGAACAGATACAGGGTACCAATGTCTTTGTGATTGGTAGAAAGCAACCAGCGGCGCCATCCAGTGGGGTAAGAATGTGATGCTGTCATGCGTTTTCCTTATGTCTTGTAATCACGTGACCCTTTTTCGAGTTTTCTTGGTGGTTAATCAATTCCTTTGGCTTGGTTTCAGGCATTGTTTTTGATTTTAACCATTCCTGATAGTCTTCCTTTGAAACAGCTTTTACGGCAATCGGCATGAACCCATGTTTTGCACCGCATAACTCAGAACACTGTCCATAATACGTACCAGGTTTTTTAATACTAAACCAGGTTTCGTTAACTCGACCTGGAACTGCATCTCGCTTAATCCCAAGGGAAGGCACTGCAAAACTATGTAACACATCGGCTGCGGTGATAAGTACACGAATGGTTGTATCAATAGGCACAACCATTGGGTTATCAACATCTAGCAACCGTAATTGCCCTGGTTTAAGGTCTTTTTCTTCAATCATGTAGCTATCAAATTCAAAATGTTGCCCTTCGTTTTTGGCATCTGGGTATTCATAACTCCAATACCACTGGTGTCCAACAGCTTTAATGGTCATCTCAGCATTGATCGGCGCTTCCATTTTGTGTAGTAACCTAACCGATGGAATGCCAATTATAATCAAAATAATTATTGGTATTATCGTCCAAAGTACTTCAAGGGTGGTGTTATGGGTAAATGCAATGGGAGTAGGGTGTCGTTTGTGATGAAACTTGCAAAATATATAAGCAAGAAGTAAAAAGACAACTACTGCAATTCCTGTTATGACATACAGCAACAGGTTATGCATATCATGTAAGCCTTCCATTACTGGAGATGCCGCATCTTGAAAATTCAATTGCCAAGGTAAGGGTTGACCAGATGGTTGTGCCATTTCTCGTTTTTAAAATAGTTACGCTTGGATTAAATCATTACACAAAAAACTCTTGTTCGAAAAGCCGTTGAAATGTTTTAGAGGCTAAGTTAGCATGCATTATTGTCTAATTTTGTTAAAATTTATGACTTTTTTGAGAAATTCCCCTCTCTTATTCATTATTATTTCGTTTTTATTCAAAATAGATGCAGCTGAAGCAATAAAAGTTTTGGAAGGAGAAGCGTCTGAAGTTCAAGTACAAACTGTTATTCCCGATCACTTAATGACTTTGTTAGAAAAAGAAAAATATATATATACCCTAGATTCTTACAAAAATATTGTTATAACGATTGATGAGCCTACAGCTGGAAATATTTCTTCTCTTCAAACGATAATCACCGAAATGGGAATAACTTATAGAAATTATGGTTTATATATTCATATTCCAGTTAGTGCAGGAGAGTTTTCAGCAAAGTTAGAAAAGTTGGGGTTACGATTATACGAATTAAATAGCGATGCTAAAACTTTAACCTACCTTTATGCCAATGGGCGAAATATTCCTGATATAAATTATGCTTATTCAGTGGTAGCGGTGTGCTTATTACGGACTAATCCAAACGGTGCCAAAGAAGCTTTAGTTATTAATGAACCCCAAAAAACTATATCCAATCTGGTAGGTGGCTGTTTAAAAAAAGGGGAATCACCAGAAGATGCTGTAGTTAGGTGTGCTCGTGAAGAAATCAGCGTTGACCTAAATAAAGCAAAACTAAAGTTAGTGGCTGTTTGTCATACAATCAGGGCTGATAAAAAATCCTATGTTGAATTTCTATATACTTGCGATGAATTTCATGGCAAGCCAACGGCTGATGGAATTGAAGTTCGTCAATATACATGGGCCCCACTTTCAGAATTACTAAAAAGCGGTGTCAAAATTTTTGCAAAACCTTTCAGTCCCATTTGGCAAAAGCTTTTAAAGGGAGAGTTTAAAGACTTAGAAAAAGGTGCAGCTATCAATAGAAACAAACAAGCGTATCAACGCTTTAGTTTTATTGAAGGATAATCAATCATAAATTAGGGACTTGTTTACCAAAAAAATATAACTTACAACGTTGTTAGTTACTTAAGTTTTTATCCCCAATGTTCTTTTTAAAAAACTTGCAGTTCTTATTCGTTGTATTATCGGTACTTCTAAAAATAGAAGCTGCGGATGTTCAGGCTCAGGTAATAGTTCCTGCTTCTTTAAATTCTAAATTAACTGACCTTGATCATAAAATAGATTCATATAAAAACATTGTTATAATGCTTAAATCTCCATCAAATAGGGCTGTTAGTCAGCTTAAAAGAGTGATTGCAGAAATGCAAAAATCTTATAAAAATTATGGTTTGTATGTGCAAATCCCAGTTAATCATGGGGATTTTTCTTGTAAGCTAGAAAAAATTGGTTTTAAATTTTGTGAATCGGACACGACATTAAAAACTTTAACGTATCTTTATGCGAATGGCCGAAACATCCCAGAGCTTAACTACGCATACACAGCAGCTGCCGTATATTTGCTGCGCAATAACCCCGAAACAGGTGCGAAGGAAATTTTAATAATAAATGAACAACAAAAAACTATAGCAAATATTATTGGTGGAATTTCAGAAAAGGGAGAGTCACCCGAGGAAACAGTAATTCGGGAAACGCATGAAGAAGTCGGCGTTACATTAAATAAAGACAAACTAAAGCTTGTAGCTGTTGCTCATACAGTTCGACCTGATAAAAAATCTTTGGTGGAATTTCTTTATGTGTGTGACGAATTTGAAGGCACACCAAAGGTTGATGGTAAAGAAGTCAGTGAATGTACTTGGGTTCCAGTATCCAATTTATTAAAAGAAGGTGTCAAAATTTTTGAAAAACCATTTAGCCCATTTTGGCAACGGTTTTTGAAAAATGAATTTAAAGATTGTGAAAACGGAGCAGCTATAAACAATAACAAAAAAGCTTATCAGTACTTTAGTTCAGTAGATTAGTTGTGAAAAAAAGGAGCAACTTTTGGTTGCTCCTGATTTAAGTTTTTCTTAATTTTACAGTTGGCTAGGTGCTCTCCATAGTACTAAGGCTGTTTCTGTAACAGCTGGAGCGGGGGCAACAACTGGTGGCATGAATGCTGTCCATTCAGCATTTTGGTCTGCTACCAGTTGATTGTAAGCAGTTTTCGCTTCAGCAGGGATATGAGTTAACAGATCTGCAGTTAAGCCAGAAATCAATGCATCTGTACTCGTTTCAACTTCTGTTAGCCATTCTCGTACATTTCTTAAGCTTGCTCTTCTGTATTCTTCTGGTAATGCTGGTAACACTTGTTTTTCGAGATCTGTCGGTAGGGCTGATTCAGATACTTTTTGTCCAACTAAACCTAGTACGGCATTTTCGTCTTTTGCAGTGTTTACCAAATAGTGTGTCGTTGGCACTTGTATCTTTACGCGTTTTCCGCCAAACACATCAAAAAGTATTTCTGTGTATACTGCTCCACGGTTTACTTGCAACGTGTCCATAAAGACTTTACCTTGCGCTGCATATTCAGCAATTGTCGTTGGTACAATTGCTCCATTGTTACCATAAACATGAACGCCAACTGATTCTAAAGAATGTGTTCCAATTTTTTCAAAAATCTGTGGATCACTTAAATCAGAATGCGAATTGAAGAAAGTCTCTAGTTCATCAAATTTATCGGAAGTTTTTCCACTTGTAGCATTTGCACACAAGCGGGCAATTGCATATTCTTCATGCAACGCTTGGAACAACGCCGCAATGCCAGTGTTGTATTCGCGACGTGCAATTTTTTCAGCTTCTTTACGTTGCGCATTATTTGCATCTTCTGGTGCTAAATCTCTGGCATCAAGTAATGACCCTATAGCTCTGCGTTCTTTTGCTTCTACATATGCCAATAACGTTTGGTTAAGTGCATTAAAACGCTCAACCATGTGCCTAGTTGCTAGTGGTAAAGCTTCACCTCTTGGGTTTTTACCAGCTGTATTTGCTGCATTCAATAAGTTTATTATTGCTTGTTTTACTTCTCTTCTGCGGTTATCAACAATACCATGTGCTTCGTCGTGCATTGCGCCAACAGCTGAACCTAAATTAATGCCATGGGCAGTGTATTCGCCATATGTTAAAGGTACGCTGAAAATTTGGTGCAACCACATTTTTACGAGTGTTGTAATGCCAATTTTACCAGCATCTACCATTGGTAAATAAACTTCTTTGTGTAATCCAAGACGCTTAGCTTCTTTGCTTATAAGTTTTACTGTGTTCCAGTCTAATGAACCTAGCTGTAGTCCCGGTTTATGTACATCGTGACCTCTGGTTTCGTCATCTGTACTATTTATAAAGCAAGCAGCAGAAGAATGTTGCCAAGCTGGAACCACAGGTTGACCTGGTATTCTTAGTGGGGTATCAGCCAGCGCACCAAAAAATAATGTCATATCTGGGATTTTACTTAATAAGTCTTGTGCTTGAACACTTCCACCGCCTGATGCTAATAATAAACCACGCACAAACATAACTTGTACTAAACGCCATTGAAGCTCGCCTACGTCACCCGCTGCGGCTGTAGTTGCTTCTTGGTGTATGTTGCTCCACAAATCTAAGAATTCTTGTGTGTTTTCTCTTTTTTCTTTCAAATTAAACATGAAATCAAAAAACTTACCAAAATAGAACGTGCGTAAAGCTAGTATTTCTTCTCCAGTGGCAGATTTCCAATCAGCTTCAATTTTACGAACTACAGAAATAATATCAATACATTCAACATCAACTTTATCGTAACCTTTGAGTGTGCCAGGGTATAGAGCTTCTAGTGCTTTATCGAGCGGACCAAACACACTACTGGGATGAGCTGTATACCCCACAGCAGCTTTCTCTACTTCATAAGCTACTCCATCTACTAGAACAGCATGTACCGGTAAACAAGTAAGGCACAAAGCCAATGCTAATATTTTTGATTTTTTCATTTGATTTCCTTAATAGTGTGTTTTGATGATGAACGTTATATAGTGTTTCATATCTAAATTGTCAAGTAATTAAATTATAAAACAAGACAAAATAGGTATTTTTAAAATAGTGCATAAAACTGCGTGCTTTCCGTTTCTGTTCCATATAGACTTGTTATATAACCCATTATTGTAAGAATGACTTAATATGAACTTAGGAACTTGGCTGGCAATTTTGTCTGGGGCTCTTTATGGAAGCTTGGGATTATTTGGCGTCTATTTGCTTCAATCAGGGCTTGAAATCAACGAATTCCTATTTTGGCGTTTTCTTTTGTCGGTTGTTGTGCTGCTGCCTTTTTTAAATACTAAGCAACATTGGAAGGACGTTATTTCCAAAAAAGGTCTGCTGACTATAGGTATTTCTTCTATTTTTTATGCAAGCGCCACAAGTTTTTATTTTTTTGCTATTAAGTATATTGGCAGTGGGTTGGCCATGGTTCTATTCTACTGTTACCCTATTTTTGTAGTGCTGCTTGATTGGTTGCATGGAAAAAATCCCCCAAGTTCCGTTATTTTAAGAGGCCTGGCTATTGTATTGGTGGGAGTGCTTTTTTTGAGTGATCCTAGCAATTGGCACTTAAGCCTAGAAGGAATTGGTTGGGGACTTTTCTGCGCTTTTGCTTTTGGTGTGTATTTTTATTCTTCTCAGCGTGCTATTAAAAGCTTGTCAGTATTAAGCGGTACCTTTTGCATTTGTTTCGGTAACTTTTTAGTTTTTGCTTTACTTATAGCCTACAAAGGCTCTGTATACATACCAACTACAGCTTGGGTTATTGGGAACATCAGCGGGTTAGCAATCCTTGCTACAGTATTGCCTATTTACTTGGTGTATGTAGCTATGCGTACTATTAATAGTACAAAAGCATCTATCCTTTCTGTTTTTGAACCCATTGTCACTATTATTCTTGGTATTATCTTTTTGCAGGAAAAAATTACTGTAGCACAGTACATTGGGGTGATTATTATATTGGGTGGGGTTTACATTGTGCAAAGCTGCAAGAAAGCTAGACTAACTAGTTGATGCTCTTTTTGCTAGAAAGGTATAAGCAACCTGCAACAATCAGTAGCATTCCAAATGCTTGCCCAAGATTCACTGACTCTCCAAACACAAAATACCCAACAGGAACAGCCAATAAAAGCCTGGTGTATTCAAAAGGTGATATAAAACTGACTTCAGCAAAACTTACCGCTTTGATATAAGCAAATTGTGAAAGCGAACCAAATATACCAACGGCAATTAATAACAGTAAATCTGCGTTGTGAATTGGTTCATTCGATATACAAAATCCAACAAATGCAATGCTACCCAAAATAAGAGTGGATGTAAGCATAATTAAGATTGCTGAATCTTTATTGCTAAGTTTTCTGGCTAGTGTATTTGCAGAGCTCGCTAAAATACAAGCGCCCAACCCCGTAAATATATAGTGCATATCCAAGTTCATATATCTGGGCTGCACAATAAACAGTACTCCTAAGTACCCCAAAACAAGCGCCAATATTTTAGGCTGACTAAGCTTCTCTTTTAAAAATAACATACCAAAAGATGATGCTAGCAACGGTCCTGTAAAGCCTACGCTAGTTGCGATTGCTAATGGAAGATTACGGTAAGTCTGATAGGTTAAAAGTGTTGATGCCCCAATACACAAAGCCCTAGTTATATGTAACCATACGGAAGCTTGTAACTTGTTGAGGCTTGATAATTTCGGCAAAAAAACAGGTAAAAAAAACAACATGCCAAAAAGGTAGCGCACACAAAATAATGTAAAATTATTTGTGCTGCCACTCAAAAATTTTGAGGTGGTTACCCCGCAAGTAAAGGTTACACACCACCCCAATATCCACAGTAAACCCTTATACTTTGGGTGCATCAATTTTTGGGAATAAGGTTTTTGTTTTTCCACTTAGGCGCAGATTACATAGTCCGGCTATTTCTCTCCATGCAATGTTCCAAGCAACGAACCCCAAACGGTCTTGAAAACTCATAGCTAGTCTTGTTAAGTAGCCAGCAGGTTTTTTATCCTGGGTATGACCAATCGTGTGAAAATCAACAGGGAAGGGAGTTAATTCACAGTTGTGTGATTGGAATATATTTAATGTACGTGGCATTAAGTAAGCAGAAGTTATCAGTAGCCATTTTTTATGTTTTGTATTGCCTACTAGTTTTGATGCTTCTTCTGCTACAGCTTCTAAAGAGCTTAGTTTTTCGTTGCTTACTGTTTTAATTCTTCTTTTAGAAACCCCAAGAGAGGTTGCTAGCTTTAAAAATTCATCGCTCTCTAATTTTGAACCAGCAAAAACAATTTCTGTATGTGGATGTGAATGGGCTACTTTTAAAGCGTCAAACAGTCTTCCTGCTGTTTTATGATAAACAGCTGAACCGCTAACTTCTGTTTCAAATAAGCATAAAGAGCCACCAGTAATCACTATGCCGTGAACATTGCGTGGAACCTGAGTAACTGGAATTTTTGCTTCTAGGTGTCTTAAAATATAACGTCCACTAAACGGAAAATCACCCATCATGAATATTAGCAAAATTGCTGCTGTGCTCATCACGGGTTTTTGCAGCGAACAAGTTTTATTACACAACTTACGCAACGTTCCAAATACAAGTAGCGCAAGAACAATAAGATCAAGATTTATTAACAATGACCATAAAACTTTGACGAAAATCATAAAATACCTCTAAATAAACATGCGAGCCCATTGTGCCGCATTTGTATATAAAAGAACAACGGAAAAATTGATGTTAAAAATTATCCCTTATCCATCGCCTAATTTTAATGAACGGCCCGATGGTGCAAAAATAGACTGTGTAGTGTTGCACTATACAGATGTAGCAACTATGGAAGAAGCTCTACAAATTCTCACTGATCCTAAACGTGAGGTCAGCAGTCATTATGCTATCGATGAAGACGGTACGATTTATCAATTGGTTGATGATAAAAAACGTGCCTGGCATGCCGGCCCCAGTTCCTGGGAAGGTCAAGATAATGTGAATCACTTTTCCATAGGCATTGAGCTTCAAAATGGAGGTTACTTTGCTGGTTATGCTTTAACTGGTGTTTGGCCAAAATTTCCTGATGCACAGATTGATGCTTTAAAGGAATTATTAGATCAATTAATGACAAAGCATTCTATTCCGCTTAATCGCATTATTGGCCATGAAGATATTGCTCCAGGGCGAAAAACTGATCCTGGACCAGCTTTTCCCTGGGAAAAAATTAGAACTAGAAGGTAGTTCAGATCATTTTTAGTACGTAGCTGCTATTCTGAAACGTTACTTTGCAATAAAGTTTTTGTTTGTTATTTGGCTTTTTAAAATAAAAATACCATGATCCAAGATTTTTGCTTGTTTTTTGTAAACCACATAACTATATGCATAATATAAATTAATCATTAAGGGAATTAGTTATGAATTTATTCAAAAAAACATTAGCGCAATTGTTATTAGTGGTAGTAATTACGAATAGTTCTCACTTAATTTGCTCAGAAGACCCTCTAAGCACAAGAGAGCTAAAAAGACAAATAGGAGAGCGAAATCTTAAAGAACGTTTAGGAGAATCTTTAGATGCTATTTGCGATATCAGCATTGAAGGAGGTCGGTACGTCGGGTCTGGAAGTTTAATAACGCTAGAAGATGGCTCTGGAAATGTCGCTATTTTATCAGCTGGACACTTGCTAAAAAACTCTATTAGAGAAATTATTAGAACTACTCCAGATTTGAAATCTTTGGAAGCGTATGTAACAATTCCTCTTTTGGGTTGGAGTTGCGCTTTCGGAGAAACAGTCACGCATTCGCCCGTTACCAATGATATAATAACAGAAAAATATACATTAACTAAAGCTGTTGTTCTTAGGGAGTTTATTGAAGAACTAAACAAAATTCTTATAAATTATGGCGAAGAAGCATTCTTGTTAAAAGGTGAACCAACATCTGATTTCGCATTTTTTACCTTAGAAACTATTCCAGCTACTATTGCTCCTATACCGTTATTAGAAATAGTAGTGGGTTCATTAAATACGCAAGCAGCTTCCTGCTATTTTAGTCCATTAGATGAGAGTGCTCATACAAGAACTAAGGGATGTGCTTTCTCTCCAGTTACTACGGAACGAGGCGGGTGGTATAAGAGTATGTATTTTGATCCTAATATGAGTACTGAATTGGAAGAGTCTGATCACTTTGATCCATCATCTTTACAAACCAAAGAATTAGTAAAAAAATTCAACAAAGATGGTAGAGAAATTCATCATACAGTAAGACGAGCGGTTCCTTCAAACAGTGGCGGTCCTCTTCTTGCGCCTATAAACGGAAAATGGCATGCGCTAGGTGTTATATCAGGAGGGTATATTGGAGACATAGGTGAAAGAATTTTGACGAGCGATGAACGACATAGAAATCCTGCAGAAGGTGACTACACAGGATTTACTAGTTTAGTTTATGAATTAGCCGGAGGATTGTTAATAAAATCATCAGTTAAAGAAATGTTTGATCGTGCCATCACCATAGAACCCATAGAAGGTACGCTTTAAGTCAAGAACCTTTTGAATTTTACTTCTTAACATATTCAACCACAGGCTTACACCTGTGGTTTTTTTAATCCTTATAGGTATTCATTGTTATGGTAAAATTACTAACTTTTGACTTCCCATACGGATTTGGGAGATGTTTCTCCACAATTTCTTAGTTCACGTTCCTTTGTCAAAAGCGATACTATTTTTGAATATTTTCTCTTTTTTGCTATATATATAGCATCTTCTATGAAATCTGCTTTCCAACACAAAAGCAATTTTACCACATCAATATGACCGCTAGAGCAAGCCACCAAAAGAGGCGTTAGCCCATTGTCAGCCGGTATGTTAATGTCAGCATTAAATTCCTTTAAAAGAAATAGCGCAACGCTGGTTCTGCCAAATTCGCAAGCAGAATATAAAGCTGTTTTTCCATAAAAATCTTGTCGATTTATTTTTGGTCCCCTAAACGATATTTTATCATTTTCTGTATCTCTGTAGGCTTTTCTTAGTGCAAAGCGATCTGATTCTGTAAACGTGAAATCTTCAGCTATGTAGGCTGAACTCATTAAACTAGAAAACGTTACGTGAATTGATACCATTAAAAATATTATTACTTTTTGCATATTTATTACCTTTGAAGCGATTAAAACTAATGAGTTTTTATAATGCCTATAAAAGTATTAAAATAATCTTTACAAAAGTAATAATTTCTTAATTTTTGTTAAGTGATCTTGATTAATTTAGATTTTCTAGTAAAAATCACTTGCCTGGTGAGATTTTGTGGCTTAGCAAGCATCTTCCTGTGCTTCAGGCGTTGCTAATTTTGTCCACTGAAGATCAAGCACTGCTTCATTAATGCGGTGGATAGTAGGATAACTGGAAAGGTCCACTCCAAAACGATTCGCATTATAAACCTGGGGAATAAGGCAAATATCTGCAATTGAGAGTTGGTCTTTCAGACAAAATGTTCCCGATGTTTGTGATAGTTGTTTTTCTAAAGGTTTAAACCCTTCGTGCACCCAGTGATGATACCAAGCACTTTTTTGTTCTTCCGTAATGCCTAATGTATCAGTTAAATATTTTAACACTCGTAGATTATTAAGCGGATGAATATCACAACAAATAACTTGTGCAATCGCCATAGCTTGCGCCTGTTGAAATTGGTCAGACAGCCAAAGAGAAGGAGCAGGATGAAGCTTTTCCAAATATTCAATAATCGCTAAAGACTGTGGAATTGTTCCTTGTTCGGTGATTAAAGTGGGTACTAAACCAAATGCATTGATGTTTTTATAATCTTGATTTTGTTCATTGGTGCGTAGATTTACGTAATGAGGTACATATGCAATGGCTTTATATGCCATTACCAAGCGGACTCTGTAGCTGGCGGTTGACCTGAAGTAAGTGAATAGATCCATTACGCTTCCTTATTTTTCCACTTAAATATGCTAACAAAGAAACCATCTGTTCCATGAGTGCTTGGCTTGAACTGAGCAGTATCCGTAGTAAAAGGACAGGGAATTTTTAGAGTCTTGCTCCACACATCTGAAACTGGAATAGATTTAAATTCAGGGTGTTTTTCCAACAGCCATGTAACTTGGCTATTGTTTTCCGCCTCAAGCACTGAACACGTTACATAAATAAGCTGACCGCCTGGTTTTACAAACTGTAGCGCTTGCTCAAGAATTTTTTGCTGTAACTGCGTTAGTTCTTCAAGGTCTGTTGATGTTAGGCGATTTTTTAAATCTGGGTTACGTCGCCACGTGCCTGTTCCTGTACAGGGTGCATCTACCAACACGCGATCAAAACGATTATGTTGTCTTTTGAACCAGCTATTATCTTTAACAATGTCTTTCAGTTGGTAGCTAGTAACCCCTGCACGACGCAAACGCTCTTTTGCACGCTGTAACCTATGGGGGTGAATATCACTTAAAATAAGGTTGCCTTTGTTTTGCATGGTTGCTGCAAGACTAAGAGACTTTCCACCAGCGCCTGCGCAATAGTCTAAAACTTGCATGCCCGGCTGTGCATCACACAGTAAACTTACTACCTGAGATGCTTCATCTTGCACTTCCAAGGTGCCATCTTCCCAAAGCTCATGAGTATTCAACGGTTGACGCTTTCCAAAACGAATACCTAGAGGGCTAATCGGGGTAGCAATAACATCAAACCCTTCTAGCTTTAATAGAGTAAGAATCGCATCGCGGTTGTTTTTCAAAGAATTTATACGAATATCCATTGGTGCTTGATCATGCAAGCTTTTAATAAGCTCTTTATCGCTTAAGTGTTCTTCCAACCACTTTGGTATTGCATATGGGTCATACGGTTTTAGTTCGCCTAAAATTTGCAGTTCTTCGTAAGAAAGTTCAGATGGGCCATACCCTTCGCCACACAATTCCTGAATGTCATCAATTGTTTGTTCTTTATCTAAAATGCAATGAGCAAAAACCAGTAGGCGTGCAGAAGTAATGGCAAGCGCCGCCTTAATGCCTTGATAATTTCTAAGTACGCTATAAACACTATCACCAATAGCGCGTCGATCGGAGCTGCCAATATAGCGGCGATTACGAAAATAGCTTTGCATTACTGCATCTGCGGGTTTTTTATTTAATGATAGAATCGTTTCCACAAGTTCTATAACGCTGTGTAACTGGCCTGCTGGTGTCATGATTTAGCTTTCAATACTTCTAAGTGGGTATAACCTAGCGGATCTAGGTGAATAAGAATTTCAGATTTTGGATGAGATTTTTTTAAATTCGTTTCGACTTCATCACTAATAATATGTGCTTCATTTAATGAAATTGCTGGATCAAGGGTAATATGCACCTGAATAAAGTCTTGTTGACCCGTGCTACGTGTACGCAAATCGTGGGCCTCAATAACCTTTGGGTGAGACTCTATGTTTTTTAAAATATCTTGTCTAACTGCAGGTTCAAGTTCTCTATCCATTAGAATACTAGAGCTTTGCTTTAAAATGCTCCAACTACCAACAAGCAAAAACACAGCGATGCCAACGCCGAATGCTATATCAATCCAGCCAATGCCAAACCACGAAAGCGCTACAAGCGCCACTATTGCTGCAATGTTCGATAATATGTCGGCTTGATAATGCAAAAAATCGGCCTTAATGGCAATGGAATCGGTACGCTTAATTGTATAAAACTGGAACAAAACTAATCCCAAAGTAAGTACAGTTGAAAATGCCATTACCCATAGTGCCAGAGCATGATGCGTGATTGTCTGTGCCATTTGATGATGTTCATAAGCATGCCAAACAATCCAAGCTGTACTTGCAATGATCAGAATTGATTGTATAAATCCAGCCAAAGCTTCTGCTTTGCCGTGCCCAAAGCGAAAATCATCATTCGCTGGTTTTCTGGAATAACGCACAGCTAAAAAGTTAACCATAGAACTGAAAAAATCAGAAAATGAATCAAGCAGAGACGCCTGAATAGTAAGCGATCCACTAACCCACCAAGCAAATGTTTTGGTAGCAACCAATATTGAAGCAACAGCAATTGCAGCCCAGGTTGCAGACAAGACAAGGTGCCCATGATGATGATTTAAGCAGTGCACATTTTATGCGTTTTTAAATGATGCGTCACCATATCATGATTTTGCCAAGATAGCCAAAACAGATTGTTCTACTTGACAGTAGAGGGGGCAGAAGGGTTAAATCCTTCTTAAGAAACTATATGAATGCTTTAAATGAACCACCCGAAAACAAAAGAGCTAAGTCTTATTTTTATAGCGCTTATTGGTCAACTTTTTGCAAGCATGAATATTTCTTTTTTGAACACGTACCTGAAAGGAACACAAGGGTACGCTGATGCTTTTTTTGCAAGTGATGACCTTCGTTTTGTTTATTGGATGTTATTGACTGTTTTTGGCAGAATTTTCGGCGCTTATTTTATTGGTAAATATGCTGATAAGTTTGGTTTTTTTAAATCTATGATTTTTGTGTCAAAGAGCTTTTTAGTACTTTCAGTTTTCTGTGCACTATTTTGCCTTACTCATGAGCTTAGCTACGAAATCAATCGTGGATTTTATCTTTTGAGGTTTTTTTATTGTTTCTTAGAGCCTGCTGCGCTTATTTTGCCCAGTTTATATCTGCTTAATCGAAGCTCTCACTTAAATCAGTATAAATTTAGTGCGTTGTTGATTGGTGCAGTTTTTGTTGCAAAATATGCTTCTTATCATTTAATACACCTTCCTTCAGCTCTTATGGAGTTTTGGTATGTATTCCCTCTGATTGCGACAGCACTGTCATGGGGTATTTATAGTTATCTCGCAAAAAATTCCGCGCCTCTAACAGCAACTATTCCAAAAAGTTCACCGATGCCATCCCAACTAAAAATTCTAAGCACTTTATTTGGTGCGGCTTGCGCAACCGGGGCTTTTTATCACCATTTCTTTGTGAGTTATTATTCTGTGAACATCAACATAGTTGATGCTAATTTTGATTTAGGTAGCGTTGTGTACTATACACTTTGTGGCTTGTTTCTGTTTCCTGCCGCAAAATTATGTGAAAAATTTGGTCTTTATAAAACAGCAAGAATTTCGCTTGGTATGCTATTCCTTTTGGGTATGAATTCTATATTGGCCAGCCCAACTTCTACTATGTATGCTGTTCAACAACTACTATTTTCTTTCTTTTCGGCTCTTTTTATTGTACCAGTTTTAGTTGTTTTGCACAGACTGTATAAAAACTTTCCAAGCTTTTCAGATACCATGTTTTGGTTCATGTTAGGCTTTAGTGGTTGCACTGTGCTTGCTTTTTGTGAACAACAATTGGCCCAGCAAAAAGGGTTTTCTGGTATTGGTTGGTGCGTGTATAGCGCTAGTATTTTCTTATGCTTAATTGCTATTCATAAGTTTCGTTCTAATACAATTTTTGGCGAACGATCAAAGGTTGATTCTGCACCTAGCATCAAGTTATTTGAGGCGTAGTTTAATTCTAGTCTACGCCACACCATCTTCTAACATAAGTGGCATTGGCTTATGAATTGCAGCGACAATTCGTAATGTTTCATAGGTGCGTTCTAAATCTTCATTGGTATGCAAGTCAATGAATGGTGGTTCGAACGGTTGACCTGCTTTGGCCAGGGGTAATAATAAGTTATATGCATATTTTTTGATTGTTGAAGGTAGGAGGTGCTGTTCATTTGTGTATTCAGCATATGGACATATACCTTCAATAAATACATTAATTGTTAAATTTTTCAACTGTGTATTAAGCATAAAAGTTACTAAATGATCATGATTGCTAGAGCCGATATAAACTTGATTTAACTGTGTTGGTAAAAATTGTGCAATTTCACTTACTTCTTCGCTCTGACATTTTTTCTCAAAATAAAAATCCATGCTTCGTAACTGAGGAAAACTATACGTAGATAAAAGCTTTATTGCATCTGCTGCTTCGTATGCTTCGTGCGTAAATGAAGGGTCAACACAACTGGTTGGATAAATACATAAAAACAAGAATGTATGACGATTTTCTGGTAAAAATGTATCTGCTTCAGATGTTTCAACTCTAGAAAACTGCCTTCTATAGTTCAGTGCTATTTTCCCAATCTTACTTATCTCTAAGTCACCACGGTCCACATGTGTGCCTAGCGCATTAAAGGATAATAATTTTTGCGTGTGCCTACTAAGATTAAAGCTACTATTTCCAATCGCCATGCAGCTCAATTCCCAATTTTCATCAATTGGAGCTACTCCATACATTATTTGATGGGCATATTGATGAAAGGATTCATCTTGTTGAACAAGCCACTTTTGAAAAGACCCTCTAAATTCTTCATTACTTAAGTTTGCATGTGCAAAAAGAGTTTCAAAAGATTGAGTCGTTACTTTTAAAGACTCTAATTTTCTGGTGAATTGTGTAAGGGACAGAGCCTGAGCTTGTTGTTGAACTTCATATTCTTCCTGACTTCCAACGAAAGAAGGTATTAGTAATTTTAACTGCCCAATTATATATGGATTAGTAAATGGTTTATCCAATGGGAAAACCTCTGCTTTTTTACTGATAAGCTCAAGAATGCTATGACCACTCTCAACATACCAATCAGCTAGTTTTTCACCGTTTCTTATAATATCAAATTTTCCGTACCAATCTTTTTTATCAGATAGGTTTTTTATTTCGCTAGGAATAATTTCAAAACTCAGCTCACCATCAGTAGGAATAATTTCAAAACTCAGCTCACCATCAGTAGGAATAATTTCAAAACTTAGCTCACCATCAGTTGGTTCACCACTCAACAACTGACTAAGACAAAGCGCTGCTGCTTCAATGGTAGCTTCTGTGCTGCCTACATAAGTTAATGCTGTAGCTTCTTCAGGTTTGCCCAACAAATGAAATAAAGTCCGCATTTGGTTTAAAATGCCAGGGTTAAGTTCTGCCCAATGCGCTGTTGCGCTGTCTTCGGTCCACGGTGAACGCTGCGCGCCACCTTTGCGGTAGACAACACCGTTAAGCCTACAAATAGCTTGTGTCCACTTGTTGCGTGTTTCAGTGGTCCTTAAATCTTCTTCTGTAGTTGATTGCCAAAATGTTTGAAGCAGTGAACCTTCTAAAAGCTTAACAGAGCTTCGTTCTAAGCCCATTTCTTGTTCTTGTATCTGAGTCAAGTAAGTTAGATTAAACAGACTCATCTCGGCACAATTCGTAAATGTCAAGGTACGCCCACCATGTTCAACACGCACGTTTCCATAATCTTGAAAACGGATTTGTGCGTAACGCGCGCCACCATAAAGCAATAGGTTGTGTTCGCCTACAGTTAAGCTATCCATAAAGCCATCAATGTCTTCACTTGACTGCACACCAGCTACAATTTCTTGGTAGTCAGCTTTTGTATAAGGGGTTGCTAAAATACGCATTAGTTCTGGAGTTTGCGTTTCATCAATAGCGTGACTTGCTAAAAGAACCTTATCAATTTGGTCACCAAATCTACGCCAAGCGTAGTGGGTCAACAGCTGCAGAGTTTCATTAGGAGCGCTTTGGGCGGATTTCCACAACATATCAACCGTGGCCATAGTGCGAAATTTCGCGCGTCCCTGGTCAGAAAATTTTTTGTATATTGTGCGGTCCTTAACGGCCATAGGGAGTTCTTTAAGGCCAGCCTCAAGCTCTGCTTGTGTGAACCAAGTTTCACCTGCTTCACGCAAAATTTCCGAGTCAGGAATTTCTAACAAATGAGAAGAGGTACTTTTAAATGTAGCTGTCACTAATAGGTGAGGGTGCATTATGCACGCAGCCTGTTGCGCTGCCGTTAAATCTAAATTTTCATCCATCGGGGTCATGTTGCGATGTACATATTTACTAACCCCATCAATTAACGCGTAGCGATAAAATTCTTTAAGGTCATCTTCTTTATGATTGGCAGTGAAACCTGCAACTTTTTTAGGATCAACAAAAATCTGGTAGAGTTCTTGGAGTTGTTCATTCCTAAGAAATAACCTACTTAGGTGAAATCCTTCTAGATTTTCTTCATAACCAGCAATTACAGCAATAAGTTTGCCTAATTGTTCCGGAGTCATCTTCCCCAATGGGTCACTCATCCCAATGTTATTAGGGTTAATGGTGGGCAAAGGGCTAATTGGGAATAACATCCACGACAACGCTGTCACCGGGCTTTGCGGATACACCAATAAATTTTGAATGGCTTGGTAATGTACGTAAACATTATTCGCTGGGCGCGCACCTAGTTGCCCAAAGAAACGAAGGTTCTGCGCTAATCGTTCAATTTCCGGACGCTTCGCAGGGTCAAGCACAGACAAAGGACTTGTAGGACTAATAATATTTTCCCGGTAAAACCCTTGAGATGCTTGAACAGAAGCACAAATAAATAAACAAAATAGAGCGCTAAATAGTTTCATAAAATATGAATCCAAAAAAGTTTATGAATAGAATTGACTATTAATAGAACAATATAATGTATTTTTTCAATATAAATATGCTTTTCACAACTTTTTTAAGTTGTTTTAGGTTTACGCTTTTTATACGCTGGTGTCTTTTTGAAAGGCTTAGCTTCTTTTAGTGGCTCGTCTTTCTTAGACTTAGGCTGAAATTTCTTACGGGTTGATTTTTCTTTAACCAAAGAAAATCCAATCGAACAAATAATCGGGTCGGCATTGGTCACCATAACTTTTACCCGGTTGCCCATTTGGTACGTCTTACGTGTTTGCCTGCCAACATAGGAATGCAATGTTTCATTAAAAATGAAATAGTCCCCATCAAGATCTTGCTTGGGAATAAACCCTTGGGCGCCAATACCGTCAAGCTCTACAAATATTCCAGGGATGCCTACGCCAACAATTGTGCCGTCGAACACAGTTCCTAAATGGTCTTTCATGTAATGGGCCATGAATCTGTCTTGAACTTCGCGCTCTGCTTCCATAGCGGTACGTTCGGTTTTTGAAATATGTTCGCTTACATCATCCAGGTTTAAATCAACCGATATATGCCTTGTGCCATCAAGTTCAAGTGCTGCAACTAAAGACCTGTGCACAACTAAATCTGCATAGCGACGAATTGGCGATGTAAAATGGCAATAAGCAGTCAAATTAAGACCAAAGTGTCCCATATTGTGCGTGCTATAACGTGCCTGAGCTTGTGACCGCAAAACCAACTCGTTGAAAAGCCTAAAATAGGGCAGGTCTTTAGCTAAATGTAATAGTTCATTAATGCTGCCAATAATGTTTGCAGTGCTGAATTTTTTAACGGCAATTTTCAAACTTCTAGCAAGAGTATATAAACTTTGTAGGCGTGTTTTGTCAGGGCGTTCATGCACACGATAAATGGTTGGCCAGTCTTTAGCTTGAAGGGTTTTTGCTGCAGCCACGTTAGCGGCAATCATGAATTCTTCAATTAGCTGATGGCTCTCTAACCTGCTTCTGGGTTTGACCGACTTTATGCTGCCGTCTTCACCTAGTTCAAAAGCATTTTCCATTGATTCAACCTGAATCGTGCCCCTAAGGTCGCGGGCCTTTTTAAGGCTTTTGTAGCAACCATAAAGGGGAAGAATAACATCACTTAATAAGGGTTCTGTAGTAGCATCAGTAACGCTATTAATGGCTTTTTCAACTTGATCATAGGTTAACCTGGCGCGTGATTTCATTAATGCACGTTTAAAACGGAAAGACTTAATTTTTCCACCGCGGTCGATAATCATATCAACAGCTAAACAGGCACGATCTTCATTGGGACGCAAAGAACATAAATCATTACTTAAACGCTCAGGCAACATCGGCACAACCCGGTCAACGAAGTACACAGAGTTTCCGCGTAAATGCGCCTCTTTATCAAGTGCGTCACCAGTTTGTACATAGTGACTAACATCTGCAATGGCTACTATCGCGCGCCATCCACCCAAATTTCTGGGGTCAGGATCACTGACTGCATAAACTGCATCGTCAAAATCTTTAGCGTCAGCACCGTCGATTGTAACAAGGGGAATATCCCTTAAGTCAGCACGTTTTCCAAGCGCTGGAATGGTTCCTTTATTTGCTATGCTCTGCGCATCTTCACTAAACACATGGGGCAGGTGGTAAGCATATACCCCCATAAGTGCATAGGTTTTAGGCACATGAATTGAACCTAAATTGCGAATAAACTGAAATTCACCTTGTCTATTGACGGAATAAACAATGACATCATCTTCGTTGAAATTTTTTGCATGAGTCTGGTCAACATATACGCCCGAAAAGGGATCCCTGCGGTGACAAGGTCCTAAAAATCCACCTTGGTTTTTTGCGGTGAAAATTCCTACGTGTTGCTTAATCTCTTTTTCTGCATGTAGTGCGCCGCCGTATTCTTTCTTTTTAAGCATAACACGGCGCTTAAAGTGGTGGTCATGACGTTTTTTATCTTTGTCATGTCTATCCATTAAAATAACATGCTTAGCTTTAAGCTAACGGTGTGCACTGATGGATGATAAACAAATTTACGTTTTTGGCCGCCTTCTGCGGTATCATTTTTGCGTGGCGTGATTTCTTTGGGAGCGTGGTATA
>Ga0247834_1003125_pt1 | contig 23073 bp, 18 predicted proteins | sample LaCruzMarch2015__8_FD_187118 | JGI IMG/M metagenome (GOLD analysis project Ga0247834, IMG submission 187118) | Freshwater microbial communities from meromictic Lake La Cruz, Castile-La Mancha, Spain - LaCruzMarch2015_12m | ecosystem: Environmental > Aquatic > Freshwater > Lake | place: Spain...
TGGGCAAGGCGTTCGTGCACGCGGGTGCGGTGGCGATGCGCGGCACATCGATGCCGATACTTGCTGGGGTAGCGGGCACGCTTGGAATGCCCAGGTCGGACGCCCCGTGCCTGCGGTGCGTGTTCCCCGAAGTACCTGCGCCGGGCGAGGGCGAAACATGTGACACGGCCGGAGTGTTTGGACCAGCGGTTGCCATGGTTGGCGCCTATGCGGCAGGGCAGGCGATCAAGTTGCTTGCGGGGCGCGTGGACCTGTTGGATGTCTCATTCTGGTCGATGGAACTTGAAACGAATCGGATGTCACGCATGTCGCTCGCGGGGGCGGGGCGGGCGGAGTGCCCATGTTGCGGCGCTCGGCAGTTTGAGTTTCTGGACGCGGAGTCCGATGGCCGCTGCACGGTGTTGTGCGGTCGCAACGCGGTGCAGGTGCGCCCGGCGGCGGTGGCACAGGTGGACCTGGTGCGGCTGCAGTTGCGGCTTGCGTCGCTCGGAACATTTGTGATGGCGGATGGCTTGCTCGTGGGTTCACTTGCCGGGTCGATGGAGCTGTCAGTATTCCCTGACGGCCGGGCCATTGTGCGCGGCACCACGGATCCAATCGTTGCGCAGACCATCTACGATCGCTGCATCGGACAGTAAGCAAATTTGTCTAGACTGCGGGTCTTATGTCATACGCCCATTACGTCCTCCCCGGTCTGAACCTTGGTCTGAACTACGCCGAGACGCTCGCCAAGACCATTCCTGCTGACAAGTTCGCGCACTTCCCTGCAAAGGATGTGGTGTGCCCCGCCTTCTACATGGCGCATCTGTCCATCTATCCGCATCGCGCGCTCGGCATGCTCGGCCGCCCCGATCTCATCGTTCCAAATCCTGCTGGTTGGGATGATCGCTTCAAGGCTGGCATCGAAGCCGCACCCGGTGAGTATCCGTCCAAGGACGAGATCATGAAGCACTTCACCGCCGGCTACCAGTCCATAGCCAAGGCACTTGAAACTGCTCCGGATTCCGTCTTCGCTGAGGAAAATCCTGGCGAAGGTCGCATGAAAGAGATGTTCCCGCACAAAGGTGCCCTGATCACCTTCCTGTGCATCGGCCACATGCAGATGCACCTTGGACAGATCAGCGCGTGGCGACGCATCATGGGCCTCGGGAGCGCCATGTGATGCGCGTAGCGCGGATGCTTCGATCGACGATCGCAGTACTCGCGCTGTTGCTATCAGTCTCCATCGCTCCACGCGTTGCGGCGGAGAGCGATTCTGTGCGTTACGCCACCGGCGCTATTGATCTGTTGCCGCTCAACGCCGTGCTTGCCATGCTTGATGGCGCATCGGTGAGTACCCCGCGCAGCAGCGTGTTGGACGCGTATGAACGCTATCTAGCGGACTGGCGCACTGCAGAACTTGCGAACGCAGCGAAGCGTGGTGCCAGTAGTGGCACAGACACGCCCAGCGGCCCCTACGCCCACCCGATTGCAGAATCCCGGGCCACTGTGCTGCAACAGCTCACCGAACTTGACGCGTGTGCCACACAGCGCGAACGCCTTGAGGATGCCCTCTTTGCGGCCATCGCTCTCGCAAGCGATGAACCAATGCGTGCCAAGATCGCCAACTTGCGGGCGCAGCGCGCGTTGCAAAGTGCAGTTGCTGATCAACCCAGTGAAACGGTGGCACTGGGCGCGCAACTTGCAGATTTTGATGTTGAAGCCGCCCTCAATCGCGCACTTCCTGACGACCATGATGCGCTTGCAGCCGCGATGGCCGCGTTGGATTCAACCCGCGGACGTCGGATCTCTGCGATCCGCGCTTTGTGCCAGAGCGTACGCAAATCGCGCCTGGACTTTGCAGCAGATATGGATCGCCTGGGGGTTTCCACATTGTCCATGCTGGACTACATGGAACTTCGCGCCGCTGATCGGGCATTGCGCTCACCTGATTCGGAGGACGAGCCCGTTGCCGGAACGGAATTTGCGCGCATCGCTGCCGGAATGACCCAAGCATGGGTCGACAAACGTCAGAAACTCAGTGGCCCAGCGTCCGCGGTGTTGCGCGCGCAGTGGGACGCGTGTCGCGTGCTGTTGGAAACGCTTCCCCCGCCAGCGCGCTGGAAATTTGCGTGCCGCATGTGCGAGGAGATGTACGAATTCAACGCCTGCAATGATTCAAGTACTGGAATCCCACTGGGCGGATTGCTGGCTCCACTCCTGCGGCCGACGCTTGACAACGCCTGTCGCGAATGCCTTCATAGCGCGATCGAAAAATGGCGGGTCGAGTTCCCGAAATTCCTGGTCGATGCGGGTAGCCAACTCGTTGAGCGCCAGTATCAAGCGCTTGGAAAGGTTGACGCAACAAACCAGTGGTATCTATCGAACATAGCTATCAGCGATCAATTCGCCAAGGAATTTGCAGCATTTGATAAGCGCGCACTCGCCCCATGCGGCGCACAATGTGTTGGCAACGATGAGGAATCGCCAGACTGGTTATTGCTTGCCAACATTCCCGAAGCGAAGGACATCGTGGATGCAGCCAAGGCGGAGGAGTCAGAAGCCGAACAGGCAGCGCAAGGTGAAACCTCTGATCCGCTTTCCTTGGCACTTTCACAAGCAAATGGGAATGACACTCCCACCAGTTCATTTGCGGACTTGCCAGCGCTGCTTGCCACCCTTCGTTCCTTGGGAATGCCGGAAGAATCTGCAGACACTATTCGTAGCCTGCATGCGGACTACCTGCAGCGCTGGGAAGAAGTTGCCGAGCCGTTGGAGGTTGCGTATGAACAATCACTTCAACAAGGCACGATGAATGCTGATGGCGTGGCGCAGTGCCCGCCGTGCGTGCGTGCCGATGCGGAGCGCATCGCCGCGAGCGCACGGGTGGAGGCGGATTTCCAAGCGGCTATTGCCGCCGCGCTCGGCACCGGGCTCAGTGATAGCGATGCGGTGCTCTTAAGGATGGCGTGCAATGCTGGTAACCCGCAATCCTTAGCGAACTGGTCATACCTTGATCAAGACATGCTTGGCGCATTGCGCGTGAACCCCGCGCTGGTAGTGATATCCGCGCAACTGTCGCCCGCCGCCCGCCGTGCCGCCGTGGACGTTCTTGCTGCGCGCGAATCCCCAGTGTGCGCCACCATCAAAGCAGAGCGCGATACCCGCATGCTTCTTACCGCGTCGCAGCGCGGATCCATGCCCGATTCGTTGGCAAGTATGAGCCAACTGGAACGATTGCGATTCCATACTGCGCGGCAAGTACACATGGATCAGATCACTACGAATGCATCGGCCGCCGCGCGCGCTGCTCGCGTAACCGCGAACGAAGCGATCAACGCCGTATGCAATGCCTTATCCCCGGAAGATGCCGCGCGTGTGCGCACGGCCGCAGTTCGCCGCGGCTATCCAGATGCACATCGGTCCGATGCAGAGATTGCCATCGTTGCGCTCACACTCTGTGACGTGCTTCCGCCCGAGGACATCGCTACCCGCGTGGCCATTGCAACAGCAGCCGATGCCTGGCGAGCCGAGGCCACCGTGGTCTGCCAGCAGCGGATTGAACGCCTGAACACCCTGATGAATGGCTCATATGCAGACACCGAGGCACTCCGTACTGCCATTGATGCATCCGGCGTCAACGCACTCGCGGCCATCGACAATGAGCGCCGCGTCCTTGCAGTGGAACGCATCCGCGTGGTGGCGCCCGTAGAACTCCGCGCACGTTGCAAGGCGTGGCGATCCTTCTGCCTGCTCGCCGGCGTCGAAGCAAAGGATCACGACCTACACTCCGCGCCATGACCCCATTTGCGAGCGAATTTCTCGGCACCGCCGTGTATGTATTTCTTGGCGTTGCCGTCACTGCAAACCTGCGCCTCGCTCGCGCGCCCGGTGTTGGCGGAAGTTACGGAACCGCGGTACTTGGATGGGGCGCGGCCCTTGCCGCCGGCTTGCTGGTGGCTGGTCGGAGTGACTCGCAACTCAACCCCGCAGTCACCGTAGCGATGTGGTCCATTGGTCGACTCAAGTCCGACATACTGGCCGGCAACATCACCGCACAATGTGCGGGTGCGTTCGTGGGTGCAGCGGTCGCGTGGTTGCAGTTCTTGCCGTACTGGTCACGCACCGACGATGCGCAGACCAAACTGGCGGTCTTTGTCAATGTACCGCGCATTCGTGCGCCTCTCTCCAACCTGCTTTCCGAGGTGCTTGCGTCCACCGTCTTTGTCTATGTCATTCTGCGTCTGATCGCCGGAGCGACCATCGATGCCGGCAGTGCGGAGCAAATGGAGGACGGCGTTGCCTTCCAACTGACGGCAACGCCTATGTCGGTTGTTCAGCCAATGCTGTCGGTCCTGGTTGCCGGCATGACCCTTGCGGTGCTCGCCCTTGGTGCTGCTGGCGCCAGCGATTGCATCATGAATCCTGCCCGCGATCTTGGTTCCCGCGTTGCACACGCGTTTCTTCCCATTCCCGGTAAGGGCGGAAGCGATTGGCGCAGCGCATGGATTGGAATTGTTGGTCCAGTGCTCGGCGCGCTCCTTGCGGCGGCACTGTGGCGCGCAACGGTTGCATGATCAAGCGCGGGTCGACTACTTAAAGTTTGCTACTTGCACGCGCCGTACTGAGAGCGCTTCTCTATCATCGGTCGCATGACTGTCATCGCGCTCATCACGCTTCCGCTCGCACTCGTCTTGGCGCTGCAAGCACCGCCCGCGCCAGCGGGCCAGTCAGCCCTCACGCCGGAACAAGAGCAAGCGAAACGCATGGCGGAGATGCCATGGTTTGCGCGGCTCGGTATGCGTTCACTCGGCATCGAAGGAAAGCTCCCCGTCGTTGATCGCGTGGTACTGGTTGCCAATGAAGGCGCCTACCTTGCCGAAATCGCGCGCTGGACTCCCAAGGCGCGCTGGCCGGTTCTGATCGAGGATGACGAATTCGCCCCGCGCTTCATCCGCGCCTTTAAGCCCGCGCAGGTGATTCGCCGTCCCGCATCAGCAGCACCCGCCGATGATGCCGCATTGCGTGCCGCCGTCGATGCTGCGATCGCGCACGCATGGGGCGGCGACCCCGCCAACGGCTCCGTTGCAGCACTGCGTTCCATCGGCCTAGTTCCCGCTGGAATCGTTGGCGCATCAGTCAAGGATCCAGCATGGACCGCCGCGGTGGCGCTTGCAGCCGGACGTGGCCAGCCACTCGTGTGGATTGAAGAGCCCGCCGGAAGTAGCAGTAACGACATCCTTGGTGCAACCGACTTTGCAGCGCTTGATACCGCAGTGCGCAATTCCTTTGCATCAAGCGGCCTCACGTGGAACACGCTTGGCGATGACTTAGAGACGTTCACTCTGTGTCGTCACGCCGCGCTCCGCGTTGATCTTCCCTCGCCAGCCGGCGGTCGCAACCCGCAACTTCCTAAGGAAACCGGACCACTTTCACTGACCGACGCACTGTGCCGCAACGCCGATGGATCACGCTGGGGATTTGCAGCACAGGTCTTTGGCACCAGCACTCGTTCGGCCTACATGGCCATGTGCTCTCTGTTTCTGCATCGCACCGAAACATGGATGTTTGACGGATACGCCAACCGCACCGGTGGCATGTACGCCGCGTATTCATTTGCACAGGCAACACCTGTCCTTGCGCAAGAAGGCTTCACCATGAAATCATGGGAGGGCAGCAACGGAACACTTACTTCGTGGCGATCATTGTTGCCCAAGGGCATCGGCCCGGATGTTCTGTTCATGAACTCCAGCGGCAATGCTGATTTCTTTGAGGTCGAGACCTCATCAAACGCGCCATCCACCGATATCCCCGTACTGCGAAAGCCGATGGCGCTTTCCATGATTCACAGTTTCTCCCTGCAATCGCCAGATGCCGTCTACACGGTCGGTGGTCGATGGCTCGATCACGGCGTGTATGCCTACGTTGGCTCAGTGCACGAACCGTATCTGACCGCATTCGTGCCGCCCGCCACCGTCATTCAACGTCTCGCCGCGCTCACGCCATTCTTGGTGGCTGGTCGACAGTGGCCCGGTGATCCAATCGCACAGGTGTGGCGCATCGCCACCATCGGCGATCCACTCATGACGATGCCTGCGCCCAAGACGCTCGCCATGCTTCCCGGCCGCGATCATGCGCCTGTACTGGAGACGGGTGAAATGGACCTCCGCGATTCAGCGCGCGCCGCGCTTGAAAGACTGAAGGATGCTGATCCTGCGGTAACGCGTGATTCATGCGCGCGGGCCATGCGTGACTTGGTTCTTGCGGGTGACGATACGGTGGCTGCGCAGTTGTGGAAGCTTGCCAAAGCAAAGGGCGCGCAAGATGCAGTGGCGCGTATTGCACTTGCACCGATCTTTCGCGCGGGCACCCGCGCGGAGTTCATGGAAGCATGGTCGATCGCCCGAGACCCCACCGACGAACAGCGTGATATGTTGTGGCACTTGTGGGCGCTTGACATTCCTACGCTGCGCGACCCAGTGACCCTGACAACACTCAAGAATGCCATGCGATCTCCGCGCTTAGACATGGACGCGCAGGCATTGCTTTCAGCAGTGCGCGCCGTTGATGGCCGTATTGCCGCCGACACATGGGTGAATGAATTGATTTCCAAGACCCCCGATGTGGAAGCACGGCGCAAGCTTGCGCAACTTCTCGGTCCCAATTAACGCGCGCTTGCGCCCTTGGCACCTGGTCCCGCACCCACCCCCGCACCGTCGGCACTTGCGCCGTTCTTGACGCCAAGCCCGTCGCCCGCCGCATCACGCACGCGCTCGGCAACCTTGGTTGGGTCGTGTTCAAACGCGACTGGTGCTCCCGGCGCATTCGGCTGCCGTACCCCAAGGAACCGCTCGTTTGCAGCTTGTTCAGTGCACGCCAGCAGCGCAACGGTTCCAGCGAATGTTGGATGCAACTGGTCACGCTGAATCAGCGCTCCGTCTAACTCTTCGCTCCAACTGCGGCGCCCAGCTTGAAACGGCTGCCCAGAGCGCAGGTCATCAACCAACTTTGCCAAGGGCAGTATCGCCACGCGTGGCTTGTCCTTGGCCCACGCACGAATTCGCTCATTGGCAAGCGCAATCGTCTCCAGCTTGGGCATCTGTGCTTTGGAAAGCATCTTGCCCACAGCAAGCGACATGTCCGGCACATCACCAACTACAAGCGGCACACCTGCATCCACAATACGGTTGAGTTGCGCAAGGCCCCGCTCTAGCAACTGCAAGCGTTGCGTTTCATCTTTGATGGGAGTTCGGTCCGCACTGAGCGCTCCGTACACAAACCAAAATAGAAAGTCATCGGCAAATACCATGGTGATGCGCGGCTCTTGGGTGAGTGCTGCATCCACTTGCGCGCTTCCCATCACGCCTGGATTGGTAAAGAAGAGGCCCGAGGCATCGCCCGTCACCTCGCCTGCGCTCACGCGCGCCATCGAAGCAAGGCGCGCCACCGTCATCGGCTCAAGCCGTGCGGGATGCGTGCGGGGCAGCGGGGCACGAACCCCAAAGCCGGCACTGGCACTGGCGCCCATGACATGCACATGCGCATACAACTTCGCCGGATCAATACCCGGCGTGGCATCGCGCGCCAGACTCACTGGCATCGCTGCGGGCACAGCAACTAATAGCGCCACGAACGAAAGCGCCAGTGCCAGCGCCGACAACGCGCGCAGTCCAAATCGGTGGCTTTGCTCATTCATGCTGGATCCTCTCCGTGCGGTAGCACGCGCACTTGCGCTTTCTGATTTGCAACCAAATGCCCGGGCGGCACACTTTGCATGACAAACACACCGCCAGCAACCACGGATCCATCGCCAATCACCGTGTCGCCGCCAAGAATGGTGGCGCCTGCGTACACCGTGACTCGCGCTCCGAGTGTTGGATGTCGTTTGGTTCCCTTGCGCAATGAACCGTCGGCGTCGCGCTCAAATTTCTTAGCACCCAGGGTTACGCCCTGATAAATCCGACAGCCTTCACCAATGGTGCAGGTCTCGCCAATCACCACTCCAGTTCCGTGGTCAATGAACACGCCGCGGCCAATCTGCGCGCCAGGGTGAATATCAATGCCCGTCGCAGAGTGTGCAATCTCCGCAAGCATGCGCGGCAGAATTGGAACTTCTCGAATCCACAATTCATGCGCAAACCGATGTGCCGTCAAGGCAGTGATTCCTGGGTAGCACAGAATCACTTCGGCAACACTTTGCGCCGCTGGATCGCCGCGGTACGCAGCTTCGACATCGGCTGCAAGCGCAGCACGGATCGTGGGGATCTGCGCCAGGACCTCGCGGCAGATGCCATCAACGGCGGCATCCTGCTCAGGCTGGTTACCCGGCGCGGCTTCCACCGCACGCCGCGCTGCAGCAATGCACTGCGCAAGGGCAATCCGTAGCGCCGGTACGCGCTCGGCAACGAACGCTTCAATCGCACCGGGTTCGCTCGCAGTCCGTGCGTCGCGGGTCCCGCCGCCTTCGGTGTTCATGAGGTGGAACCCCGGAAACGCAATTTCACGCATCGCGCCCAAGAGCTGTCCCGCGGATTCACGGTCAATCGCCAGCAGTTGGCCGATCCGCGCGGTGGCAGGGTGCGCCGCGATCGATGCCGCGATCGACGCCGTGATCGCCTCATGAATTCCGTGCTTTGGCGCGATGCTCATCGTCCACGATCGTATCGGGTTCGGCTATCCTCGCCCGCCCGCGCCGATCGTTGGCGCCTCGCATCCAGAGCCCCCTGAAGCACCTATGGCGATCCTCATTGACGGTAACACTTCGGTCATCTGCCAAGGAATCACTGGCACATCCGGCGCCTTTCACACCAAGGGCTGCTTTGAGTACGGAACGCGCATGGTTGGCGGAACCACCCCAGGGAAGGGCGGTCAGAAGGACGCCAACGGACTGCCCATCTTCGACACCGTTGCGCAGGCAGTCCGGTCAACCGGCGCTGCCGCCACGATGATCTTCGTTCCGCCCCCATTTGCCGCCGACGCCATCCTTGAAGCCGCCGACGCTGGCGTCAAGACCATTGTGGCCATCACCGAAGGCATCCCGGTGCAAGACATGATCCGCGTGCGCGCGCGCCTCGCTGGGTATCCCGAGTCCGTGCTGGTGGGCCCCAACTGCCCGGGCGTCATCACTCCTGGGCGCAAGACCGGTACCCCCGGTCGCTACGAAGGTGGCTGCAAGATCGGCATCATGCCGGGCTACATTCACACGCACCGCCTCGACGCTTCTTCTCGCAAGGCGGTTGGCATTGTCAGTCGGTCCGGAACGCTGACCTATGAGGCTGTCTGGCAGACCAGCGAACGCGGCATCGGTCAGTCCACCTGCGTGGGTATCGGTGGCGATCCGGTCAAGGGTCTGAACTTCATCGACATCCTGGAAATGTTCGCCGCCGACCAAGACACGGATGGCGTCATCATGATCGGCGAGATCGGCGGCACTGACGAGGTGGAGGCTGGCCGATGGATTCAAGCCAACATGCAGCACAAGCCAGTGGTGGCGTTCATCGCGGGGCGCACCGCTCCTGCCGGGCGCCGCATGGGTCACGCGGGTGCCATCATTGGCGGTGCCGATGACACAGCGCAGGCGAAGATGGATGCCCTGCGCAGCTGCGGGCTGAATGTGGCAGAAAGTCCCGCCGACCTCGGATCCATGATGTTGAGCAGCCTGACGGCAGCGGTTCACAGCCACGCCTAGCCCAAACGGGCGGTCGTGATTGCACATTCGCTAGCACGGCAAAACCTCGATTTTTAAGGGGTTTTTAGCTGTATGCGCATAGTTATTCGACTATGCCGCCGGCGCCCCACACGCGCCGCTAACAAATTCCGAGCACTGTTTCTTGACCGATCAAAAAGGGGGGGCACCATGCAGGTGTTCTGGGGTGACACGAGAGGTCGGTCAAAGGGCGTCTAGCTCGGCGAATGCGCCGCGCAGATTGAAACATTGGCTTTGTTTGTTTCTTGATTTCCCTTCCCTTTCCCTATCGGAGTCCTTGTAAATGAAATCTCTCTTGTTCGCTGCCGCTACGGCGGCTCTTGTCGCAACGTCCGCATCAAACGCCGCGCTCGTCTACGGCGGCGGCACAGAAACTGGCTCCCGCTTTAACGCTGGCGCTGGTGCGATCACTTACATGAACTGCTTCACGGCGATTGACGGCACCGGAGCTCAAACCCAGCTCGCGGTCGACAGCGCGATCGTCGGCATTCGCCGCCTCGTAGCTGCCGGTGTGCTGACTGATGTCGGAATCAAGATCTATGCCGCCGAAATGACCTTCGACGGAACCAACTTCGGTCGAGGCGCCAACTACGAGATCTATTCCTCCGCTTCCCTCGGCGCTGGCACTGCGAGCGTCACTCAGCTGGTGAACACGGGCGCGGTATCGGGTGTCACCCTGAACTTGGAAACCGTCTCCAACGCGGGCTTGGGTGGTTGGTGGATCGGCGTCGAGTTCACCGGCGCAAACGCCGCAAACACGTCCAACGGCTGGCGCGTCACGAACGCCCCCACCACTGGCGCGTCTCTCAACGCCTTCGGCATCTACAACAATGCCGGTAGCGGTGTGTTCGCCGCCTTCTTCGCCTTCGGCACTCCGCCGGGAGCCTCGCCCAGCCGCATGATGGTGGACGTGAACGGAACGCTTGTGCCAGCTCCAGGCGCCATGGCTCTCCTCGGAGTCGCTGGCTTGGTCGGTGCACGCCGTCGTCGCTCATAAGTCAGCACGACCTGCATGATTGATTCAGGACCCCGGCCTCACGGTCGGGGTCCTGTCGTTTTGCCACTCCAGGGTGGCGCGCATCGGTAACCTGCCGCTATGGCCACGGATCGGCCCTTCGCTGCAGCAACTTCTCGCTCTTCATTCGCCGCGCTGTACGGAAGCCGGACGATGCTGGTGTTATTGGTCCTGGGGTTTGCAGGCGGAGTGCCAAACGTCTTGGTCACCACGGTGGCGCAGGCATGGACCTCCAGCGCTGGTTGGAGCGTCACCGCCATCGGCGCGCTGACATTCTGTACGTTGCCGTACGCGCTGAAATTTCTCTGGGCACCGATTGTTGACGGCACTTCGCTGCCGTTGTTCGGGCGCCTCGGCCGCCGACGCGGTTGGTTGGTGGTGTCACAGTCGCTCGCACTGTTGGCGCTCGTCGCACTCTCGCTCTGGGGGCCCGTACCCACCGATCCCGCGCCCGGCATCGAATGGACTCCTGGCGAGTTTGCCGCGGCCGCACTGCACAACCGAATCTTCTTCGCACTGCTATGCGCCGCCGCGTTCTTCTCCGCCACCCAAGACATTGTTGCCGACGCGTTCCGGACCGAATCGCTTGAGCCCACGGAACTTGGCGCCGGTGCAAGCACGTTCGTATCTGGCTACCGCATTGCATTCGTGGTCTTAGGTGCGGGCGTACTGCTGGTGGCGGAGACCATCACCTGGCGCTTTGCAACGCTCGGCGCAGCACTTGCCATGGGGCTTGGCGTGGGGGCAACACTCAGTGCGCGCGAGCCCGAACTTGCTAGCGGCACCAGACCAACGCTCACGGAGTCGCTGGTGCAGCCTGTCGCGCGGTTCTACTCAGCGTGGGGTGGACGGGTGCTGTTCCTGGCTGCCTTCGTGTTGCTCTTCAAGTTGCCAGACCAACTTGCCACCAACATCACCACGCCGCTCCTGATGAAGGGGCTCGCCTATTCGGCGGAGTCGATTGGCTGGGTCCGCCAGGCGTTCGGTTTCGCAATGACGATCGTTGGCGCCGCTGCAGGCGGTTGGATGGTGGCGCGTCTTGGGATCATTCGCTGCCTGTGGATATTCGGCCTCGCGCATTCGTTGAGCATTGCTGGGTTCTTGGCACTGGCCATTACCTATGGCGCAACCGTGCATGCCACACCAGCGGTTGCGCCACCCGTGTGGGCGCTCATGCCAGCCATCGCACTTGAGAACATAGTCATTGGAATGGTGACCAGCGGCTTTGTGGCATTCCTGATGTCCATCTGCGATCGTCGCTACACCGCCACGCAGTACGCCTTGCTCACGGCGCTGATGGCTGCCGGCAATGCGGTAGCAGGGGGCATGAGCGGTGCCGTGGCACAGGCACTCGATTACCCGGGGTTCTTAGTCGTAGCCATGCTGGCTGGAATCCCCGGATTGCTGCTCATTCCGTTTGTGAAACCGCCAGCGGCTGCGTTGTAGTATGGAGTGCATGTCCGATGTCGTCACAGCCCCGGCGCCTGCAGCTCTCCGAACGCCTCTTACCTACAAAGATTCGGGCGTCGATATCGACGCTGGTGATGAGGTGGTCGACCGCATCAAGGGTCTCCTGAAGCGCACGCATGGGCCGCGCGTCATGGGTCAGCACGGCGCGTTTGCGGGTATGTTCCGGCTTGATTACAACCAGAAACTGTTCAAGAACAACTACCGCGACCCAGTGCTGGTTGGCTGCACCGACGGTGTTGGCACCAAAGTGCTCCTTGCCGCCGAGCGCAAGATCTATGACACGGTTGGCATCGATTGCGTGGCGATGAACGTCAATGACCTCATCGTTCAAGGCGCCGAGCCACTGTTCTTCCTTGATTACTTGGGTCTTTCCAAGCTTGATCCCGAGGCAACCGCCAAGATGATCGAAGGCGTTGCCAAGGGTTGTGAAATCGCTGGATGCGCGCTCATCGGCGGCGAATGCGCGGAGATGCCGGATATCTACAAGCCCGGAGACTTTGATATCGCTGGCTTCTGTGTGGGCGTAGTGGAATTGGAGCGTGTCGTTGACGCGGCCCGAGTGAAGAAGGGCGACGTGGTCATCGGTCTCCGCTCCTCGGGCGTTCACGCCAATGGCTTCTCCCTGGTGCGCCGAATCATCAAGGACGCCGGGCTTGACCTTGACCGGATCTACCCGGAACTCGGTCCGGATCCGCTGTGGAAGGTCTTGCTTGAGCCAACCCGTATTTACGCCAAGCCAATCATCAAACTGTTGTCTGGCTACCGCAAGAAGAAGGTCGTCAGCGGGATGGCGCACATCACTGGCGGCGGACTCCCCGGCAACCTCTGCCGGGCGCTCGGACCGAAGGTGGACGCCGTCCTCGACCCGGCCGCTTGGACGCCCAACCCCGTCTTCCCCTTCCTGCGCGAGCATGGAAATGTGGCGCAAGATGAGATGTACCGGGTGTTCAACATGGGTATTGGCTACACGCTGATCGTCCGACCGGCTTTCGCGGATGCCGTATGCACGAAGTTGGCGCGGATGGGGGAAACCGCCATGGTTATCGGCGAGATTGTCAAGGGATCCGGCGCCGTGCGAATCTGATTGGCAGATAACACGGACGAAATTTCCACTTATTTACAGGAATGTCATGTTGTGTTCCTCACGGATGACGCCATAGTTGTCGAGACAGACCAAGTTCTCGTTTCCCATGACGGGGAGACGGGTTGGATTACGTTTATAAGTGTGTGAGGTTTGCATTTATTTCACTACGTGTCGGTGACAAGTCCACAGTGCCTGGCTTGTCACCGTCCCCGCATTTCGAGGCATTGAAGTCCCCGTTCACATTTACAAGGATGCAACGAACCATGAGAAACACCTTCTTCACCGCTTGCGCCGCGACAGTGCTCTGTGCATGTCCCGTCGTATTCGCCCAAGACGAATGCGTCACGGCACCCACGCTTGTCGCCGGCGTTGCCACGCCGTTCGACACCACCACGGCAACCGCCACGGCTCTTCCAGCCGTGACCGACGCCCTGTGCACGGGAACCTTCCTGAACTGGGGTGCATCCCCTGATGTTTGGTTCAAGTGGACGGCAACAGAAGCTGGCAGCGCCACCTTCTCCACCTGCTTGGCGGGTTCATACGACACCTCATTGGTTCTGTACTCAGGTAGCTGCGCTTCGTTGGTTGCAGTCGGTTGCAACGGCGACTCCGCAGCGGATGCTGGTTGCCAGCAGTACTACTCCTCGGTCACGCAAACCGTGGCTGCGGGCACCACCTACTACGCTCGCATTGGTGGTTACAACGGCGGCAGTGGCGCTGGTGCAATTACCGTCACCTTTACCGGGACAGCCGCAGGCTGCCCAGGCACTGGTGATTGCGGCACAGTGCATGCCACCCCAGGCTGCGTTGACGTAACTTGCTGCGGCTCAGTGTGCGCGCTTGATCCATCATGCTGCGACACGACATGGAGCCAAGGCTGCGTTGACCTGGCTATTAGCCAGTGCGGCATCTTCGTTTACAACTGCACCCCAGGCGTGCCCGCCAACAACTGCGCCACCAACCCAACCCTGGTGACCGCTGATGGCAGCAAGCCCTTCAACAACATTGGCGCAACTCAGGATGGGCCGGACTACGGTACTACCTGCGGTTCCTTCAACAATCAGTGCAACAACGACGTTTGGTACAAGTTCACGGCAGGCGCCAACGGCGAAGTAACTGTTTCGAACTGCGGTACGACGACCGTTGACACCAAGATGGCCATCTACGACATGGGCACCAGCCCAGCGACCTTCAACTACAACACGCTCCCAGACGTGTTTGTTGGTTGCAACGACGACGGCGCTGGTGGAACTTGCTACTTGACGGGCAGCACAACTCCGTTTGCATCAAGCCTCACGGTCAGCGTTTCGGTTGGTCGCACCTACCTACTCTGCGTGTCGAGTTTCGAATTGGGCGACACCGGCACTGGTTCGGTTCTCTTCAACCTGCCCGAGCCATGCTCACTGCCGTCCTTCACGACAGCAGAAGTTGAGACCTGTGGACAGGCCATCAACAATGGCTGCGTTGAAACGGTTGCTCAGTACCAGTCCATCAATGTTGCTGTTGGAACCCCAACGACCATCGGTGGCACCTTCTTCGCAACCGGTGGTACTCGTGACGTTGACGCGTACGTGTTCACCATTCCATCCGGAATGACCGTGACCGCTGAAACGTTCAGTGCTTCCAATGTGGTCACGGCCATGTACAACGGCTTGCCTTGCGCCACGCAATTCATTGCGAACGGCACCGGTGCATGCCCACGTACTCAGTCGTTCTGCCTCCCAGCTGGCACGTACTCCATGTACGTTGCTCCACAGGAGTTTGACCTCAACCCATGCGGCAATGGTGTCTTCAACAACTACGTGTTGAAGCTCACTGCCGTCCCTGCCACCTGCCCAAGCTTCGGTGACACCTGTGGCTACACAGTTTCATCGTCGGTGACGCAGAACACGGATCAGACGGTCTCCGTCTATAGCCGTGGTTGCTTGCTCGCCTGCGGCACGGATGACACCGTGTTCAGTACGGAAGTCAAGATGGCTCGTAGTTTCCCTGGTCTCAACACCGGCGCGCTCGGATGCGTGACCGTTGGTGTCTCCAACGTTAAATACGGCGCTGACGGGGTTGCCTTTGCCGGCGGTCCATTCACTGCGAAGCTCGGTCTCTACCGCGACACTGACGGCGGCGACCCAGTTGGACCAGAGTTGGTGCTGATCTCTGAGAAGGAGTTCTCTGTTCTCGGTGGATTTGGCCTGCTCACCTACAGCTTGCCAACCGCCCTCAGCCTCACTGGCAACACCAACCCAATCGTGGTTGTTCTCAGTGGTCTGATCGGTGGCGGCTGCGATCCAGCCACCAACAACGTCTTCGGTGGCGTTGGTGGTGCAGGTTCGACGGCTCCTTGGTACGTGCAGAGCACTGACCCCAATGGAATCTGCGACGATGGTGGCGTGTTCGTCCCAGAGGTCGATCAGACCAACCAGTGGATCGTCACTCTCGGAATGGTGGAAACCACTCCGCCGTGCCCAGCTGACCTGAACGACGACAATGTCGTCAACGGTGCTGACCTTGGTCTGCTCCTCGGCTCATGGGGTGTTTGCCCAGGCTGCCCAGCCGACCTCAACAATGACGGCATCGTGAACGGTGCTGACCTTGGTCTGATGCTCGGTTCATGGGGACCATGCCCGGTCTGATGTGAACGCACCCCGCTGGGTGGGGTGATAAAGTGAGTTCTGCGTGGCCCCTGGATTCGTCCGGGGGCCACGTCTTTTTTAGTGGTCGTCGCGCCAGCGTCGGCCCTGTTTGCGCTGGCCGTCCTTCTTCTTGCCTTCCAGTCGGCGCTGGACGCTTCCCCATGTGGGCTTGGTCTTCTTGCGGACTTTGGGACGGATGGCTGCCTGGGAAACCATGGTGCGGAGCCGGCCTTCGCACGCATCCTTGTTCTGCAGCTGGCTGCGGTGCAGGTCACAGCGGTACAGCAGTTCGCCGTCACCCACAAGGACGCTGATGGCAATGGCACGCAGGCGTTCCAGGGCGGCATCGTCAAGACCGCCGATGTCCACTGCGCGGACACGGAGAATGGCGGCCGTGCTGGCTTTGTTGACATGCTGACCACCCGGGCCCCGAGCGGTAGTGAAGCTCCACTCCATGTCTTGCGGACGAATCCACGTGCCGCGTCCCAGATCGACCGCCCCGGGTGGCCGCCGAGGCTTGGGCGGGGGCGGTGGGGGGCTTGATGGGTAGGCTTCCGTCATGGTCACGCTCATTGTCGCAGGTTGGTTGATGATGCAGGCTGCCGTGCCTGTTTCCTCAACGGTGAGTTCCGCGGCAGTGCCTTCATCGGCTTCATCGGCTTCATTGCCTTCCTCGGATTCATCTGCGGCATCGGCATCATCGATGCCGGGTGCGATTCCCCTCGATTCATCGGCCGCTCGGATTCTTGGCGTGGCAGAAGCGCCAGCCGTGACCGCGGATGTTGGCGTGTGGGTGCCCAGGCTCACCGGCACAGCGCAAGTTGGCAGCGGCGGCACGTCGTTCGATCTGAATGATGACTTGGCGGTGGAAGGCAGCAGCGCGGGGGTTGCTGGCGAGTTTGCCGTGACCATTGGTCGCTGGCGGTTTGGAGGCATGGGATTCTCAGCGTCCACTTCAGGCAATGAGAATGCCGTCAAGGGCGGAACCTTTGGCGACACCAACATTTCCGTGGGCGATCAGATCAAGGGCAGCTACAGCGCATGGATGGCAGGGGCAGAAGTGGGGTACGTGGTGTACCGCCCCAGTGCAGATGAGCCGTGGGCGTGGAGTGATGAGGGTGACAACCGCGACGCGGCATCCAAGGCGTTTGGTGCCAACGGCCGGCCGCTCTTTGACCCGCAATTCCTGCTGCTTGGTGGAGCGCTGCTGTTTCATTACGACCAGACGGTGGAAAATGTCACCGTTCCCAGTTCGTCAAGTTTCGATCGCACCGTTGGATGCCTGTACGGCGGCGCAGGTCTTGATGTGCGCATTGGGTTCGACGGTCGAGTGCCGCTCGTGCAGGACTTGCGTATTTATGCAAACGCGGGCGTTGGTCCGTCGATTCCGGATGCAGACATCATTTGGCTACTGCGTGCTGGTATTGCCTTCATGATTAATGAGAATATTGGCGTGGAGTTTGGGTACCGACTGTTTGACTTCGATATGCAGGACGGTCCATCCACGGTGGATGCTGGCTTGCGCGGGCTGTTTGGTGGCGTTTCAGTTCGCTTCTGAGGAGGAAGCATGGCGCGGAGCAACCTATTTTTACGCGCAAAGATCCGGCACATTGTCCTGACGCGGACGGCGGACCGTCTGACATTGGGGATGTTGGGGCGGCGCCATCGTGCGCAGCCGATTGAGGTGCGCACCGTGGAACTGTGCATTCCGCAGTGGCCGCAGGCATATGACGGTGTTCGTATTGCGCACTTGACGGACTTCCATCTTGGTGAATTGATGCACGTTGGGCAAGCGCTGGATGCCGTGCAACGCGTGGCGTGCCTGAAGCCTGACATGGTGGCATGCACGGGTGATGTTGTGGATTTAGATTTGCATGGAATGGGAGCAGAGGACTTGTTGTCAGCCATGGGATCAATGGAGGCGCCGCTGGGGCGGTTCTTGGTGCTTGGCAATCACGATCATCTTGATGATGGACACATGCTTGCGGCCATGGCTTCCATGCGCGGCCTGCAGGTGTTGCATGGCGCGGTGGTGCCGGTGGGTGATGCGAGTGATCCGCTGTTGGTTGGCGGTGTTGATTGGGCCAGCACCGTGCGAGCGCTGGACCAGCGCGTGGCGGAGTTGCCGCAGACGCCGCATCTCTTGTTGGCGCACAATCCGAAGGCGTTTCATGCTGCCGCGCGTCGTGACATTCCACTGACATTGAGTGGGCACACGCACGGCGGACAGGTGGCGTGGAAGGGCAAGCCGCGCGCCAATGTTTCGTTTGCGCATCGATTAAGCGCGGGGCTTTACCAACGCAATGGATGCTCGCTCTTTGTGAGCGTGGGCGCGGGTGCGTGGTTTCCATTGCGGGTGCATTGCGCGCCCGAGGTGTTGGTGATTACGGTGCGGCGGGGTGCGGCGCAGTGATTTGCGTTGCTGCGATGCATGGATAGGTTGGGTCGATGGGTGCTGCTTCCGGAAATAGGCGCGCTGGGAGGCTGTATGTGATGATTCAGCCGACCAAAGGGGAGCTCCGCGTCATGGGAGGCGGGCGCTCGCCTGAAGAATCATGTCCCGGGTGAGGAATTTGTGGCAAACTGATGTCACAAGGAGTCACTACTCATGACCGACACTGCCGCTTCCACGAATGCCGCCTGCTCTTCATCCGCCTCTTGCTGCTGCCCCTGCGAAGGTCGTATCAAGAAGTTGGAGAAGACGGTTTCCCGAATTCGCCTCTGGCTGTTTGTTTCGCTGGGTGTGCTGATCTTCTTGATCGGCGTTGCGATTGGCAAGGGGAACGGTGACGACCGCGATGGTGGCGATGGCCGCGAGAGTCGTCATGAAGAGATCCGCCGCGTAGAGATCATGGGCGACCCGATGGCGGGTGGAATGATCATGGGCGGACCGATGATGGGTGGAAACATGCAAGGCGGAAACATGCAGGGTGGTCCTGGCCCCGGTCCGCAACACGGTCCGATGATGGGTGGCCCCGGCCCGCGTGATGATGGCATGCGTGGCGGTCCTGATCGTCGCCCCAATATGGGTGGCGAAGGACGCGGCAAGGATGGTCCCAAGCAGAAGAAGAGCGGCAAAGACAAGGACTGACATTCGCGCGCGGGGCGAACTCTTCGCGTCACCTTAACCGTAATGCTTGCCGAAGCGATTCGCGATGAAGTCGCTGAACGCTACGTCTTCGTTGCGCACAAATCCGTGTGATGGAAGTTTGCCTTCGCGCAGGAGATCAAGCACGGCGGTGATGCCGCAGGCGGTGGTGATCTGGATAGCCGTCCAATGATGGCCGCCGATCTCTTTGTGCCGAACGATCTTTGCGTAGGTGCGCTCGGTGTGCCGACCGCCAATGTCGCCAGTGGCGCTCACGAAGATCGCCACGATGTCTTGCGCAGTGGTGGGCAGGGCGCGTTCGAATGCGGCCTTCAATTCTTCGCGGTGCTCGCGGAATCCAAGATCCCACAATAGCAGCTTGAGAATGGCGTTATGGCCGGGGTAGCGCATGGTCTTGTAGGACAGGTGCTTCACCTTGCCCTCCAGCGTGGACGCAAAGGTTCCGAGTCCGCCGGAAGTGTTGAAGGCTTCAAACTCAATGCCGTCAATCATCATGTGTTCGAGCCCTTCGAGCGCAGGAACGACGGTGACTTGGCCGTCAACAACAGCCTCGCATGGTTGGATGTACTCATTGATGAGACCATCGGTGGACCAAGTGAGGTTGTACTTCAGTGCGTTGGATGGGAACTCCGGAAGCGCGCCGACGCGCATCTTCACTTCGTGCATTACACCCATGCCTTGAATGACATGGTTGGCGGCAATAGTGATGAAGCCGGGCGCAAGTCCACATTGTGGAATAAACGCAGTCTTGGCACCCTTGGCGAGCTCCATGACTTTCTTGGTCACGGCAACGTCTTCGGTCAGGTCAAGGTAGTGAACGCCAGCAGCCTTGGCATGCTCGGCGATCATTGGGTTGCAGAAGAACGGTGCACAACTCACCACGGCCCACTGTCCGGCGAGCGCCTTATCAACGGCGGCGGTGTCATCAAAGCGTCCGTGCATGCCTTGGGCGCCCGGAGCCAATGCCAGCGTTTCTGCGATGGACTTCTCATGCGAGTCCATCACTCGGACTTGGTAGTCGCCGGAGCACTGCAGGAGACTTGCAACCATGCGACCAATTTTTCCAGCGCCGAGTACGAGAACATTCTTCATAGGGGGAGACCGTGTATCTATCGAGTGACGAATGAGAGTGGGAACGAAGAGTGAATGGCAATGATCATGCCAGTGATTATGCCGGCGAAGCAGCGATGGTTTCGCCCACTTCGTGCATCAATTCACCCATGGTTTCTGGGCCAAAGGAGAAATTCAGGCCGGCGGCCTTGAACAAGGCTGGGAGTGGTTGACTGGAGCCCAGTGCCAAGCCCTTCTTGTAGTTGCCGAGCGCATCGCTTGGGTTCCGCTTTGCCTGCATCCACATCTGCAGTGCACCGAGTTGCGCGATGCCGTACTCGATGTAGTAGAAGGGAAGGCCGAAGATATGCAGCTGGCGGTGCCACATGGTCCGCAGCGAGTCCTCGTGACCCGTCCAGTCGATGGCGGATCCAAAGCGGTTATTGAGGTGCAGCCAGTATTGTTCGCGATCGTTGCGCGTGTGCGTGGGATTCAGATAGACCCAGTGCTGGAACGCGTCGATGGTTGCGACCCATGGGAGCATGGTGCTGAGCGACTCAAGGTGATCGCGTCGGGCACGCGATGCGTCGTCTGCTGAGTAGAACTCTTCAAGGTAGGGGAAGGTGAGCAGTTCCATGCTCATGCTGGCAACTTCCGCAAACTCCATTGGGCTGCTTCGGTAGGCAACCAAGGGGTCGTGTGCAGCAAGCAGGCTGTGGAAAGCGTGGCCGGCTTCGTGCACCATGGTGATGACGTCGCGGTGCAATCCAGCGGCGTTCATGAAGATGAATGGTGATCGGGTGCGCTGCCGCTGGTATTGGTAACCGCCGGGCGCTTTGCCCTTGCGGCTTTCAAGATCCAGGCAATCTCCGCGGCGCATGCTGTCAAACATGGTCCCGAGTTCAGGATCCATGCGATGGAAGATGGCGCTGGAACGATCGACAAGTTCTTCTGCGCCTTCGAACGGCTTGAGCGGCGCGCGGCCGTGCAGATCAACCTTGATGTCCCAGGGCTTCAGTGCAGGAATTCCGAGGACCTTTGCACGTTCGGCGTTGAGTTTGCGCAGGAGTGGAACGCACACTTTTTCTGCGCCTTCGTGGAAGGTGGTGCAGTCGGCGGGCGTGTAATCAAAGCGTTGCAGGCGAGCGTGTTGGAAGTCTCGGAAGTTGGAGTAACCGCCGTTCAGCGCCATCTGATGACGGTGTGCCAGCATGTGGTCAAAGATGTCATTGATGCGATCGACGTCGTTGAGGCGGCGGGCGGAGACGGCCTCCCAGCTTGCCTGTCGGCGTGGGCGATCGGTCTCTTCCAGGTAGCGCGCCATTTGCGGAAGCGTGCGCTCTGCGCCGTCAAAGGTGACGGTCATGGCGCCGTTGATCTCGCTGTACTGCTGGTCAAGCTTGGTGACTTCGGTCTCAATAGGAATGTTCACTTCGCAGAACATCTCAACTGAGCGACGCAGGCTGCGGAGGAGAACGCTGTAGCGTTGCGGGTCCAACTGCTGGGCGAATGGGCACTCGGCGATCTTGCGATCGAGGGCAAAGCCGATCTTCTTGAGTTCCGGCTCTACGTTCTCAACGAAATCCAGGTAGCGCTTGCGCGCGAGTTCATCGTCGGTGTGACGCGTCATCTGGATGTAGAGATTGGCGGCTGATTCTTCCGCGGCGGCATCGAGTTCGCTGCGGTCCAGGAGCAGACGCTCAAGCGCGGCGCAATCATGAATGGTGCGACCCACCAGCTGCGAGTACAAAGGTTCAAGCGCAGACCATTTGCTGCCATCAATGACGGCGGGAACAAACGTGGATGCGGGGGGATGGCCTGGGCTTGTAGTGCTGATGGTCATGTTTAAAATTTCCGAAGCTCGTAAGTCGGTCATAGTAGCCCTCCCCGGCGCCTTGAAAATTATTGGTCGCGACGTTTGTGGCGCGGCGAGCGGCGGACTTTAGTGTCCGCGGACAGTGACCGCGATGGCGGGCAGGCCCGCTCGTGCTCGCACCAGTTCGGCAATCAGGTCGGCTTCCAGTCGCCCAGCGCACAGAACGAACAGCGTGCTGCCGCTGCCGCTGACATGGACGGTGCGGGCGGCGGCCTCTTGTACTTCTGCGATCTCGTCTTCGAGCGCGGGTGCAGCGGCGATGGCGGCTGCGGCCAGGTCATTGAAGGGCGCGTCATGCGTGAGTGAATCCATGGCAGCGAGCGCACGAACGCGGTGTGTTTGCAGCGCGGCGTCTGGGCGGAGCGTGTCAAACTTTCCGTACACGGGGCCGGTTGGGCAAGCGATTGCCGGGAACACCAGCACGGCGTGGATGTCAGGAAGTTGGTCGTGATGTTCAAGCCGTTCGCCGAGGCCTTCCACGATGGCACTACCCCCGCGCACCAAGAACGGCACATCGCTCCCGAGGCCGCGAGCAATCTCAGCGAGTGTTGCGTCGTCAAGGCCGAGCTCGAAGAGTTCGTTCACGCCGCGCAGCATGGCTGCAGCATTGCTTGAGCCACCACCGAGACCACCGCCGACGGGAATTCGCTTTTCAAGTTTCATTCGCAGCGGGAGCTTGCGGCCGACGTGGCGTTCAAGTTCTAAGTGAGCGCGGACGGCGAGGTCGGTTTGGATGGGCCAATCGATGAGCGAAGTTCGCGGCGCATCGGGGGCCCAGATGATGGCATAGAGCGAGTCACGGCCTGCATCAAGACGGCGAAGGTGCAGGTCATCTGCAAAATCGGTGGTGACCATCCAACTGGCAATGGGGTGCATGCGATCTGCACCGGGTGCACCGACGGAGAGCGCCAAGTTGAGCTTGGCAGGGGCACGCACAAGGATTTCGCGGGGCTCAGACATGGCACGAAAGCGTAGCGCGTAAATAGGTGCCGTTCACCACTGTCCCTAATTTGCGCGCGGTGAAGTGAGTTGAGTCGTAAACCGCCCCCTCCGTTGCGCGCGGGACCCTCGGACGCGGACGGCTGCGCTTCACAAGGTTCCGCTTAGCCTCGGGCGAAACTGTTCGTCCGGTTGGCACCCACGGGGCGTACGTC
>Ga0247834_1003126_pt1 | contig 23073 bp, 4 predicted proteins | sample LaCruzMarch2015__8_FD_187118 | JGI IMG/M metagenome (GOLD analysis project Ga0247834, IMG submission 187118) | Freshwater microbial communities from meromictic Lake La Cruz, Castile-La Mancha, Spain - LaCruzMarch2015_12m | ecosystem: Environmental > Aquatic > Freshwater > Lake | place: Spain...
CCAAAAAAAGAAATCCTGAAAGGAGTGCGTTTTTCATGTTTGAAATGATGTAAGGTAATTTTATAGATTGTGTGACAATGTAGGTTGAATGAGGATTTAAAGTTCCACAAATCAACGCGTTCGTTGATGCTTTTGTGCGGAATATTCGATGAGTAGGCCCCAAAACCGGATAAATGGATCGGAATGGATTAGTTGTTAGTTGATAGTTGTGAGTTGATAGTTGATAGTTTTGCGCGCCAGCGCGTAAAAAATTGGCATTCAGCAACAACAACAACACGTTCTGGTGGTATTTGTATTGCAAACGGGAATCTGCTTGAAGAACGGTGGTTTGTTCCTGTACTTTGGTGAGGGTAAAGGCTGCTTGGGTGGAACCGTACCAACGGGTAGAATCGTTGGTGCCCGTAATGCGCATATCCTCAATATTTACAATTTGAGCAGACAATAGCTTGGAGTAAAAAAGCAAGGCAATAATCCCGAATTTACGCATGAAACAATGGGTTTAGGCTTCAAAACTGTAGGTTTTTAAGCAAGACATAGGGAAATAGGCGTTTCTGCTTGGGGGGCGTTTAGACGCGACCGGCGGGATTTTGCCTGTTTGCAATATTTGGGCCAAACTTGGATGCTGGTTTCGCGCAGATTTGTTTCCCGTAGATTTGTTTCCCGTAGATTTGTTTCGCGCAGATGTTACACAGATTTGTTTCACACAGATGTTACGCAGATTTGTTTCACACAGATGTTACGCAGATTTGTTTTTACAGATGTTACACAGATTTGTTTCACACAGATGTTACGCAGATTTGTTTTCACAGATGTTACACAGAAGTGTTTCTGCGTAACATCTGGGCTTTTTTTCCGCGTAGCATCTGCGTGAAATAAAACATATTTGATGTTATTTTTGAACCTTACCACCCGCATTCAAACGCCACCAATCCATGAAATTACTTCCAGCCCTAATGTTCTTCTCCTTTGTATCCGCCATAGCCGCCCAAAAAGTGCTCCCGCTCTACCCCGACACCATTCCCAATGAAATTCCCAGCCCCGACCAGGAAACCACCGAAATAAAACCCGACGGCGTACTGGTCATCCACCAGATCAGCAAACCGACCATTGCCGTTTATTTACCATCCAAACGCAAAGCCACAGGCACCGCCGTGATCATTTTCCCGGGCGGCGGGTATTCCGTGAACGCCTACCAGCACGAAGGCATCGACGTAGCCAAACAATTGGTAAAAATGGGGGTGGCCGCATTTGTCGTGAAATACCGGGTTCCCAATCCCGCCACCATGTCCAATCCCACCATCGGGCCCTTACAAGACGCCCAACAGGCCATCAAAACAGTACGTGAAAACGCCAGCGCTTGGGGGATCCATCCGAGTAGGGTTGGGGTGCTGGGCTTTTCTGCGGGCGGACATTTAGCGGCCTCTGCCGGTACCCACTTTCAGGAAGTCCTGATCCCCAACGCGGAAAACACCTCCGTCCGGCCCGATTTTATGGTGCTCATCTACCCCGTGATCAGTTTTATGCCCGGCATTGGACATACAGGATCATCCGACCGATTGATTGGGAAAAATCCGACGGAAGCGCAGCAAAAAGCCTGGTCCAATGAACTGCTGGTAAACGCCCAAACGCCCCCTACGTTCCTCGTACATGCCACCGACGATGGCGGCGTTAGTCCGCTCAACAGCATTTTGTTTTATGAAGCACTTCGCAAAAACAAGGTTGCCACCGAAATGCATTTGTACCAGCGCGGCGGACACGGATTTGGGTTGTATATAAAAGGTAGCAAGGTGCGGTGGATGGATGCGTGTCGGGAATGGATGGGGTTGTAGGGACAAGTCGAGACTTGTCCCAATACGTGTAAAAATGAACACCGAATATTCATCCGGCCTTTTATGTGAAGAATCCACTTCTTAGCAGGCATGACCAACCTGTTGAAAATATTGATTACATAAAATAAATTTAAATTAATAGGTATACATCTTAAATATTTCGGTGTACCTTGCGGGCGCAATGCTAACATTGATTATTTTGGTGTAGTTTTTGTAGGTACACTATTGGCATTTCTTCCATTTATTCCAACCGATTTACCCTCCACCTCTGTGTAGTGCGCTGCATTACATCCTATTATTACAATTGATCTTAATCTGGTTTTAATTTTCTGAAGGTCCAAGCGCTTAAACGTGCTGCATGGGTCCTGTTAATGCTTTACATCTTTGCGGGCCATTGGTATTCGCGAGTGGGGTAAAATTATGGTGAATCTATTGAATTACAATAACATACAAATTCCTGTCATGACTCAACACTTACAAATTGCTTCCACCCTGAAATGTTTTTTCATTTTGGGTTTTCTCTCCTTGCATACTTTCGTTTTCGGACAAGCTTCCGTACCTAAGATCAGTTTTCAGGGTGTATTAAAATCCGCATCCGGCGCACCGGTTGCCGATGGTGAGTTCACCTTTACCTTTTCTTTTTGGAAATCCTTAACGGGTACTGCCAATGCCGATAAATTGTTAAAAGTTGGGCAATCGGACCCCAATAACGCAGCCAACCAATGGTCTGAAACCGTCACTTTAGGTGTTGCGGGCGGTATTTATTCGCATAACCTGGGTTCGGTTACGCCGCTCAACCCATCCAACTTTAATGGTCCGGTATATTTGAACATTAAAGTAGGAGGTAAGGATTTGGTGCCACGTACCGAATTCACGTATTCGCCATTCTCTTTCTCGGTCGCCACCGCTCAAACGGTGGCGTGCTCCGGTGCAGTGGGCGACATCAAGTATTCGATTCTTTCGCCAGACAAATTTAAAGATGTAAACGGCGATTGCTGGGTGCCTTTGGATGGTCGTTCACTCAATTCCAACGATGCTTTGTATGCCTTAGGCGTAACGGACTTGCCCAATGCAGGTGGTACGTTCATTCGTGCGCAGGATTTTGCAGTGGTATCCGGTTCGGAAGCATGGAAGCCTAAAAATGCCAGTGATAATGACCCGGATCGGACTGCCAGTTCAACCGTAGGCACCTTGCAGGCGGATGGCAATAAATCGCACAACCACAGTGGCTTTACGGCAACGGATGGAGCGCACTCCCACACCAGCCAAACAACCCATTTAGTAGATAATGATGACAATGATGACACGAGTTGTGCAATTGCCACTCCTTGTGGTAGTGACGCAAGTGGGTCAACACAAACCAGTGTGGATATCTCAAACAGCGGTTCCAGCCACCGCCACGCAATCAGTTCGGATGGTATCGCTGAGTCCCGCCCCAAAAACCTGAACTTTTGGGTGTACGTCCGCATCAACTAAATCAGGCTTTTCTCTTTCCATTGATTGATTAAAATCACCATACCGATGAATAAATTTTATCTCGGTGTGCTTGTAGGGCTATTCCTTACAAGTACAGTTGTTATGGCGCAAGTCACCACTTGCCTGCCCCCAGTTGCCGAAGACTTTCAGGGCACTGTTTACCTCAATTACGGTTTTGCCAACAATACCTTTTCTACGCAATATCGCGTAAGTGGCACCGTTGGTCAACCCTTGGTCGAAACGGCCTTGAGTACCACCAATATTTCTATCTCCGGCTTTTGGTCGCAATTCCTCGTTCCGCCGCTTCCGCCTACGGTTACGGCTTCCCAGGGGGATTACCTCGACCGGATTCAGGTAAGTTGGACACCAAATCCATTGGGCGCAGCACCCACCGGTGGTTATAAGCTTTTCCGCGATGGCGTTTACCAGGCTTTGCTCGATCCAAACACCTATAATTACAATGATTATAATGTAATAGCAGGCAAGGCCTATACTTATGCCGTAAAAGGCGTAAACGAATATGGGGATGGCCCAACCAGCGAAACGATTGGTTTCCAGGTACCCAATGGTACCGTTACAGGGCGGGTTTCTACTCAAAATAGCAATCCGGTCAACAACGCACAGATTGCTTTGATGCCTTTGCAGGGCTTTTCTTTGGTGTTTGATGCCGAATCCGGTACCAACAAACATGGAGGAGCGGTTGCAGTAGATACCATTTCTGGTAATAAATTTTTCCCTACTGCTGGAACGCAGGATTATACAATCACCTTTTGGGTTAAAAACAAGGGTAATTTTACAGGGACACTCTTGTCTTTTGAAGGTTATCCTTTAGAAATAAAAGGATATGGCGATGGCGTCCAGGTGTACTTGAATGGCGTGGAAGCATCTCCCAAAGTGGTGTTTGAGGCGGGTACAGAAACCGCATGGCACAACATTGCAGTATCGCACACAGGCCAGGTGATCCGGGTGTACCTGGATGGCGCTTTGAAAACATTAAAAACGGTAAGCAACCCAACTGCCGCAAGCACACGTATGTTTTTGGGCGACAGAGATCAATCTACCAGTGGATGGCGCGGAAACCTGGATGAGTTGCGCATTTATCATCGCCGCTTGAATGAAATTGACTTGCGCGAGGTATTGGCTGGTACCGCATCGTCCAAAACACCTAATTTGAAGTATTACTGGAAATTCGATGAACAATTGGGTGAAAAGTCGTTCGACATTATAAACAGAGTCAAATTGTTCTTCTGCGGTTCTTATTTTTCCAGTGCAGCATCCAGCAATGGCGATCGGATTGACATACCGCATGTTAATACGGCTGCACGTACAGATAGTACTGGTTTTTATACGATTGAAAGCGCCAGTTATGGCACCGGTACTACCTTTACGGCAGTCCCTTCCAAAAATTTCTATTTGCGGTGGGCTTTGCAGTTTATAAAAAACAGTAAATCTTACGCTGTTTTGCCAGATTTTTCGCTAACGCCGAAATCTACGGTGGAATTGTCGGTTTACAGCGACGGTCCCGACCCAAGTACCCAGACGCTATTGTCTAAATGGTGGGGTCCAAACCGTTTTTCCTTAAAATTGATTCCAAATGTCACCGACCCTGCCAAAAGCGACCTGGTGATGGATATCAACGGCGGTGTTGGCCAGGGAACAAAGGTAGGTGAAGTCGCTACCGGGTACACGCACTTGGCTTTTACCATCGACAGCAGCAGTGCAAGCAGCCGCACCATCACAACCTACATCAATGGCAACCTCTCCTCTACCAATGTATTTAACAACGTAAGTGGTGATTGGTCGGATGTTGATACCCGTTGGGTGTTGGGTGCCGACCGTGCTGGATCGGGTCCATATACGGATGTTATTAATTTTAACAATTTTTATTCTGGTCTGATTGATGAATTTGTCGTGTACAATTCCATTTTAGATCTATTAACCATCCAAAGCCACAATGTAGTAGCTCGGGAAATGGCAGAGCCCGGATTACGTGCATACTTTCCTTTAGATGAGGGCGATGGTACCCGACTGAATAACTGCGGTTCCTTACCGCTTGGGTTTGGAACGGCATATAGTACCAAATGGAATAATTATGCAAAATTCCCGAAAACGCAACCGCATGAATTTAACCCTAAAACCCGCCAGGTAACCCTCAACCCCAGTGTGACCTCGGTGGATCAGGTGGATTACACGGATATTTCTACTGTACCAGTGACGGGTTTTGTGCGGTACAAAAATACCGATTGCTTTGCTGCAAGCATTGAAATTACCAACGACGGCATTTCGTTTTTGCCAAAGGTCTTAACCGATTCGGTGGGTAAATTTGTGCTGGATGCAGAACCGGGCAAAAGTTACCGCCTGGTTCCAAAATTTGAGGATCACCAGTTTATCCCGGCTGTTTGGGAAGTGATCAAAGTGACTACACCCATTGCCGGTGTGGTATTTAATGACATCACCACACGCACGGTAGTCGTAACGGTTGCGGGGGGCGATTGCAAAGTGAGTACGCTGGGCAGTAATTTGGGTACGCCGTACAACAGTTTGAAACTGCAAATAAAAACGGCGGACAGTGACTGTTTTGAACAGTTTGGTACCATGACCAGCGGCATTAAGTACACTTTTTCCAATATACCACCTTTCCGCCAGTTAAATATCGGGCTGTTTTCGCATGAAAACAATGAAATCAAAGACGCAATTCAGTCTTTGGGGGCTATAACCGTTGATGTTACAAAGCGAGACACTGCCGTTGAGTTTATCTACCGAAATCCCAAACCACAGGTAGATATTTTTGACGGCTTGCTGAATAACTGTGCTGATTTGAAGTACTGGGATCCGGCGCTGCCACAAGGTGCATTGGCCGATATCCCAGCCAACAAGGTAAGAAGATGGGAACCACCTTTGCCACTCGGTGCAGCACCCAATTACACCACCAACAAGGTAAAGTATAACAATGTTGAATATCCAATCGTCAGCAGCAAGGTTACAATTAACAGTACCGATTATAAATTCAGCGAGTTTACGATAAATGCTGCTGCAGGAACGGTTAGTATAAGCGGTGAAAGTTACAGTCTTACTTCCTCTCCGGCTAAAACCGTGCTGGAAAAAGGCAACCCCGAAACGATCAAATTGAAAGTGCTAGAGCAATATCCCGGGGGAACTTGTACGCTGGATGACGGCACTTTGCGTTTTGTCAACGGTATCGCCGACGAAGTGAAAGATACCAATTTAGTTGCCACCCAGGTGAAACAAATTGGCAACCTGACCGGACCATCTGGCAGCGCTTTGGCCAACCAGGCCATTAAGGTTCGGTTGACCCTTCAACCCAGCATTTTGGCGCCGCTTTCCAAGGCATTTTACCAGGAAGTGCATGCCACCACCACCACCGTAACGGGTGAATATACAGTAACTTTAGGAGCTGGTACCCGTGACACGACGGTAGGCGGAACCTTTGCAGCAGTACCCTGGTATCCGAGTTCCGATCGGCCTTATTTGAAAGTAGAAGTGGATAAACAAAATAACGGCGTTTACACACAGGAAGGCGCCATTTTACGGGTAAATCGTCCTGCCACCACCCATACCTATAAATTTAGGGTAGGGGATACCAACCCGGTGAATCCGTATTACAAAACCCTGCAGGTAATTGCTACCACGGCAGATGGGCGTCAGGGCTCGAGCGAAAAAATAGCGGTAATCAATGGCACCCGTGCAAATGGAGAGCGTTTTACTACTTATTTGCCGGAAAAACCCAGTTTGATCCTACGTGACCCGCCAGGCGACGCGAGTTATGCTTATTTGGCAAAAGATTCGGCAATTTGTACCGTTTATTCCGCTAGTAGTACCAAAGAACAAGGCATAACCCTGGAAAATGAATTTGATGCCACTCCAGAGGTTGTAACGTCTACGGGGGTTGGAGTTGCAGTAGTCACATCGGTGGAGTCGGGTACGGCAGGCGGTTTTGGTGTGACTTTAACGAGAACGCGTGTGAGTACAGCAGGCTATCAGGAATGCATGACCTTTAGCACCAACATTTCTACCAATGATGGAGATGTAATTGTAGGCGGCGAACAGGGGGGCGATGTGTACGTTGGAAAGGCGCAAAATATTATTTTTGGTACTTCCGACCGGGTGCAGGTAAATAACTGTGTAATTCAGGCCGATCAGGTAATTACCTTCAAACCTGGAGGGGCTACGGTGTTCCGGTATTCGGAATATTATATCAAACGGTATTTGATCCCCTACCTTGATAACCTTGCAATAGCCTACGATGGTGCTGGTATAACGGATAGTGCTGCTATTATGCGCACCTCGAGTAAAAACTGGAAAGGTTACCTCAAGTTAAATGAAACCACTAAAGCAAATGCCAAGTTTTCTAAAAATTTCTCTTTCGATGCCGGTGCGGTCTATGAGGATGTAATCAGTATTTCAAGGGATACATTCAATGCTACGGAAGGTACCAATTCGGAAGAAATCTCCGGCTTTTTAGAGTCAGGATTTAATGTTTTCGGGGCGGGGGCTTCCCAAACCTACACTTTGGATATAAATTTCGCCCAAGATTGGACGAATGAAAATGTTACTTCCAAAGCAACCACCGTCGGGTACGTACTAGCCGACGATGATCCAGGCGATGCTTTTTATGTAGATGTACTGAGCGATCCTATCTTTAAAACGCCAGTATTTAAATTAAAATCGGGTCAGTCTTCTTGTCCACATGAGGCAGGCACTGCCTCGCGCGACAAGCCCGCCATCGAGCCTTTGGCAGGATATCCTTTGCAAGCGATCAACATTCCATCCAAGCAATCGGCTATTTTCAAGTTTAATTTGGGCAACAACAGTCAAACGTATGAGACCCGCCACTACAACATCACGGCTACCGGGGAAGACAATCCCAATGGCGCAGTGATTAAGTTAAATGGTGCGGTATTGAACTATGACGCCGATTACGAGGTGCCTTCCAATGCATCCATTCCAATCACCGTAACCGTAGAACGGGGACCCGAGGAATACGTTTACAATGACCTGTTGCTGGAATTTACCTCCGGTTGTGAAGTAGAACGTGCCGATGCACTTGGGTTGGATCCGGCTAAAACGCCAACTTTTACCACCATAAATACCCTGGCCTATTCCAAACAGAATATCAGTGTAACGTTTGTGCGACCTTGTAGCGAGTTGGACATTGATTATCCACGCGACAATTACGTGGTATTGCGGGAAGATTTGGCTGTTACGCCGATCAATTCTACGGTGCGGGACATCATTGTGAACAATTATAACCTGATCGATCCTAATTTCCAGGCGATTCGGGTACAATACCGCCGCTCTGATGGAAACGGTATTTGGACCAATATTCTGGCGCCATCATCGGTGTTGGGTGCGAACCCGCACGAACGCTGGAATACCAAAAATCCGGATTATATCGCCTGGGTAGGCAGTCCCAAACCAGATACCCTTCAACCGCTTTCCACCACCTTTAAGTGGGAAACAGCCGGTTTGGTGGATGGCAGTTATGAATTGCGGGCAATCTCTGTGTGTACCGGTACTGCTGCGGGTATGGAAGGTTCGTCTTATTACATTCCGATCCGCATCGACCGCGATCCGCCAAAAATTGTGGCATTTGAGCCAGCCGACGGGGTGTACAACATTGGAGATGAAATTTCAATCACATTCGACAAACCGCTCAATACCTCCAATTTTGCACCGCCAACGGGCAATCCATTTGGTAAAGTAGATTTGTTTGATACGGCACCATTGGTGGGTGCTGGTTTGGTCGACGCAACCGTTACGGCCTATGAGAACAAAATTTATATTGTTCCCAACGTGCTAAACAAGTTTATTGAAAACAAAATTCTCCGCCTCGAACTCAAAAATCTCAGGGATTTGGTGGGTAACAGCACCGGAGGCGATCCGATGAAATGGTTGGGTAAAGTGCCTGAGTTTTATGTGAACCGCAACGAACTGGCATGGCTGACCGACTCGGTGGGCATGACCAAGCGTGCGGAGTTCTCTAAAACCATTGAGGTAAACATTCAAAACCGCGGCTCCATCAACACCGCCTTTGAAATTCGGGATTACCCAAGCTATGTACGGGTCGTTCCGAACACGGGTACCCTGGCACCGAACGAAATCCGTCCAATTCGATTTACCGTGGATTCTTCCCTGGCTTTTGGATATTGGAGAGACTCCATCACCCTGCGTACCCTTACCGGTATCGCACCACCGCTGGCCTATATGGGCGGCGACGAACGTATACCGTTGGGCGTGCGGGTCGTGTGCAGTCCACCCGATTGGGATCTGGATCCGGCGCAGTTTGAGGTCAGCATGAACATGGTGCTCAAATTAAATGTACAAGGCACGATTTCTACGGATGTGGAAGATATGGTGGGTGCCTTTATTGGTGGACAGTTGAGAGGCCGTTCCAATGTGCAATATGTCCCACAACTCAGCACGCCAACCAACAAAGTATATTTGGCGTACTTGACCGTATTTGGCGCTTCGTCAGATCTGAACAAACCTGTTTCCTTGCAAGTATGGGACGCATCAGCTTGTTTGTTGTACGGCACCACCGTCGAAAGTTATGTATTTACACCAGATGGTATCATAGGCGATGGCGTAAATCCGGCAACGGCTACAACCAACAGTTTGGTGCTTCGGCAGATACCAATTGCCGCAGGCTGGAACTGGTTGTCGTTCAACCTGTCTTTCCCGAACCCAGCCGTTACACCTGCCTTGAGCAGTTTGAAATACCCGGCCAACGACCTGATCAAAAGCCAAACCCAGTTTGCCAACTTTTTTGGCACTGCGTGGGTGGGCAGTTTGACGACGCTTAACAACCGCAAAATGTACCAATATCGGGCAGATAAAGCGGATACCCTGCAACTCATGGGGTTTGTTTTGCCCGATACCATGTCTATCTATGTTAAAACAGGTTGGAACTGGATCGGTTATTTGCCAAACTACTCCTTGTCTGTAAACAAAGCGCTGTCGAAATTAAAAACCGATAATTGGGTACAAGCAGGCGACCTGGTAAAAAGCAAAACTGGTTTTGCTCAATATATTGTAAATCCGGTGTATACGGGATGGTTGGGCAACCTGGAATATATGGCTGCACCAGCAGGTTACCAGTTAAGGCTTTCTAAACCAGGAATTTCCAATGCTACTTTGCGCTATCCTGCGCAAAATTTCAAAGGCGACGATCCGGTGGAGAGCCGAGGCGCAAAAACTCCTGCATTTTGGACGGTCGATCCTGCACAGTATGAAAGCAGTGCCACCCTGATTGGTATGTTGGGTGCAGAAGGCGTGAACCTGACTACAGAGGGCATGGAGCTTGGCGTATTCGTAGGCAATGAAATACGCGGTTCTGCACAAGCGCTCTTTATCGAGCCCTTGAACAGCTACCTGTTTTTCCTGACTTATTACGCCAATAACAATGGCGAATTGATGCATTTCAAACTATTAGACAATGGAAGCGGGCAAATTCACAATTTGAATGAAACCCAGTATTTCAATGCCGACAACCACCAGGGTAGCGTTGAAGCGCCGATGGCCTTTACGTACAATGGCCTTTCGGACGTTGATGAAATCGCCAGTGCAATGGCATTTGAGGTGCGTCCGAATCCGTTCAGCCAGTCTACTGAAATCCGTTTCGCGTTGCCCCAGGCATCTGCGGTGGAGGTATCCGTATTTGACTTGAACGGACGGGTCGTAGCCCATTTTGCGGGCGCTGGACAAGCGGGCGTTAATGCGCTGGATTGGCATGGTGTCTCTGATGCCGGTTCACCTTTGCAGGCAGGCGTTTATTTCATCAAATTGAAATCAAATACCGGTACTGGTATACGCAAGGTGATGCTGCAACGATAGGGTAGTGTGCATTTTGTTTGTTCAATGCTTAATAACAAAACCATGGAAAGTCAATATTTTTCTGTTCATCATATTAAGCACCACCAAGCGGTTTCCCGACCGCTTGGTGTGTTGCTTTTTTTTGCGCTTTGCTTTTTCTCAATGGGTCAACTGCGCGCCAACCAACCCGTACCGCCCCCCACATGGACGGTCGATCCGGCTGCGTTTCAATACAACATGACCATCATTGCCCGGGTAAATTACCTGGGTATGCCAACCAATGCAGCGGGTAACATCGTGGGCGTTTTTGTAGGCTCCGAACTGCGCGGGGTTGCCACAACCGTTGATGTCGGAGGGGAAATGTATTTTTTTATCACGGTGTACTCCAATGTAGCCAGTGGTGAAAACTTGAGTTTCAAAGTGTATTACCAGCCCAACGATGCGGTGTATACTTCCTTACAGTCGCTACCCTTTGTCACCAATGCCCAGGAAGGCTCGTTCCCAACGCCGCCTTATTGGATTTTTGTGGATAATGTGGCGGATCTGCCTCCACATTTCAACACCATACCCAATGATACCACCCTGGTCGGGATTCCGTTTCAAACGGTCAACCTCGCCAATTATTTGATTAGCGATGACGGCGATCCGGTGGCTTACACTGCTTTCCCAGGGGCCAATCTTTCGGCCACCATCAATGGCACGATCCTGACGGTAAGTCCCATTTCGGGAATTTGGACCGGTACCGACACGGTGCGGGTAGTTGCTACGGAACAAACGGCCAATATGAAAAGTGGGTCCTCTACCCCTAAATTTACCGTAAATCCGTTTTATGCTGCACCGGTGCTGAACGCAATTCCGTCTCAAAGCATCAATGTTGGACAAACCTTTACCGATTACGACCTCGACAATTCCCTGGTATTTACTGGGGCGTGCAGGGCATTTGATTATTATGTTACCCCGTTTAGTGGCTCTACGGCGAATCCCGCTTGGGCAACCGTTGCGCCGGGTTCCAATCCAATGACCGTGATCGCGCGTCCTTTGTTTGATAAAATTCAAATGGCGGGCGCGGGCGCTGAATTGGCTGTTTTTCGCGGGAATACCCTGGTTGGAAAGGCAAGCCCTACGGGCACTGCGCCCAATATTAGCTACAACCTTACCCTGGCCAATTTAGGTGCTGGCAACCTTACCTTCAAGTTTTACGATGCAGGCCGTCAATACCTTTATACCCTGGCAACCAACCTTGCCTTTGTGCCGAATGGCGCTGCCGGTTCGGTAGGGGCACCCTATTTGCTCCAATATTGCCCGCTTTCGCCCAGCATCAGTGCTTCTGGCGTGGTGAGTATGGGCATCAACGATACCAACTGGTTTGGTACTTTGCCGGTAAATTATATGGTATGGGATTGTCCTTTCCCGGATATAACCACACGCAGAGATACTGCGGTAGGCAGTTACACCCGGTTTAACAATCCCAATCCGTCCATCACTTCTCCAACGGCCATCAATTTTCAGGAAAATACCTGCCTGGAATTGTATGATGCGCAGACCTATGATCCGAGTTTTTCGGAAGGCAATGGTTTGACATACACCATTGTGGGCGGGGCTGATCAGACTAAATTCAGCATCAACGCTACCACGGGTAAATTGAGTTGGAACAATTTTGTGCCCAATTTTGAAACCCCTGCAGATGCAAATTTAGACAACAAATATCTGGTAACCATTCGGGTGACCAATACCAACAACCTCACCAACGAAATCACCCTGGAGGTGACCGTAACCGACAATCCGGTGGAGAACTTTGTGCCTGCCATCAACGGGGGCGCTTTGGTTTGTATCTCGGGCGGTGTATTGTTGAGTACCTCCGGGGGAGGAACCTACAGCTGGAGCACCGGCCAAACGACTGCAAGCATCAGCGTAACCACTTCTGGTATGTACACGGTTACGGTGACCAATGCCGGTCAATGTACCGGTGTTGCGAGTGTTACGGTAAATCCTGCACCGACGGTTGCCTTAACGGGTTCTTCCGCTACGGTTTGTATCGGAGACCAAATCACACTGCTGTCTACCCCCGCCAGCGGAACAGCGCCTTATACCTTTGCCTGGAATGGCCCAAACAGCTTTACCTCGGCCCTCGAAGATCCGACGCCATTTGCCGCTTCAGCAGCAACAGGGGGCAATTATCTGCTGACGGTAACCGACAATAAAGGTTGTACGGTAACAGCTACCCAAGCGGTGGTTTTCAAATCCGAAGCCAAACCCACCCTGATCGCCACGGCCAGCACCCCTGTGTGTGTGGGCGCGCCCATCACCTTAACGGTCAGCGCAAGCGGTGGAACCACACCTTATAGTTACGGCTGGTCAGGACCGAATACTTTCAGTGCTGCGATCCAAAATCCTGCACCCTTTAACGCTACAGTAGTGGCTGCCGGTAATTATACGGTAACCGTCACTTCCAGCGGCGGATGTGTGGCAACTGCGGTCAGACCCGTGGTAGTAAACGCTGTTCCTTCGATTGTAGCCAACGGCGCAACGCCGGTTTGTCAGGGAAGCAATGTGACGCTCACGTCCATTCCTGCTGGCGGCACCGCACCGTACACTTACTTGTGGGCAGGTCCGAATAATTTTGCCTCCATGATTGCCAATCCGATTCCATTTCCGGGTACGGTGAGCGCTTCTGGCGTTTATACGGTGACGGTAACGGATGGCAATTCCTGTACCGCGACGAGTTCAAAAAATATCGTAGTATCTACCACCAGCATTGCGCCTACAGTATCCGTTACGGGTACCACTCCGGTGTGTGTGGGGGCCAATATTGTGCTGAATACTACCGTTTCGGGTGGTACAAGTCCATTTGTGTATAATTGGACAGGGCCGTTGAGTTTTACTTCTGCGGCACAAAATCCGGCGGCCTTTGTGGCCAGTTCAGGTGCTGCAGGAACTTACACGGTGACCGTTACTTCAGCTGATGGCTGTTCTACCACAGCAACCAGACTCATTCAGGTTAATGTGCGCCCGACCATTGCCGCTGCTGTTAATACGCCTGTTTGTGAGGGATCCGTAGTGCAACTTTCGTCTACCCCACAAGGTGGCGGCGGATCTTATGCTTTCGCTTGGCAAGGACCAGCGGGTTATACTGCTACTACAGAAGATCCAACAGGTTTTGTGGCCGGTTTGAATTCGGCTGGAACGTACACGGTAACCGTTACCGACCTAAACGGCTGTACTGGTACGGCCACGACTACCTTGGTTGTGCGCCCCGCACCGGCAGTATCCATTACCACCGGCCCAACCTGTATGAATGCAGATTTGGCGCTGAATGCTACACCAAGTGGCGGTACCGCCCCCATTGCTACTTTTGCCTGGTCGGGACCCAATGGGTTTACTTCTGCGCTCGAAGATCCAACACCATTCCCGTTGACTGCATTGGCGGAAGGTGCTTATATTATTACGGTAACCGACAATGCTGGATGTACCATGACCGCCAGTAAAACGGTAGCAGGAAACAGCAATCCAAGCATTTCGGCAGCCAATTCTGGCCCGGTATGTCAGGGAAGTATGCTTACCCTAACGTCTGTTCCACAAGGTGGCACGGGCGCGGGTACTTATTCCTTTTTATGGACAGGTCCGGCAGCCTCTGGTTATTCAGCCACCTTCCAGAATCCATTCCCTTTTACAACCAGCCAATTTTCGAATGGTGTTTACACTGTAAAAGTGACCGATGCCAACGGTTGTACAGGTGTTGGGTCAACAACAGCCCTGATAAAAAGTGTGCCTACTTTGATTGTATCCAACAACGGACCCTTGTGTTTTGGTACAACAGCATTACTTACCTCTAATATTACCGGTGGTTCGGGTAGCTACACGGGTTATAGCTGGAGCGGTCCGCTGGGATATGCATCTACAGAGGCCAATCCAATTGGTTTTGTTGTGAATTCAGTCAACCAGGGAGGCAACTACACCATTGTAGTTACCGATGGGAATGGTTGTACGAGTTCGGGTTCTACCAGTTTATCAGTATCCAACGGTGGCGCGCCAACCGTTGCGGTTTCTACGAATACGCCTGTTTGTGCCTCGAACACCCTCAATTTGTCCACCATTGTATCGGGCGGGTCAGGAACTTACTCGGGTTATTCCTGGGCTGGTCCGGCCGGGTTTACTTCAATTGCTTTAAATCCTGCTGTACCCAACGTAACACCCGCAAATGCAGGTGTCTACACGGTAACGGTTACGGACATTAGTGGTTGTACAACTACTGCAACGGCATCGGTTGCCATAACGGGCGCAATCGTTAGTTTTATGAAAACAGATATTGCCTGTGCAGGCGGTAATACCGGAAGCGCAACGGTTTCTACCACGGGTGGTGTGCCTCCGTATTCCTATTCCTGGAGCACTGGCGGCAGCCAGCCAACTATTTCCGGATTGGCAGCGGGCATTTACACCGTTACGTTAACGCCGCAAAATGCAAGTACTTGCGAACAATCTGCCACCGTTCAAATTAACCAGTCGTCCAACCTGGTTGTTTCCCTTACTTCTTCCAGTGCCGCTTGCAGTGGATCTACGGGTTCGGCTACTGTGGGTGCTACCGGCGGTACACCACCTTATGCTTATGCCTGGCCTGCATCGGCTGGAAATCAAACTACGGCAACGGCCACCAATTTGGCTTCGGGTACGTACATCGCCACCGTAACAGATAATGCAAATTGTACGGGTACAGCCTCTGTAACCATTGTAGTGGGGGTTGGAACCAATATCAATGCAATCTCTAATGTTGGTCCGGTATGCCCGGGCAAACCCGTTGCTGCGATTGCTTTGTCTTCCAACCCAAGCAACGCTGCCACCCTGTACACCTGGACAGGCGGTGCTGTAGCCGGGCTACCCAATGGAACAAGTAGTGGTTCCGGCGCGATTATTCCCGGATTTAATGCAAGTTTGGCGGAAGGAACCTATACTGTAACGGTTTCAGCAAGTCTGAATAATTGTGTTTCCACCACAACTTTTACCATTACAACGGAAGATAATACACCACCGATCATATCTAATTGCCCGAATAATCAAACCATCAACAATACGGCCGGGCTTTGCACGGGCATTCTTTCTTGGTCTGCCCCAACTGCAACGGATAACTGCGGGTCGGTAAACGTATCGCAAAATGGTGGCCCCGCGTTGGGCAGTGCTTTAGCCGTAGGAAGTACCCAAACGATTTCCTACGCTGCCAGCGATAATGGTGGAAACAATGCTACCTGTTCTTTTACCGTCACGGTGGTGGACAATGAAATACCCAACATTAATTGCCCGGCAGTTCCATTAACGGTCGGAACAAATCTTGGAAACTGTAGCTACACGGTTGATGGAACGGGTTTCAACGCGTTTGCTTCCGATAACTGCGGACTCAAAGCGGGTGCTGCAGGGTTGTCCTTTACGGCCACCGGTGCATTTATGGGGGCTGGCAGCCAGTTGAATACGGTTGTTTTACCAAAAGGTAGCACCGTGATTACCTGGAGCGCAACCGATGTACACAACAATACCAATACCTGTGTGATAACGTTAAATGTGGTAGACGATGACGCACCAATCATTACCGTTTGTCCGCCGAACCAAATCGTGCTTACCTCCAGCAATGGTCTGGGCGACTGTTCGGGTGCAATACCTGATTTGATTATTGCTGTTGGGGTAAACGACAACTGTACTTCCTATGCAAATCTGGTAAAAACACAGTCCCCCGTAATAGGTGCGACCTTCTCCGGCAAAAATGGCGACAGCCAAGTGGTGGTGATGAACATTGCCGACGAAGCGGGTAATTCCACGTTCTGTTCGTCAGTGGTTACGCTTAAAGACGATGAAAAACCGATTTACGTAAACTGCCCGGATACAATCACACTCAACAACGATGTAGATAATTGCGGCGCCAATGTGTTCTTTACCGCTCCAGGCGCTACCGACAACTGTAGCGGCCAGGTGGTGATTACGCAAGTGGGTGGCCCTGTGCCGGGCACTTATATGCCTGTTGGTCAAATTCTGACCGCGTCTTTTTCTGCACAAGATGGTGCCGGAAACATTGCCTTGTGCAATGCTGCTGTCAGGGTTAAAGACGCCCAATCGCCCAAACTGGTTTGTGCGGGCGGCGTACAGGACTTCGATGCAAGCCCAAATTGTAACTATATCGGTACAATACCGCTCAATGCATCTGCAACCGACAACTGCGCCCTGGCTTCGGTGACAAATTCTGTTACCAATACCAACTCGGTGGTAGGATATGTTTTCCCACTAGGCAATACAGTGGTCGCTTGGACGGCAACCGATATTTATGGCAACACCGCAACTTGTTCTTACACCGTTCAAATTACAGATCATACCGCACCGATCATCAGTGTTTGTCCGCCCAGCAGGGTAATCAATACCAGTTCCAACGGTACAGGTGACTGTACGGGCCTGGTACCGGATCTTTTGGCCGAATTGGTGGTAGCCGACAACTGTTCTAGCGGCGCGAATTTGGTAAAAGTGCAAACTCCAATTGCAAATTCTAATTTCGGTACAGCACATAATTCCGTGCAGGTCGTGCAATACACGGTTACCGATGAAGCGGGCAACACCAGTTCCTGTACCACGAGTTTGACTTTAAATGACAACGAAAACCCGGTGGTAACCGACTGCCCGCCCAATTTAACGGCCAGTACCACCGACCAATATCCTTGTTACGCTACCCGCACCTGGACACACCCGGGCGCGACGGACAATTGTTCACTTGGATTATACAACTTCCGAATCCTCAATCCAAACAACGCTGTTTACGGCCCAGTTGACATTGATCCACTCAATGCATCTTATGCGTTTGAAGTTGGAACATCGGTAGTGAGTTACCAGGTAGCGGACATCAAAGGCAATACCGCCACTTGCTCCTTCTCTGTTGTAGTTACCACCGTCAAATCGCTGGTGGGAGATAAAATTTGGCATGACCAAAACGGCAATGGTGTGCAAGACGCAGGCGAACCGGGTATTTCTGGGGTGGCTGTTACCTTGCAGGGAACCAAGACTTGCGACGCAGCTGCGGTAACACAAACCACCAGTTCCGGCCTCAATGGTGATTTTGTATTTACCAACGTAGAACCAGGTACCTATAAAATACAATTTGGTACGCCGGCAGGGTTTGTTCCAGCTACTGCTGGAAAGGGCAGCGACGAAGCGCTAGATTCTGATTTTGGTCCAATGGGACTTTCTGATGAATTTGTAGTTCTGATCGCGGATACCCTTAGATCGGTTGATGCTGGTTTTTATCGACCTACACAAATCGGCAACTTCGTTTGGGATGACACCAACGGAAACGGCATCCAAGACTTTGGCGAACCAGGTATTCCTGGTGTAAATGTAGAACTTGCCGGAACCCAGGGTGACGGTTTGGTGATCAGCGCTACCACTACCACCGATGCCAACGGTAATTATGCCTTTGGCAGTTTGACACCAGGTTCCACACAATTGGCGCCGGGCAGCTACCGCATCTCTTTTGTGATGCCCGTGGGTGGTTATGTGCGCACCAACGCCAACGACGCGGATGCAACGGATTTGACTGACTCTGATGCCGATTTGGGCACGGGTTTCTCGGATTTCGAAATCCTCGTTTCTGGTGAAAACAATACCAACTACGACGCCGGTTTCTACCGTCCACCAAGCATCGGAAACTATGTTTGGGAAGACATCAACGCCAACGGTATTCAGGAAAACAACGAACCTGCCATCGGCAATGCCTCGGTAACACTTACCGGCACCGATGGCCAGGGCAATGCAGTGAGCCAAACCTTACTGACCGACATTTACGGCCATTATTTGTTTGAAAACCTCATTCCAGGCACCTATAAACTGACCTTCCCAATACCAAGCGGCTTCAATGCCGTAACATATATAAATGAAAATACCGACGACACCAAAGACAGCGACGCATTTACCGGCACCAACATGACGAGCAACGAAGTGCTCGTTTCCGGGGAAAACAACGAGACTTATGATGCCGGTTTCTACCGGTATGCACGGATCGGCGACAAAGTATGGGACGATTATAATGCCAACGGCGAACAAAATCCGGGCGAACCGGGCAAATCGGGCGTGCAACTTACCTTAAATGGTCAAACCGGAAACGGAACCCCTGTTTCGGGCTCCGCAACCACCGGTTCAGATGGCAGCTATATCTTCGGAAATCTGATTCCGGGTACTTACACCTTGACCTTTACCACGCCCAACGGTTTCCTTATTACCCAGGCCAATACGGCGGGCGGCAACGATGACACCGACTCCGACATTGATCCAAGCGGTGCCGCACCCATCAATCAACTCCTTTCTGGGGAATTCGATACCTCCGTAGATGCGGGTTATTATGCAACGGATTATGGCGATTTGGACAATTCTTATGCTACCCAAAACGGCACATCCAACGGCGCTTACCATATTTTAAATCCAAACCTGTACCTCGGTACTTGTGTGGATGGTGAATTGAACGGCGGCGATGATGCCCAACAAGGCAGCCCGAAATACGGCACCTGCCCCACGGGCGACGACGAAAACGGAATCACCTTTGTAACACCTTTGGTACAAGGCATCGATGCCTGCATTCAGGTGACGGCCTTTAATACCACCGGCACGACCGCGGTATTGCAAGGCTGGGTCGATTTCAACGGCGACGGCGATTTCCTGGATGCCGGTGAATTAATCACCCTGAGCAACGGCGGTATCATTCCCGCAGGCGGCGTATCTAATGCCTTGTATTGTTTCCCGGTTCCGGCAAATGCCACCTTCCAAGGCGGCAGCGCCAATGCCCGCTTCCGTTTGACCCATACCGGCGGATATCCCTCCTACGGCATGGCCATCGGCGGCGAAATGGAAGATTATCCGGTAAAAGTGAGCCGTTTGGGCAACTTAGTTTGGAACGACGCCAATTTCAACGGTACACAAGATGCCGGAGAACCGGGCATTGCAAACGTGCCGGTTGAACTTACCTGGGCTGGCCCGGATAACGATCTAAATACTTCAAGCGATAACCGCGTGTACGAAACCGAAACCAATTTGGGCGGATTGTACTACTTCGCGGGCATTTTACAAGGAACCTACCGCTTAAAAGTGATCGCGCCAGCGATGGCGACGCCTGGCAATGATGGCCTGGCTGCCGACGACCTCGACAGCGATGGCGAAATCGCCGGTGGTGATTTGTCGGTCGTTACACAAGTATTTACGATTGCCGATCCGTTAAACCTCCCAACAGGTGAAACGGGTATTGGCGACGTGGGCATTGGCGCTGGTTTTGCCGATGCGCAATCGGATGAAACCCACGACTTTGCATTCGGCTTCCTCGATTATGGCGATTTGCCCGAAAATGGATCGGCTTTCAATACTATCTTAGCGGCCGATGCTGCCGTACACGCCACGTATCCGAAACTGACCCTCGGTTCCTGTGTGGACGCAGAACGCGATGGCATGCCGGATGATGACGCCGGCATATACGATCAATTGACCACAGACAGCGGCGACGGCGACGATGGCATCAATACCCTCAGCATCGATCAGCAAAATTGCGTCGGCGATCCATTGGGTATCGTTTCAGCTGCCTCTTTCCTGTGTGAAAACAAATTGATCCTGAAACGCATCAATACCGCCGGACAGGTTGAGTTTTTGATTGTAAATGGCGATTTTTCACCACAAATCAATGCTGCGGGCGGTTTTGCAGCCGTGCTGGGTAGCCAAGTGATCATCAATGGAACACCCGTAATCGGTGCTTATACCGGCAATGCCAATTCCCTGATTTCCTGCCTGGCACAACAAGAAGGCCTGGCCATCGAACTCGTGAAAATTGCTGGAACGGTGACCATTAATTTCCAGTGTTTTGATAAAAATACAACGTGCAACGACGACGAAAACGGCATCGTATTCGAAACGCCATTAGTGCCAAGCTTTGAAGCCTGCATCCGCGTTACGGCCCAAAACGCCGCCAACTCAGCCGCAGTCCTGCAAGGCTGGATCGACTGGGATGGCAACGGCGCACTCGATGCTTCCGAGGCCCTGCAATGGAGCAACAGCGGCGCGATCCCGGTGGGGGGTGTTGCCAATGCTTTATTCTGTTTCCCGGTACCGGCTACTGCTACATTCAATGCGGGCAAGGTGTATGCGCGTTTCCGTCTGTCTCCAAACGGCGGCCTGCAAGCCGACGGCCCGGCTACCTTCAGTGGCGCCGAATTGCCGCTCGGGGAAGTAGAAGATTATATCCTCGAAGTAGGCATGGTGGGCAACCGCATCTGGGAAGACCGCAATTATGACGGCATTCAAGACGATCCGGCCAATGAACCCGGACTGAATGGCGTTGCCGTTGAACTTACCTGGGCCGGTCCCGATGGAGACCTTGCCACCGCTGCGGATAACCGTTTGTACACCCAAACGACCGGGGTAAAGAACGGCAACCCAGGCATGTATTATTTCTTTGGCCTGATCAATGGCAAATACATGCTCAAAGCCAACGGACCTGCCGACTTTATCCCGACCTTGATCAACCAGGGCAACAACGACCAGCTCGACGCCGACGATTTTGTCAACGGTGACGTATTTACCTGGCCCGATGTGACCAACTTGATTACCGGCGAAGCAGGTGTACATGACTTGCCTGGTCAGATTCCGAATTTCCCGGACGCGCACGACGATCAAACCCACGACATGGGCTTTGTTGCGGTTGATTTGGGCGATAACCCGAACACCTACGCTACTTTAACGGCCGACAACGGCGCACGCGCAACCATCGTGCCCGGCTTGTATTTAGGCTCCGGGGTAGACAGTGAATCGGACGGACAACCCGACCAACAATCGGGCAACGACCCAACGGGCGGCGACGACAACGATCCAAGTGCATACAACGTAGGCTCCGTTCCGGCCAACGGCGATGATGAAGATGGCTTTAATTTGCTGACCCCCATCATTCCGGGCTTCGAAGCCTGTGCAAGCATTCAAACAACGGTGCCGGGTGCCCCCTACACGCCTGCATATGTGAGCGTATGGCTCGACCTCAACGGCAACGCGGCTTTCGATTTGAATGAAAAACTGACCTTCACCTCCATCGATGGCGCAACCGTCAATACCGCAGCACCGCAATTGCCACAAGGCCAGGCGACTCGCCGGTATTGCTTCCAGGTGCCTACCGATGCGGTGTACAACAACGGCAACGCATATTTCCGCATTCGATTGAATACAACGGCCAACATTCCGCCCACCGGAACCGTTCCGTTCGGCGAGGTGGAAGACTATTGGAAACCCGTTGCACGTTCCGGCAACTTTGTGTGGATGGACGCCGACATCGAAGGGGATCAGGATGTGTCGGAAATGCCCCTCGCAGGCGTTACCATGGTGTTGCGCTGGGCAGGTGAAGACCAAAACTTCAACACCGCCGATGACCGCACTTATGGAAATTTGACGGATGCAAACGGCCGCTACGGCTGGCTGGGCCTTATTTCCGGCCCCTACCGCATTACCCCGCTCAAATACCTGGGTGGCAGCAATCCGGCAAACGGTATTGCACCATTGGGCAAAATTTTGACCATTCCGAACCTGGCACCGGCCAACGACTTCAACGACAGCGATGCCGCGCCGTTTATGGCTTTGGCGGTTCCCGATATGTTGACCAATTTCCTGGTAACGGGCGAAGACGGGCTGTACGACAACAACGGCCAACTCAGTTTCCCGGATAATCAGGAAGACAATTCCCTGGACGCCGGATTCATCGACGAACCCAAAATCGCCTCCGCCTTGCAAATCAGTGGTATTGAAAAAGCAAGCAGCGGCACCTGCGGTCGTTTCGATGTAATTTTGACGCTTTGTATCCAAAATTCAGGCAAAGTGCCTGTCAATAACCTGGAAGCAAGCCTGGATCTGGGTGGCGCGAACGCATTCGGCAGCATGTTCCTGGGCTTTGTTCCGA
>Ga0247834_1003128_pt1 | contig 23069 bp, 16 predicted proteins | sample LaCruzMarch2015__8_FD_187118 | JGI IMG/M metagenome (GOLD analysis project Ga0247834, IMG submission 187118) | Freshwater microbial communities from meromictic Lake La Cruz, Castile-La Mancha, Spain - LaCruzMarch2015_12m | ecosystem: Environmental > Aquatic > Freshwater > Lake | place: Spain...
ATATCGACACATCATCTATCTCACCTTCCCTCCCCCCGCTATTCTCCTCTTCCATTCACCAACTACTATTTCTATCTTAGCAAATGCAACAATCTCAATCGTCCGTCGTGGATGATGCATCCTCATCGCCTCACGTAGATGAGTATGGTCGATTTAAACTCTTTACTGCTGTGTCCCGTATATCCGTATCCTTCTTCTTCTTTATACTAATGTGGCGTACAGTGCATCATTATGAATTAGCAGACCTGACCTTTAGTAGTGCTGCTACTGGTGGTGGTGGTGATGGTAAGTCATCACCAATATTGCGTATCATTGTAGTTACACCATTGGTCGTACTCTTCATTGGCGAAATGATGGGTGCAATATTGGGTTTAACTGGAGGGCTAGGGATTGGTGGTGGAAGTAATGATAATGCATCACATGCAACGAAGAAACGACTCAAGGGTATACTTAATTTACACAAGGTAAATATATATTGTTTTTGCCAAAAAGGGTTGTCACACACAAATGTGATTCCTCAACCTCTCTTTTTATCATTTTCTTCTACAAACACAACACAACATAAAATTTCAGGGAGTGGAATTATCAATGATTATTTATAATGTTATACGACTGGCCATATGGCCATCAAGATATGTTATACGCGAAGTATATATTGGTCGAACTATTGCCAATTTCTTCTTCCTGATGCAGTGTCAGTTGTATACGAAATTATCTTGGTAAGTATCCTTGTTATTTGTAGAATCATTACCTTCTTTTTTTGAAGCATCATTTGGCACATTCAAATCACACCTCATTTTTTGTCCCCATCTGTTGTTGAAAAGGGATGATGTAAGCAAGAGTACAATAGGAGATAAAGTGTATGCTGCAGAATCCTATTATGATGATTATCCTGATATGGCAATGGGAAATAATTATTAAATACCACCAGACAGGCAAAATATGCAAAGAACAAGAAACTGTGTGCTGTGATGATCTCCTTTAAATACTAAAAAAAGCTAATCTCTTAGTAACTTAAAAAAGCTTAATGATGCAATGATTTAGTCAACATGTTGTCAGACCATACTGTTAGAGTTGCAAAAGATTTTTTTTGGGATTTGTACCACGGATGGTGTGAAAAATTACAAAGATAATGACTTCAAAAAGTCCAGCTTTCAGCAATGGATTTGTAAACATTATAAAGTGCATTTATTTCGTTTCTCCCCTCACCGCCATTATACACAACAAACGTGTATGATGGCGAACTTCCTTCATCGTATCAATGCATCATTCCTCCTACCAGATATTATCCAAGACAATGTCGAGGCGGTTACCTTAATCCTACTACTTTCCTACGCCATGTTCTTTATTAATTGGCTTGCCACCACCGACTGGGTTGACAAATTGCATTTATTCTCACTTGCGACTTGCACCATGGGTATTTTCTATTTGCATTACTCACAAGTTGTATTCCTAGTCCAACATGAGGGATTATTCGTATCAACGTGGTTAACATTGCTCTATTATCATTATTCAACATGGTCCAATAATTACAAACGTGTTCGAGATGAGCTATGCAGTGCAAATGTCGCAGCAAGTATGCGTCCGTTTCAGGGATCGGTACTACGGTTCTTCATTGTACATCCTACATCGAAGAGTGCCTCGAATCAATGGAATCCACCACCATTTAAGAATTCTATCCAAGTGTTATTGATTGGTGGATATGCCTTCCTTATTGCATTGCACGTATTACCGTACTTTACTCCCACACACTGTCTACTTGGTCCAGGAGGAGTAGAGGGAGGAGGAGAGGAATTGTCTTACCTTGGTATATTGTCACTATTCCTATCATCGACCACTTCGTCGTCCCATCATAGTTCCTCGTCACTACTATGCTGTCGATACAATTATGCCATGCAAGGCTTCGAGGCACAACAGATGAATCGTAATTACTGCTCTGGACGGGTGCGTGTGGCATTCGCCGGGTCATGGAGTACCGGCAAGACATATCTAATTGGGGGATTGCTTGGGAAGAATTATAGCACAGCACAATCGGCACCGGCACCGACCACTGATAAGTTCGTTTGTATTGCGGCCGGCTCGCCATACTCGGACCCTATTCGTAGTGACGACTATGAACGTCGAAAGCATTGTGAAATTATGGAACATGTGAATGACGTTGTACGGTCCGAGTGTGGAGGATTGGCCATGACTAATGTACTCGACGTTGCCGATGCCAACACAGAATTTGATGACTTCATCTTCTTCGACATGCCAGGATGGCAAACTGAATATGGTAATGATTGTGTCTATAGGACATACTTTCATCAACTAATTGATAAGGTTGACTACACATATGTCGTGTGGGATGTCCATCATGGCAAGATTGAAGATGACTTTGCGGAATTCTTTCGTAATAAGGCACGGGGTACGAATTATGAGATAATATACAACCGGTATACGGTCGATCATGTGGACATGAGTTTTTTGAATCAACAATATTCCAAAATGAGTACGGGTCAAGAAATATTAAGTGAAATGTATACCACAAAGGTGCATGAAAATTCAACCGAATTAGCAGGTCAATTCCGTGAGGATATACTCCATTTACGATCGAAGATTAAAAGTGTTAATCAAACTGTACATGATAATCGGAAGAAGATGATGAAAGAGAATCTTATAATGCATCGGGCTAAAATTACTGGATTAAATTCTCTCCGTCGATTAAAGATTTGTGATCGTCTTATTGATGAGGATTTAAATCTACATGTTAAGCCGAAGACATATCACTGGCGTTGGATGGGTCTTGAATTATAACAAATGCTTACTGCAACTCTACATTATGTTACTATGTTGTGGTACAAAAACTGTGTTATTATCTGGCGACATAAATCATTTTAACTGTCTATAACATTTTGACATTTTTATACTTATATTATTGTCCTTATATCAACATTGATTATCTCTCCGTGTAGCTTTGCAGTAATGGCATAACTCTGGTTAAAGCATCCCCTTGCCAAGATATGCCTTGACAACATTCCGTGCCAATGCCACTACTCCAGCAGCCACAAGTAGACTTAGTCCCTTGACAGTCTTCTTACCCCTACTTCTCTTTGGTACGCCAACTATCCCAACCTCGGTCAATGATGACAGATCTTCCTCCAGCGGTGGTGGCAACGATGATGATGATGATGATAATGTGCCCGAATATTTAGTACTCATCCGTTCCTTCGTTTCGGCGACACCCACCTTCTGCACCTCGACCTTGGCAATTTCAGTACTTTGTAATATTTCCTTACTTGGGATACTAGCCTTCCCTTGTTCCGGTACGACTGGTGGTGGCTTCATTGCTACTGGTGGTGGTGGTAGGGTCGTTGTTTTTGCTACTACTGCTACCGTAGAATCCGACTTTTTATCCACCACCATTCCACCCGATGCTACCGCAACTGCTGCTGTTGTAATTGGTTCTGCTTTCGCAATGACTACCTCCTTAGCCTCCTTGGGCATTGAATCGTTGGTAGTGATGATAGGAGTAAGAACTGATTGTTTCGTTTCCTCTTTAATTTCATTAGCAGTAGTAGTGGTGGTGGTAGCTGTGGTAATAATTGGAGGTAGAGTAGTAGTTGCGACGCTGTGATTATTATCATTATCCTTCGCTCCTGTCTTGTATTCATACTTCCAATTAGGATTAGTCACCTTACTACCAAATACTCCCATGCCTACCGAGCTAAGCAATGCCAATGTCCCCACCGCCTCGGCGAATCCTTCATTCGAATTTAGTTGCGAGGAGGAATCGACGGCGGAGGAGGCGGCAAGTAGAAAGAAAGCCGTTGTGTCTACGATGAATGATAATTCAAGACGAGTACTACTGCTGCTGTCACTTGCTATCGTCGTTGGACGACGTCGTTGGTGGGTGGAAGATGATGATGATGGATGAAGGAGAGATCGACGAGGACACCGTTGTTTAGGAGTACGAGGCAGTAATGCCGGTGGGCCAAAAGCGAGAGATGTATCATTGGTTGAAAAGGAGAGAAGCAGAGCAACCACCGATGTTGCTATCGAACACCTCGACCTCATCATTAATATTATTGCGTGTATTATTTCCAATATCGTACCACTGTCCGCAAAGCCTGTTTTTGTTGATTTTGACTTCAACATCAATCCCGCCGCGCGCCGTAGCGAAAAGATTAAGTGCTTGTGCATCATGATAGCAGTTGCTCTCGCGCAACGAGCGACGTTGACTGCTACTCGTCAGCAGACATTGTTTTTGACATTTGCGACATTTGCGACGAAAAGCAGCAGTAGTAGTGGTCCGACATTGACGACTGATGACGGCGGCGACTGTCCAATCCGAACATTTGCTATAACTAATCCCAAACTTGCACGGCAAATCCTATCAGTGCCATCAATTTCCAATATACCTCTCGCTGATGATACAAATGGTAGTAATGGAAATCCAATATTACACGGACGACGAGGGAAAAAGGTGGCGTCGAGGACATTGTCACTGGAAGCCTACCTCGATTGGCGGAATTGGGATATTAAATCTATACTTCAACGTAATAAGTTTGACTATGATGATGATGACACACATCAATTGGCAGTAGGATTGCTAAGTCATACATTAACATTCCCACTAACACTGGGTCATTACTTTGGACGGAATATATATATTGGCAATTCTATATATGATGAATCATTCAGTAGTAGGAAGAAGCTACGTATAATACGAAGAGATGGTGTGCTACGTTTATGTTGTGTCGGCGCTCGAGCGGAATGCACTTTGCCAAATAACTATTGGAAAGAATTTTTACTTGTCTTGGCATGTATTCGTACTGGTGGTACTGGAACAATAGAGTCGACACAACAACGACAACAACAACAAAAGTATATTCGGGAATGTATTATTGACTTTGTAGGACCAGACGTACCACATCATTTAGTGTCAAGGACAATAGACCTTTCATTGACAGAAAGCAGCAACACTCGCAATAGCAACGATGATGATGTTGATGACGACGACGATGTCAATAATCTGAATTATCGTCTTACCATGAACTATCACCCCTCATACCTTCATGAGTGCTTACTAAAGTATCGCAAAACGATTCTTGGTGTAACTGCTGACGATAACAGCTACATCGATAATCCACTTCCTCCTCCATGGGATGGGTATGTATTATTTAATCCAGGATTGGGTCATGCCAATTTAAAAAGTCAATGGTACAAAACACTACTGTTCATACTACGGACGGGTAAGCCAATACTACTAACAGCACATTCACTACATGATGCCGAACGAGATGGCACTGTACTTGAGAAAATGGTAATAGAAGATGTGAATGGACAATACTGTATACGGAATGTATTGCCATTTACAACCTATGTTGAGAATCCATATGCTTCACGAATGAGATATGTTGACCCCTTCCCTTCCACTGCTAATATTGCTGCTAAAGCAAAGACAATAACGACAACGACGGACACTAATGGCATTCATCATGACATTGTCCGACCGAATCAATATGCATTATTCCTACCATGAGATATTGTTGCAGGACATGGGCATGAGCCGTCGCGAAAGTCAAAGATACATCACTAATGTTAATTGTGTTTAGTTTACAACATAAATAACATTGGTGAAAACCATTTCGTTGGTCGCCCATTCCTACAATGAGATATTGTAATGTCTTTCAATTGATTAAAGTCAATAGTTGTTGAATTAAATGCTAACAGTAGTACTAATATTTTTTCCTCGACACAAAAAAATTACAGAGAGGGAGATGTCTCTAATTTTCTGACCAAATATGTCTTTTTTTTCTATTTCACTTACCTTTTCTTCATCTTCGTCATCCCCGTTCCTCAATACAACAATCACTCAATGGCTTAACATGACCGACCAATCCACCACACTGTTTACACATATGATCGGTCTTCTTGGCTGAATCAATAATTAATGGTATCCAAAACGCCGGCCAGAATATTAGTACTACACCTAGTACCAATAACCAAGTTTCCAAGCTTGGGTAGGTTTTGGTTGTTGTCATGACATTGGTTGCTTGACAATGCTGACATTGCTGAATCGACGTTGGATGACGACCAAGGTGTTGTGGCCTACTACTTTGAGCTCCTGTCGGTGTTGTTGCTGGAGCAGAGGGTAATGATTCATATGCAGCCACGGGTGTGGCCGTCACGAGTGGCGGCTCTGTAGAAAAATCTGAATATATGTAAATTATAAAATTCAGGACGAAATTCATCATCAAAGCACAAAAAAAGCGTGGCATGGATTAATGGATAACAAACTCACCCTTGTCGCCACCAGTCTTGGAGAAGAACACCATTATTCTTTGAGAAAGTGCGGACAACGCCTTTTTGTCGTCTTGAACAAAATAATGTTGTTTCGTGCGCAGACCCTGTCTGCCTGCCCCGCCAAATCGATGACGATATTGGTGGTAGCTTAATTCATGGAGCTATTCGCGTCGTTCCTCTTCCTTCTCGTCGCTCGATTCACGTCGTCGCAACAGCAACAAGAGCAAGAGAGCGGCGTATGCTCGTCCGACGATGAAACATGTACCACCATTGACAACAATTTCGTCAATGAAATAGATTTTCCAAGTGACTTTGAAGATCCATGCACTGATAGTGAAGTGGATTGTTTTAAATGGGCACGGGAGGGGGAATGTCGAGCTAATCCAACATATATGTTACGTAATTGTGCTGGTAGTTGTGGGACATGTCAATTTATTAATAGTACTAAATCAGTCGAGGAGGGGTTGCTTCCGGTTTGTATTGACAAGTATGATAAATGTAATATTTGGGCCAATGAGGATGGAGAATGTTGGATCAACCCCGAATGTAAGAGATTTTTTCTGAGATTATGTGTGATGTGTGAATTCTTGCTTTTTTTGTTTTCGTCGTGTCATATCGACCACCTCTCGTCCCTCCAGATAGCTAGCTAATTGGTTGTTCTTCTCTTTTCTTTTTACAAATGAATGAAATTAGTCATGCTTGATAGCTGCAAATACTCTTGCTGGGAGTGCGTTGATGCTGAAATGGATCGTAAGATGGGAGTCGATGAAAATGTAATGTAAGTACACAACATGCTCTGTCGTGTACTGCTCTCTTTTTTCATTTGATTTTTTTTTTCTTGGGCATATCATCAAATGTCTCCTCCTGATCCAAATACTCCCGCCGCGTGGTATACATACTTATCAGTGCAAAGAAACTTTTATATTCAACCATGAATACTGGTATATCTCAACTAATACGGTCAGTAACTGATGAAAATAATAACAACAACAAACACCCACCAATGACTACACGGGATCATGAAAATGTCAAGTCGACCATCCGACAGATGGAATACTATGCCAAACACGAGAGTCCAACATTTGATACAAGGACGAGGAATCGATGTGGTAATAAATATAAAATGTGTGCTGAATGGGCATCACGAGGCTTGTGTCAGTACTACCCGAGCATTCCTCCTGGTGATGATATTGATGATATTGAGAAGAATACAAATAGTATCGACGATGACGAACACAACAACAATTGGTCGATTAGTAGTACGGAGAAACATGATATTTTGTTTATGATGAATGCATGCCCCCTGGCATGTAAGATGTGTCATGAATTACATACATTTCATAAATGCTCAGGACGGAGACATCCAAACTCAAATGTACTATTCCAATCTGGTCACCTTAATTCATTCATAGCCGATTCGTCTACTAGTGATGTATGGGCAAAGTACAATCCACTCGTTGTTTCTTATCCAGATAATGTAAAGCAGGAGAATGTTGGCAGGGTTGATGATCCATATGTCATCGTGTTCAAGAAATTCTTGACCGATGATGAGGTTGATCATTTGTACAAGCTGGCAGTAACAATAACCAACCCTTCATCAACAACGACAAGTAGCAACGACGAAGCTAGTGTGGGAATCAATGGTTTGAAATCATGTAAATACGACGAAAGATGCAATAATAATGAAGTCTACCACCGAATCATGACAAGAATTGGCAATCTTGTTAATACATCAATTTCTCACTTGGAACCCATGGAGGTAGTAAATATTTTATATTCGACTGCACAACAGCAACAGCCACATTCTCAACAAGATAAGGAAGATGGCACCACTCCATTACGACACAACTTTGAGGTGAATAGCTTGTGGAAACCTGCTGGACCACGTGTACTGTCGTTATCCATATTTCTATCCAATGTTAGCAGCGATATTAGCGGAGTAAGAGGAGGAGGCATAGGATTTCCAGACTTGGATTGGTTGCACATTCGACCCCAGAAAGGATCTGCTGTCATGTGGCCAAATGTGAAGAGTGATAATCTTTGGAAGCCTGAACCATTGACTGCTCATGAATTCTTTCCATTGACATCATTATCATCAACAACAAATATTGATGATGATATCGAGAGTGTTTTTGTTGCAACGTTTCATATGAGACTGTTTAACTGGACTGATGCTGACATTAGGGGGTGTGCTTAGTGAATCAATTCATCCGGATTATGATCGTGTCTCATATTTTAATGAGATTGAGTAAACTAAGCAGGTCATGTGCATTTGAACGAAGGAGCTATGTCGGAATTTCCGCGGATCACTTGATACCTCAGTTCAAAAAGAAGTATATTTTTTATTTATCTATTTACTCCACTAATTCATCAGCGGATTTTGTTATTTGCCATGTTCTGTTTTGGTAGGCTACGAAGGCGATGATATTCTTCCCGTCGAACCGCACCTAATACATCAGTGCAGTACCTTAATATTGTTGAGTGACATTCATCATCCACTTCCATTGCTTGGATTATGTGTTCAAACCCTATAATCTCTTCTCCCATAGCTGCTGCGCTACCTTCACTACTACTCTTGCTTCTTGACTTGCATCCCGCATGACTACCACAGCCACTACCACCATGGAGCAATTCCATCTCAATCTTAATTTCATTCAGTATGACATCAATAACATATATCGCCGTACTTGCCCATTTTGTATAGTGATGCAATACCTCCTTCTCACCACGTACCTGTAGCTTGGCATTACGTCGATTGCTAAATTTGGGATATAATATTTCATTATCTAAATCAATCTCATCTTGTGCCAGTGTTGTGGGGTATGCCGACAATGACTTTTCTGTTAGTGCGAGTAGTAGTTCCATCGCACGACGTTCATTACGTAGATTAATTGGATATCGTACATCTTGACATGTGCGTGCATTCCCCCCCCCTGCCGCTGTTGCAACTGCTGCTGCTGACGATGAAGACAATGATGTAATGGAGGATGGCGTTATGCCAAACAAACGTTGGGCCGTGGGTGTCATCAAACCAACACCCGATGTGTACCGTCCAAGACTATTAGTACCACCAATCATATCAATTTCAGTGCTGGTACATGCGAGGACACGTAATATACTAAATGCAATTCGTGTATTGTCATTGTTTGACACACAAACTCGTACACGTCTAATTAGGGACGATGCTGCAGTAGTAGTCGTAGCAGTAGCAGTTGTTGTCAATGACGAAGTAGAGGATGTAGCATTATTAAGTCCTCCTCCATGTCGACATCCGAATGCTTCTTGTACTGCACATGTCGAAGATTGATCATACATTGAACGGACGTTGTTGATTATGTCAGTTGACCAATTCAAGGGGTGAGGCAATGATGATGAAGATAATTTCAAGTTGGTACTCGTAGTAGTGGAGTTTGTACTTCCGTGAACATTCCCCGCAGTTAAAGTGGATAACATACCATGTAATAATGTATCACCGGATGACTCCGACGAATGACTCCCTCCTCCGTCACCACCTCCATTGCCATATCCGTACACCCCCCTACCTGTACTACTGCTATTATTACTATTCTCTCCACGTAACCAGAATGCCAATTTCTTCTCCCAACATTCTTGATACTGGTCAGTAGTAGTACCACTCTTCTTGATTCCTACTCCTCCTATTCTGTCTACATGCTGTTGCTGTAATTGCTCTTCTTCATTGGTAGTATTATTCCGAATAATCTCATTTTCAATCACATGGCAATTATACTCTAAACTAAATTCTAAACACACCTCATTGGGACAGAATGGATTCACATCCCCTCCCTCTATATTCTTTTCCACACAAAAACCATAATTTAATAAAAAACGATGATTACATTTTTGTCCATAGGAGTCATATACCTCCATACCCGGTCCAATACTTTGTAATGTCGTTATCGTAAAGGCTTGTATTTCTTCATCGTAGGTCCATTTCGTCTCGCGGGGACGATAATGATTTAACATATCGGCATGCGGGACCAATGCCGATGTCCGGACACCATTAATCAATAAACCAAAGTTTCGCGAACACACGATCATACGTGCCCATATAAATTCATCCAACGTTGCCATGGTACGAAAATTGGGAACTATGGCACATATCGATTCGTAATCGTCTCGGATGGCACGTTTACGTTCATCGATTTGTACTAATATATAACTACCGCGAAGTTCGGCCAATTCATCATCATTCCAAAAGATTGGCATATTACGCAATTTACGTGGTAATATATCATAATAGGGTGTAAAGAACGACTCGTTGCCATGTATCTTTTTATCCCATAGTATATATATCATTAGATATATGTGTTTGGGGGCATCTAAATCTAATTCCGCATTCAGGATACATTTGCCTATTGGCGTGGATTGACCCATCTCGACGGTAATTAGACATGATTTAGGTATTGAAACACAGACCGTATGTGGTGGGATGTAGGATTTGGCATGTACACTTCTCATTTCTCCTGATCCATCATCCTCCTCCTCTTCTTCTTTGTTGTTGTTGAGATTGTTGAGATTGTTATTGTTGTCCTCGTGGGCGGCCCCGCAATCCTTCTTTTCTTCGGCAATGGCCACATCAGCCGTATCCACTAAATTCAAATCATCATCATAATCATACTTGCTTTCATCGACCGTCGTATGCTTGTTATATTTTCGTAATTCCAGCAACGGGAATTGTGCACCATTGCTTCGGAGCCAATTTTCGAAGATTACATATTTATCCTCCCGAGTATCAGCAGCAGCCGCGGAAGTTGTAGAATCAGCGAGAGGGTCATCCTGATCGCAGTCCATTATTGCCTCCTCTTCCTTATGACCTTCTTGGGGGGAGGATTGGTACTGACGTGAAGAAGCTCCGGAGGCAGGTTCCATCGTTAAATTCAACGACAAGAGATAAGTAAAACCAAACCACGGAGTCGCCTTAGACACAACGTCCGAAGGCCCGGACAGATTGTTTGTCAAATAGTGACAAAATATACTTAACGATGTGAAGTGCAGATGACGTCTAAATTTCTTTTTTTGTTTATACGCGAAGAGAAACCCTTTTCTCCTGCGAGTCGTTTTAGACACACCGTCCGAAGGCCCGGACAGATTGTTTGTCCCAATAGGGACAGTGTTTGTCCCATTAGTGACAAAATATACTCGACGGTATTGTGTTTAGATTTCTTTTACTATTTTTTGCTTACTACGAGAAGAGCGACCTCATTTCTCCCTTCCGGTTCGTGGATTGCCCTCTTTTGGCTTCCCGCCGAGATGCTGAGTCTAAAACGACTCCGCGGTGACGATAAAAAATAGGTGCGGCGGCAGCGCTATTGCTTAGGAGGCTGCTGCAAGGCCATATATACCTCCTATATAACTCAGATTAAATATCAAACCGTAGAAGGACGAATATATATCGCAGCCTTCTCATTAAAAAAATAAAATAGAATGATCTCAACGATCAACGACGAATAAAGAAGAAGAAGAAGAAGGAGGAGTGATGACGACACCACCCATCTCAGATGGTTATCAATATTATGACAATTTCCATAATAATGAAGCGACGACAGCAGTAGCATCAGAACTACAGTTTTTGGAGAGTGGTAAAACTAAAGATAATAACAATGACAGCAATGACGACAACAACAACAGCAATGACGATGTTGAAACACCACTGGCAAAATTAATGAATCGTGGTGAATATTACCGTCGATTGCGTAAACTTATACAGGAGGATGAACGTATACGTATAAGGGATCACGAGTTTTCTTCTTCTTCTCATTTTTGTTGCTGCCGTAGTGGTCAAGGTGATGATTATGATGTAGATTCCTTGGAAGAAAAAAAGGACGACGATGACGATGATGATAACAACTGTTGCTGTAACAACTGCCACAACAATAACAATCATGATAATAACGATTATGGAGATACCATTGTGGGAGGAGGACGGGATATCATACATCGCAATTCGGACAACACAACAACAACGTTAATGTATGAATCCTATCTAAAACATCAACGATATTATGATGATTTAAAACATGTGGATATAAATTTTATTAATTATGGCACTAAATTTGCATCATATTTACTTACTGGGGAGAAGGACGAAGAGGATGTGCGTAGTAGTAGTAGTAAACAAAGAATACAAGGAAGGAAAGATTTAATTATCGAACAACGTAAATATCTTGGTAAAGGTGGATTGTGTTGGGATGCAGCATTTATATTAGGAGAGCATGTTATACATAACGTATCCGAGTGGAAAATTAATAACAATACCGTAGAAGTAGTAGGGGAAGGAAATAGAACGACAAGGGTTGTAGAACTGGGTGCAGGTACTGGACTATGTGGACTTATGATCGCGGCAGCTGCATTTGATGATGTGATTGTTGAAATTACCGATTTACCAGAATTGCAGGATCTAATGTGTGCGAATATCAAACGCAACTACTTTCGTAGTAGTACAAGCGGTAGTAGCAACAGAAAGATGAAGGAGGAGGATGATGAAAGTAGGAAAAACGAGAATTTCAACACCACCAATAGTAATGTATCATGTCGTGTCTTGCAATGGGGTGTCACATCTGACTATATCAATGCCCCATACGATGTTATTATTGGTGCAGATGTTGTAACGTCCATATATGACCCCATTGCATTAGCACAAACATTCTACGCACTTAGTGGACCACATACCAAAATATATATATCAGGCAAGACACGACTTGATAAACCACATGAGATATTTGAGATGGAAATGAAACGATTATTTGTTAGTGTAAGGAAGATTGATGCGCCAAACAGTCGGTTGAGGAGTCCGAATGTGTTTGTTCTTGTTGTCCAGGCAAGCAAGAATTACTGTGAGGAGTAGCGTGGTTCTTTGGGTGTTGGGTGGTGATGGGTGATGGGTGATGGGTGAAGACTTGTGAAATATGAATAATGCATGTCTAAGGTATATATTTATTCAGTTCAGAATGTTACAAATGTTTGCACCAGGAGCTTGGGGAGAGAGAGTAGAATAGAAAAGAGACACGGACGGTGTAACCGTTTTCTTCAAGTCCGAAAAATGAACTTTCAAAAGACTCTTTCAGCCTGCAACAGCGTTGAAATCGACCATGGCGGTCCGTCGGCGCATTGCCCCACTCCTAATCCTTCTTCTAGTCTCTTCCGCAGTCGTCGTCGCGGGGGTGTCATATGGTGATTTGGTCGATGAATTCGACCGTAGTATCGTTGGCAAATTGGCACGTTCCACACTCGATCGATTATTATTCAATGAAAATGCTAACAACAATGCTGAGGAGGGTGTGAATGACAATGGCACCGAGACAACGACGAATAATAATGTCGCGTCGGAGGAAAAATCTTCGTCATCATCATCCCCACCTCAAAAAATGAATGATGAAGACGATCCAAACATTAATTATCACGGCGAAGATTTAATCGAATGGATAATGAATAACGGTGGACTAATACATGACAATGCACGCATTGGACTTGATCCAACTGGTCGATATCGTGGCGTCTTTGTCAAGAATACGCACAATGAAGGTGGGACTGAATCAGGGATTGAAGATGGGGATATTATTGCACGTATACCATATGACCTCATCATTAAACCGAAGAATTACAAAGAGCATAGCTATTGGAGTTGTGAGGCATTACATGAGTTATATCGTCAATTTAAACTTGGGAATGATTCGCCACATGCCCCGTATGTAAATTATCTAATGAATCAACCACGGGGACGTATCCCGAGTGAATGGACACAACCCGGTAAGACACTGTTATATACAATCCTCGATCGACGAGAGGAGGATGATGAAGGCTTACCCCCGCTTCGTCATAAAAAGGGATATGAGGATACATGGCTTGGCGAATGTCGCGGTGAGGACACTGCATTGGCCAAGGCTGCATTCTATCAATTTACTAGTCGTGATGAAGACACATTAATGGTACCATTCTATGATATGTGTAATCATAGTAATGATCCTGAAAAATTAAATACCATTTCAGTGAAGCCAAACCAACAAGGCAAACCATTTATATTACGTTCCATACGTGACATTGAACCCGGTGAACAGATATATATATCCTACAACAGGTGTCATAGTTGTTGGTTTGATAAGACGTATGAGGATTGTGTCACCCATAGTCACTATGGGACAAGTGATGTCTTTGATATATTTGGTTTTGTCGAAGACTTTCCACAAACATGGAGATTTAGTATGAATATAGGCGATGAGGATACACCCAAATGGGATGAATTATCCTTTTGTTTAGGACGGGATATGACCGGTGAGTCGGAACTGATTGTTAGTTTTGGTGATAATCATTCGCGGAATCCAAAGGATGAGGCACCGAATATGAGTACGGTTGTTTATTTAGGAAAGCAATTAACACGACTGGCTGAGATAGAAGAAGCAATGAAGAAAGATGGCATATTAATGAACAGTATGCCCAAGTATGAATGGGAGATGGCTTGGACCTACCATCAGGCATTAATTACATCTATCTCTGCGGCATTGTTAGCTTCTGGTCTTGTTGAGTATGACAATGACGAATTAGTTCAGAATAAGGATGAACAAGTTATCAATAATGATAGCGACGATGATGAGGAGGAGGAATCAGAGGACGATGGCGAGATATTTGAATTTGTGGAACTTGACGTTGGTGAGGCTGTCATGCCGACAGCGGAGTTTACGGCGGAGCTTATGGATAGCGATGATGACTCAGAGGACAGCAGTGATGATGATGATTCCAGTGATGACTATGAGGTTGTAGAAATCGTCCCTCCACTTGAGAATGAACGGGATGAGTTGTAGATTTGTGGAATAAAAATACTTAACTCGAGCTATGTATGACCGCCTGCCCTACCGAAGCGTTGATCGTACAGCAAACCACACTGTTGATCCAACAAGAACAAAACCACCTGTTTGCATTGCTACTCCGACATCCCCTATACCATCTGCAAGTAATCCAGCACCAATAGCACCACAAAGATAACCAACATCACCAGCAGTTCGCAGTAGTGCCAATGCTTGTGACCTTTGGTCAGAACCAACCAAGTCAGAAACGGCTGCCACGTGAGATGTAGATAGCAGTGTCCCTCCCAATGACCAAATGCCCAACGATGCTGCTAGTATAGCCCAGTCAATGTTAAATACATCACCTCCTGCTGAGAAATAGGTACAAACAATTGGAACACCTGCCATGCCGACGGATGTCAAAGCCCCTCCAAGGACAATGGCAGATCCTTTACCAGCAGTATCCGCAAATCGGCCCGCAGCCTGGTTGCCCAATACCTGTACAGCACTCATCCACATGTATAACTGTCCGACTTCCGATGAACTAAGTGCAAAGCCAACCACTGTACTAGCCACAGCCTCTCCACCACCGGTTAGTATCAGCGGGAGGAGAGTGAACTGTGTCCCCGATAGTGTTAGCATGTAAAATCCATTCATTATTATAACAGGTCGTACATGTATATTGGCAAGTAGGACTTTCCACTGCTCTGTTGTATCCTTAACAGCAAGAGTTATTGCATTGGATATATCATTGGATTCTTCTTCAGTCTGTTCGTCCATCGTCACATGCTTTGTCTTTTTCATGGTACGTTGTGCAGTATTCCCAGCGACGGTAGTTCCGGGTGCAATAAACCCACCATCCCGATCATCTCTACGCCATGGCAATGGTTCGTTTTGTTGCCATGAAAGTAGATCATTACTTCCGTTACTCAGTGTTTCTTTTACACTATAATGATTCCATGTCGATGCTACACCATACATCCCACCAACAATAAGAAATGTATCACGTACGCCATATGTATCATGTAATAGTCCCCCCAGTCCCGGTCCTAATGTCATCCCTAATGCAAACGCACTCATTATTGGACTGTAGGTACTAGCACGACTTTGGGGCGTACTAATATCCGCTACCATGAGCGAGCTAGCCGTAGTCAATGCCGCAACTCCCGCACCCACTACCATACGACATAAACAAAGCTGTATCGCATCGGTGGCTATGCCCATCCCGGCCACGCCCAGGCCAATGAACCATAATGAATGGACCAAGTACGGACGTCGTCCATATCTATCAACGAGGATAGAACTAGGGACGTTTAAAAGCATTTTACTCACAGCGAAGGAACTAACGACGGTGCCATATTGCGTCGTGGTTAGTTGTAAATTATCGCTAATGAATGGCATTATTGGGGAGGTCACGCCCACGGACAGGCCGGTGAGTAGCATGGATGCCGAAAGTGGTAATAGTAATGGATAATGTACCTTCGATGACATGGTATGTAGTGATTCACGAAACTGACGTCGTGTGATGTATGATGCTGTTGCTAATGAAAAAGAAGATGATGATGGTGATACTTCTATTAGTGTACTGCTATTCTCACTATCATTGTGTTGACCAAGTAATACTTGATGTAGGTAGCTGGCATCCTTCCTTGCACAATGAATCATACGTTCATTGATCAATCGTTTTTGTTGTTTCTGCTGCTGATGCCGCTGATGCCGTTTTCTTTGTTGGATTCTGTGTTGATGATTATATTGAGGTCTTGGGTTTTGTTGTTGCACGAGCAAAGATTTACATAGCTGACTATTACTATTACTATTACTATTACTACCACGACGACGATGGTGATTCCAATGTTTATAGTCTGAAGTGGCTTCCATTCGATATTTAGTCAATAGATGAGCCTCCAGGTCGCGAGACGAAATTTTTGTATCATCGTCATTTACGATACGGTTCGATGAAGGCAATGAGGAGGAAGTCGAAGCAATAGCAGTAGTAGCCAGCATTACGGGAGACCTAGATGACCTTGTTGATCTTTTTACCCACGTCCTTCTCTTTCCTCTCTTCTTTTGCCACTCATCACCGTTACTAGTAGCTGTGCCGGAAAGAAGTATGCAATCGAAAAGTGTATCAAATTCATCTGGTGTAAATTCGACTAGATTAAGCAGGTTGTAGATTGTTCGTTGTTGATCAAATTTTATGTAATGCGATTTTGATGACGTCGAAAGAAACCTTTTCTCCCCACCGTCCAACAACAACGACCTGCCAAATGACGTTACTACTCCTTGCGACGAACGAACAATGATGGACGGGATTCGACAATGATGTCGCCGTCCATTATCGACGAGGGCACGGAGCATCATTGTGCACAGGTTGAGGATAAACCATTTATTTTACAGCCTTCTTTTTTACATTAACGTTACTCCAAACAGCATTCGGCCACACAGCAACACCATACTCCGTTCTAGCTTCAATGTACTACATCATCAACGCCTGAAGAGCTGAAACGTGCATACCGTGTCGCGGCATTGAGGTACCATCCAGATCGTCAAAATCGTCACACACACATATACGCACACAAAAAAGAAACAAACAAACAATCAATTACATGTTCACAAATGATGGAGCACTGCAATAGCTAAATACATTCCCATCACGATAAATCAATGATCTATCCATGGCACGTTTGCCAGTGGTTATTAATTCATCAATATCGTGGAATAGACTTGGATTTAAATTGAAGGCGCTGTGTCGTATCCCTGCTATATTGGTATCTAGGCCCGTAGTGTCAATGGCATCAAGATCCATCCATAATTTGTCATTGGTTTTATTATTCTCATCATCATCAGTAAGCAATGCCGATTTCTTCTCCTTCTTGAATAGTAGATTATTATCATTATTGTGTCGTAAACCTCTTGCAGTGCTAGCTACATCACTTTTCTTTGGAAAGTATAATTTTTCAACATTCCTACCCACTGTTAGACAATGTTGGAGTGTCGTCTTACATTCATCATTCGGTAGTAATGCAGACGGTTGTTCATATCCATATCGTACCACAACCCCATTCACCACTTGACTCCAAAATAATGCATTATCTTTCTTATCACCAATAACAGTAATAGTACGACATAATCGACGTATGGCTGGGAAGGCATGATCTCGGAATGGTACCAATGGGAAGTCAGGATTGAGTAGCGTGATGGTCTTGCAAATTAACAAATTACGTTGTCCTCCATCATCATTGACAACAGCAGGAGCATCATTGCCGTGTTGGTTATAATCCGATGCTAATGCAAAACATCGTGAGCAATTACTCGGTTTAAATGACAATGACCCATCCTCTGTGTCCACTTTAGTATCAACAAGTGCACCAAGTAATGTTTGTACACCCATGGAATGACTCATTAAATGTATATTACGAAATCCTGCATACTGTAGTCCATGTAATAGTTGACATAAATTGTCAATGTTACGTTGCGAGTTGGAGGCACGTGAGGCAGAATGATATGTCAATACCTGTCCTGGTGGCCAATTATACATTATGGGATATATACGTGAATCTAACTTTGTCATTGCCAATAGTTGACCAAAGCCTTGGATAGAATTTTTTAAATGACTATTGAACCCCCCAAAGAAGATGAGTACATCTCTCTTCTTGGATTGTGTCCAACCTACTACTTCTAATGAATATTGAGGTAGTAATGCAGCAGCAGTAGTAGTAGCTTCTGTACAAGCCTCTTCAACATTGACTTGATCATTATTGTGCTCTGTTGTTGCAAAGGGAGCAATATTATCAGTCTGCTGAGTCGGAGGCATGGTACTAGTGGTAGTACATGTTTTTTCTCCAAAAAGCTTTTCAAGACCAAAGAATGAATTACGTCTGTCATTCATTTGTGGGTTTGGCAATGTGGGTGGAATCATAGTAGTAGTAGAGTAGCAATCTTCGTCATCATTTGTCTTGATACGGATAACTATTTCATCCACTTGTTGAATTACCCGTCCGGTAGTAGCATACACATGTCCATCAATTTGTATTCCACGTGGATCATCAGCTATTATTGATACGTGTTGTTGCATGTTCTTATCTTGTTGTACCCCTAGGCTATATGACAATATCTTGTACATCTCTTTAATTGATGTTTTGTAATCAAATGGATATGGAGCAATATAGCATGATGCATGTGGTAATTCGTTGTAAAAGGCACCTGATACACTACACTCTACACTTGCTACACCACATTCCATGGGTTGTTCATTCGTTGGCCAAAACTTGTTGGATTCAAAATTATCATCGGAAGCCTTGACGAATGGAACAAGTACAGCCCTCAATGCATCACCAGTACCAAATATACGTGATACGAAGGGTGCCACGGGTTTACCATTATCCCAAGCACCGACTAATATTTCACCTTCATTGGCATCATCAAACCACCGTCCTAATCCATGTGGCTGTCCTTTATCATTCGTAGTACCATCATACTTACATGTATGTCGTGATCCCATACAAGCAAAGAAATTATGGAGGTATGTCATAGTCCAATCATTATTGGACACACGCTTGACTTGAAAGTAGATACAGGCACGTCCCTTCCGTCGAAACCAGGTACTATTGACTAACCGTGGATAAATGTAATATATTAATATAAATAGTAAAAAGACTAGTACTTCGGATACAACAAATGCCGTGGCCTTATAATTGATATAATATAATTGATCACGTATTACGGCATATCCCACACCCCATAATAATGGTAAGTATACGACCATCCAATATAGTAGGGCGACGAAGTGACTTTCTTTAAATACAGTAGTAACCACAAACGCCACAAAGATCCATAATGCAATCCCAATAACTTGGTTTAAAGTCAGTGCAATAACAGTTGCACCTTTCGTCAACGTCTCGCCACCACCATGTGCGGCCGAGCTTTGTGGACCAAGGATATAATCGCTACTAAATATTAACACCAGCAGCAGTAACAGCGCTCCGTATTCATACTTTGTTTCACGACGTTTCGTACCCGACATGGCGCGATTCATCTTCCGCAGTTGCATATTGAGAAATAATTCCTCTTGACCGTACGCTAAAAAGATGTCGGTTTGGGCAGCACCCTTTGATAATAAAGCTCGTCTATTCTTCTTCCTGATGTTGGTACCACCACCACCGCCGCCATTGCCGCTGCTGCTATTGTTGTTCATAGCATCAATTACAAAGATCGGCGGTATTAGATTTGTCAATTTGTGAAATATGGTAGTTTAGCTTCTACGGGTACCTACTAGAACAACGGATCGACGCGAGCGAAGGGATATGGGACCGTCACTAACGCTACTCCAAACAGCATTCGGCCACACGGCAACACCATACTCCGTTCTTCAATGTCCTACATCATCAACGCCTGAAGAGCTGAAACGTGCATACCGTGTCGCGGCATTGAGGTATCATCCTGATCGTCAAATTCGTCATGGTGTCAAACAAAATAATCGTGACGAGGGAGGATCATCTCTCAAGTTTCAGGCAGTATCCGCAGCCTACCAAGTACTTATGGACGATTTAGGACGTGCATATTATGATAAAACTGGTATAATTCGCGAGGATGAAGACAACAGCAGCTCAACCAGACCCACGTCTTCTACACGACATAGTCGTCGAGGAAGTACTAGTGATTGGGAAACCTTCTTCGAATCAGTATTCAACGACATTCGTAGCACTGGTAGGAACCACGACGAGGCTGCAAAAACTTATCGCAATTCGAACGAAGAAACGAATGACGTACTGCGATACTATACTGCATGTCATGGCGATATAAATTTGGTTGTGGAATGTGTACCCTACGGAAGTAACGCTGATATTGATAGGTGGAATAAAGATATTATAATTCCTGCAATATCTCGTGGGATGATTCCCAACTTTAACGTTGAAACAGTAACGAAGCAACAGAATAGAAAGAGGGTAGGAGCAGCACGACGTTTACGTGTCGACAGCAATGATCAAGATGTCTACAATGCTGCCAAGAATAACGTTGTGATAAAACGCCAGAAAAGAAGGATTATACTCGAGGACTCATCGTCAGATGACGAAGACGTAGATGACAAAGGCAATGCAATTACAACAATCGACATCGATGAGAGTAAAGCAAAGCAGGTCAAGTCAAAACGAGACAAGTTGGATATACGGGTAGCCAAAAAGCGCAAGGCGACAGCAGTCAAGGAGATGGAAATTGCCAACATTCTCCATTCCAAAGATTGGAAGAAGGATGGAATGTCTGCTACTGCTGCCGCTGCTGCGACACAAAAACGCAGGAAGTATGAGGAGTATGGGATAAGTGATGCCTTACTTTCTAATTTGGCAACAAAGTACTGCGGAAACGACAAGAAGAAGAAAAGGAAGTAAAAAGTCACCTATGAGGTAATAGCAACTATCCAGTGGCGCAACATGTTGTTTTTATGAGATGAGTTACTCCGATTCATGATTTCTTTGATCCAACGATTATCTGTTCGGTGTATCAAGAAAAAAGATGAGAGAGAGTGAGAGTGAGAGACACAGTGAATGAGTCAACAAAAAAGTATTTTCAAGATTTGTACGGCAAATGATACTTCTCACACCACATCAACGTCGTGGGAAACCTTATTCAGTGTCCGTTTTTCAATAATATTGGGGTTTAGCGCAGAGACAATGGAATGAAAAACTGGGTTATAGGAGTAGCAAAAGACAATGTATCAAAGAAACCTTGATCTCGCCACTTTTCCAGTACATATCCGGTAGAGATTTTGGTCAAGCGCAGAACGAACCCCCCCCCCCTCCCAATTGTGCACAACAGTAAATCAATTGGTATATAGCAGTAAAATATTACTCACACATTATTGTCATATATATTTCATAGACCAAAATGTTTCTTCTTTCTCTTGTCCTGCCATCCCTTCTTCTTCACAACCTCCTTCCATTCCCTATCCTTCCATTCACTTAACTTGACTTTCATCGGTCTACTCCCTAACCAACTTTGATCACATTCTCTAATAGCACGTGCACAGTCTCTTGCATCCATGAGTGACACGAAGCCATATCCACGTGATTTACCGGTAGTTTTGTCAATCATTATACGTGCCATATGAAAGCTGGGGTATTTGGATGCAAAGTGGTTTTCTAAATCAGTTTGTTTCAAGTCCCTGGCTAAATTGCCAACGAAGAGACGAAAGTCATTTTCGGGCCATTGGGATAGTGTAGGGTCGGACCATGTTGTGCCTGCGGCTGATCGGGCATGTGCTTTACCATTCGTTGACATGGTGGGTAATGTTGGAGGAGGTGGAGGTTGTGTTGTGTTCGACTGTTGGGAGCCGTTGTTTGGTGGCAATAATGGAGGAGGTAGAACAGGGTTTATCATTGTAATCGTAGACGTTGTCGTTGATGCTTGAGAAGTCGTAGGTATAGTATCACCACCGAGAGGCATTTGGCCGAATATAGAAACGACTGGGACAGACGATGCAACTACCGTTCGAGCCCGCTTCGTCGGACGGTCGTCGTTGTTGTCATGATTATTGTTCGGCAATGATGATTCCACCACTGCTGCGTCGGTTTCTCCTTCTTTGACGACATCATCATCGTCAGCAGCTTCGGCATCCTTAACCGCATTGTCCACGTCATCGAAGAAGGCATCGAGGTCGTCGTCGACCATGCTAGGCTTGAGAAAAACTTTTCATTAGCGTGTCCCAGATCGACCACTTGTAAATGTAAAATTGTAAATTTGTAAATGTAAATTTGTAAAAAATATTTTTTTTTACATTTACAAATTTACAATTTTACAATTTGTAAATGGGCTTACAATTGACCGACATTTACAAATTACATTTTTGATGTATCTATTACATAGTTATGTAATTTCGTTGATTATACTACATAAATAGTGTATTATGGCTTCCCGCATTTCTTTATGATATTCCATTAATATTTATGTAGAGACCTATGTAGCAGATGGTAGGAGTAGGTGTTGTAT
>Ga0247834_1003131_pt1 | contig 23048 bp, 21 predicted proteins | sample LaCruzMarch2015__8_FD_187118 | JGI IMG/M metagenome (GOLD analysis project Ga0247834, IMG submission 187118) | Freshwater microbial communities from meromictic Lake La Cruz, Castile-La Mancha, Spain - LaCruzMarch2015_12m | ecosystem: Environmental > Aquatic > Freshwater > Lake | place: Spain...
TAATCAAAGAAAAATATAATAGAGATGCAAGTTGTTCTCATTTGGTAAATTTATGTTTGGGTAAAAGAATATTGCACAATGGTATAACCTGTTCTTTTTTGATATAAAAAATGCTCACCATCCTCCTCTTCTTCCAACTCTTCGGAGTCTTCCTTTTCTTTATGTCTCTACTATAATACATAGAACAGTTACTTCATAACAATGAAAACCCTCTCACTTTCAGAAGAGCAAATCAAACTTTTAGCAGACGCAGTGTGGATGAGACAAAGATGTTTCATCGCAGGAGACAGAAGATTCAAAGAATATGGAGCAATGTTAGACGAACTTCTTGAAGATATGGAATACACTCCAAAGAGGTCTTGAAACAATGTTTGATACAGTCTTTATATCAGATGTGCATCTAGGCACTCCTCGCTGTAATACTCAAAAGTTTCTGAAGTTTCTCAAAGAACTTAAGACTAAAAAGTTAGTCTTGGTCGGTGACATTATTGACATTCACTGTTTAGAAAAATATAATACTCGTTGGACAAGAGAACATACAGAATGCGTTCATCAGATTCTGAATCTTGCAAAGAAAGGCACAGAAGTCATTTATATTCTTGGAAATCACGAAGGTCAGATTCGTCGTTATACGAACTTTGAACATAAAAATTTTAAAATGGTAGATGAATATATTCACAAGGACTCAAACGGAAATAAGTTTCTTTGTGTTCACGGTGACAAGTATTCAGAGTATTCTTCTGGGTCTTGGAAGCAGTTAGTATTTAATAAAGGTTATGAGATTATCACTCCATTAAGTTTTTGGTTGGAAAGATTCTTCCGATTCTCTTTGGTTTATGCTTTGAAGAATACAGTTCGTGGTAAGAATTATATTAATCAATATGAGACTGATATTGCTTCATATTGTGCTCAAAGAGATAAGAAGTATGATGGTGTGATTTGTGGTCATATTCATCACGGGCACATTCGCAACTTTGATAAAATCACTTATATGTGCTGTGGAGATTGGTGTGATACTTGTTCTGCGATTGTGGAAAAGAATGGAATCTATTCTTTGGAAAAGTATTAATGATTACTTCAGAAACACCATATAAACTGGCAGAGATTATCAGAGATACTTGGCCAAATCTTTACAATCAACCCAAAGTGATTTATAATAAGGAAAAGCAAATCAAAAATGAAAAAGTATAATGAAGAATATTTTTCAGTGATTGATAGAAGAACTGGGAGAAAGATTGTGGATTGTGCTGAGTATTCTGATGCAATGATGATGTTTGATATTGATCCGCATAATCGTCAAATTATAAGGAATAAGTTTTTGATGGGTCAAGTTGTAGATGTTGAGATTCCAAAGGCACTCCCAACTAATGAGATTGTGGTGAATATGGATGGTGGTGTCGGTGGTTCTTGGGAAGTTAGAGAACCCGATAAACTACCACAGATTAAACTTCCTGATAGACAAGCAGAACCTGTAAGAGTATGATGGAAAATGTAAATTGGTTTAATGTCTTAATTGATCTTTATATCATTTGGTGGGGATTTAATTATGGGAAAAAATCAAATGACACATAGGACTACTTTAAGAGAACAAGTTTATTTTATTTTGATCACATTGGGAGAATTAGTAAAAGTAATACAAACAAAAAATAAATAGAAGAAAAGCAAGGGTTTTTATGGTTCCTCTCCATTCGCCTTCAGAATATTTGTTTCATTTGTATGTGACAAATAGCGGGGATGCGAAACGATTATGGAGACAAAACATAAAAGACAGTTGGAACAATAAATGTGCTTATTGTGGATCGGGAGAAAATCTTACAATCGATCATATCATTCCACAATGTAAAGGTGGTGCAGATTTCACAAAGAATGTAGTGTGCTGCTGCCATTCTTGTAATCAATCAAAAGGACACGAGCACTGGAAGTTATGGTATGTTCAACAAGACTTTTATTGTGAAGATAAATTCAATAAAATAGAGGAATGGATGAAACCAGATCCTCCTACGAATCTATTTTCTTATCGCCCAAGACGCAATAATGCAACTTGAATAAATATATCAAAGGCAGTAAATACTGACCTTATGGTAGATACCGCACATTATAAATGCCTACTCCAATCAGAATTAAACGCTCTGCTGTGCCTGGAAAAATTCCAGCACAAGGCGTATTACAATACGGTGAATTAGCATACAACATCAATGATGCCGAACTCTACGCTGTTAGAAATAGAGTAGGTATTGGATCGGAGGTTGTCAGGGTTGCTGCGGGTGCAACAGTTACAAATATCATTTATGTTACAAAAGACGGAAGCGACACAAACACAGGACTCAAACTCGGAGACGCAAAAGCAACAATCGCAGGAGCAGTCGCAATTTCAACAACAGGATCTGTTATTAAGATTTCTGCTGGAACTTATGTAGAAAATAATCCGATTGTTCTTCCTCCTCAAGTTAGTGTTGTCGGGGACAGTTTAAGAGAAGTTACAGTTACTCCACAGAACACTGGAGATCTCTTTTACGTTTCAAATGGTAACTATGTTGCAGAGATGTCATTTGTTGGAGCAGCAAATACTGGAGCAATTTTTGCATTTAATCCGAATAAAGTAGAATACTTTAATCAATCTCCATACATTCAAAATTGCACTAACTTTATTCCCAATAGTATTGGAATGAAAATTGATGGGAATCATGCTCTTGGTTTAACTAAATCAATGGTGCTTGATTCTTATACTCAATACAATTCTGCTGGTGTTGGAGTTTCAATTACAAATGAGGGATATGCTCAGTTAGTTTCTCTCTTTACAATTTGTCCAAACATTGCAGTCTATTGTGCGAGTGGTGGTGCTTGCGACTTAACAAACTCAAACTCATCATTTGGTAATTTTGGATTAATTGCTGATGGAAGAGGAGTAAAAAAATACAATGGTATTACCTCAAACAGTTATGATGTAAATGAAGATACATTTGAGATTGCTTTTAATGCCCCAACATTTAATGTTACAAATGCGGTTTATGATAACACAACTGGAATCGTAACAATTACAACGGATCAGGAGAATGGATTTGAAGTTGGAATGGGAGTTTCGATTTCTGGATTGACATTTTCTTGTCCTTCTGGTCCGGGAATTGTTACATATCCGAGTGGAAACAATGGGTATGTGTTCAATGTAAAAACGACTCCAACTACTTATCAGTTTTCAGCATACGTTGGAACTTCTACATTACCCCACACATATAACTCTGGGGGAACGGTAAAATTAAATCTGATACGTCCCTTTGATGGAGAAGTCATATATTTCGATTCTTTATATTATACGGTTGGAAGAGTTGTAGTTGGATCTGGAGGAACTGGATATACTACAACACCAACAATCTCAATTAGCGACCCAAGCACTTCCGGAACTTGGGGTGTTCCTGCACAAGCAGTTGCTGAAATTAGGAATGGATCAATTATAGATATTGAATTGGTTTCAAGTGGAAGAGGATACACTTCAGTTCCAACAGTTACAATTAGTTCTCCTGATGTGGGAATAAATACAGCAACTGCAACTGCACAACTTATACCAACATATTATTCTATTCAGAGTTCGACTCCAATTTCTGCTGGTATTTGCACAATTACAATTAATGAAAATGTCCCTTATGCTGTAGGTGCAGGTGCTTCGGTTCCATTCTTTAAACAAAGTCGTATTCTTGCGTCTGGTCACGCTTTTGAATACATTGGTTCTGGAACTGATATTACAACTGCTCTTCCTTCTGCTGGTGGTGTTCCAATTCAAGATAATGAAGTTGATATGAGAAATGGTGGTCTTGTAGTTTATACAAGCACAGATCAAGCGGGCAATTTCCGAATTGGTGATGGAGTTGCCATTAATCAAACTACAGGAACAATTTCAGGAACATTTTACTCCAAGAGTTTGTTTTCAACTTTAACCCCATTCATTCTAGCACTAGGAGGAGATTAAAGAATGGCATTACCATTAAACGTATTTAAAACAGTTACAAGAATTGCAAGCACAAGTCCAGTTGGAATTTATACAGCACCTGTAGGATATTCTGGAGTTGTTCTTTTAGCACAAGCGGCAAACATTGATGTAAGCACTCACACAATCTCATTCTCACATAAGAGATCTTCAACCACAACTGAAATTGTAAAAGATCTTGCAATTCAGGGAAATGATTCTACAAGTCTTTTATTTGGAAAGTTAGTTCTTGAGTCTGGAGATTCTTTAGTATTGTCTGCGAGTGATGCGACAAATATTAAGTTTATCGGTAGCGTTTTAGAAACACTTAACTAATCAAATAAAATGTCACAGTTTCTTTCCGGCAGACAATCACAACTAAATGTAGGAGTAACCTCAAGCACTGAAAGTAAAACAGTAGTGCAGGTTACTGGTAAAGTTGGTATTGGGACCACAAATGCTGGAAGTAGAAGTTTATATGTAATTGGTGATACTCAAACTACTGGTGTTACTACTCTTGCCTCTTCCGGAGGAATCACTACTACTGGTGGAGACCTGTATGTTGGTGGTGATCTTTATGTTCAGGATGACATTGTATTTGACGAATTCATTGCCCGTAATATTAATGTAACTGGTATTGCTACAATTCGCAATGCTAATATTACTGGTATTGCAACCATTACTAATATTATTGGAACTGGAGCAACAATTGCAAACTTAAATGTATCAAGTGGAATTGTAACAAATTTTACTGGTGTTGCTGCTACAATTACAAACTTAAATGTATCAAGTGGAATTGTAACAAATTTTACTGGTATTGCTGCTACAATTAATCGCATTGTTTCTGCAGCAACATCATTTTCAGAATCGCAAACTAGTGGTATTGCAACATTTTCCAATGGACCTGTATTTATTGGATCTGGTACAACAACTGGCACTTTAAACCAGAGATTGCAAGTTACTGGGGGTGCTTATGTTTCTACGTTTGTTGGCATAGGAACAACCAATCCAACGTCTGCCTTACACGTTATTGGAGATGTATTAGTTACTGGTGTAGTTACATCTACGACATTTAACGGAAATATTAACTCTGGGGTTGGCACTATTGTCAATCTAACCAATACCCGATTGACAAGTGGTGTTGGAACTATTACAACTCTGAATAGTAATGTTGCAACAATTCTTGATATTGATAATTTAAGAATGTTGAGTGGTATCGCTACTATCACCCAAATCAACGCTACAACAATTGTATCGACTAATAATGACCTTGACCATTTAAATGCTAATTTTGGAAATATTGATGTAGGTATTGTAACTAATATTTCTGGAACCAGACTGAATTATACTGGTGTAGGCACAATCACCACATTTAATAGCACCAATTCTACACTTACTAATCTCAATAATGAAAGATTAGTAAGTGGTATTGCAACTATAACGGATATCATTAACACCAGATTAACTTCTGGTATTGCCACAATCACAAATTTAAATGTAACTAACTCTACATTTAGCAATCTTAATGTTAATAATTTAAATGCTGTAACTGGGATTGTTACAGATATTTCAGGAACCAGACTGAATTATACTGGTGTTGGCACAATCACCACACTGAATAGCACTCATACCAATTTAACCAATATTAATTCCACTGGAATTAGCACTCTTGCGGACATTAGAGCAGAACGTGTTACTGTTAGTGGAATTGTAACCGCAAACTCATTCCGTCCAACAAGTGGTTATATTCAGGCAGCAGACGGAACTAACTCATTCTACATTTATGATACTACTGGTAATGTAGCATTTCAAGGAACGATTGGTGTTAATCAGATCAATAATGCGAGTGGATTCCAAGTCTTAACATTTAATAATCTTGATACAAGACTTACTGGCAATTTAGATATTGCTGGAGTTACAACCTCTTCAGTATTTAATGGTAATATCTATTCTCTTGGTGTTTCTACTTTTAGAAATGGTCCAGTATTAATTGGAACTGGAACTTCTACAGGAACTGCATTCCAATCACTTCAAGTTACTGGTGGTGGTTATGTTTCTGATAATCTTGGATTAGGAATTATTTCACCAACATCAAAACTGGATGTTGTTGGTGACGGTAGATTTACTGGTGTTGTTACTGCCACTACCTTTAATGGGAATATTAATGCAGGAGTTTCGACACTTGGTATTGCGACAGCAATTAATCTGACTTCTCAACAACTGATTGTATCTGGATTATCTACATTTGTTGGTGTCACAACATTCCAAAATGATGTTTATGTCAGTGGAGACCTTTATGTTACTGATGATTTAGTATTTGATGAATTTACTGGTCGTAATATTAATGTAACTGGTGTTGCTACGATTTTTAATCTTGTAGGAACTGCAGCAACAATTACAACTTTTAATAATACAACTTCCACAATTACTGATTTAAGTAACACTAGATTAACTTCTGGTATTGCTACAGTTACAGATTTAAATGTAACCAATTCTACATTTACCAATCTCAACACAACTAATTTAAATGCAGTAACTGGTGTTGTTACTACTATTTCAGGAACAAATGTAACTTATACAAACTCTGATTTTACTAACTTAAATGCTAATAATGCAAATATAGATGTTGGTATTGTCACCGATATTTCTGGAACCAGACTGAACTATACTGGTGTCGGAACAATTACCACATTAGATACTGATACTGCAACGATTAATAATCTTTCAAGTGATTATATTAATGTTGGTGTTGCTACTGCTACGATTCTGAATAGTGGTATTGGAACGATTACTGATCTAAACAATACAAGATTTGTCAGTGGTATTGCTACAATCACCAATTTAAATGTAACTAACTCTACATTTACTAATCTTAATGTCACTAATTTAAATGCAGTAACTGGTATTGTAACTGATATCTCCGGAACCAGATTAACCTATACTGGCGTTGGAACAATTACCACGTTAGATACTGATACTGCAGATATTAATAATTTAACCAGCAATTATATTAATGTTGGGGTTTCTACTGCATCTATCTTTAGTAGTGGTATTGGGACGATTACTGATCTAAACAATACCAGATTTGTAAGTGGTATTGCTACAATCACCACACTCAATGCAACAAATATTGTTTCAACCAATTCAGATTTTACTAATTTAAATGCTGATAATGCATTTGTTGATGTAGGTATTGTAACTGATATTTCTGGAACCAGACTGAATTATACTGGCGTAGGAACAATTGCTACATTAGACACCACAAATGGAACGATTGACTATCTTACTAATACAGATTTAACTGTTACTGGTATTGCTACGATTCAAAATCTGGTTGTCCAAAATGAGTTTGATGTTTATGATGCAACAGCAACTTTCCACAATAATGTCTTTATTTCAGGAAACTTAAGCATTGGTGGAACTACAACAGTTATTACTGCTGCAGATTTAAGAGTTCTTGATAAGGAAATTATTCTTGGCATTACAACAAATGCTTTTGATCAAGATGTTTCTAATGATATTACTGCAAGTCATGGTGGTATTGCGATTGCATCTACAGAAGGTTATCCATTAGTAGATCTTGCTCTTGCTGGATTTAGTTCTCTTCCTGCAACATATAAGCAGTTGATGTGGGTTGCTGCCAATTCTTATGGAGTTGGAACCACTGATGCTTGGATGTTTAACTATGCAGTTGGTATTGGTTCTACACTTGTTCCTAATGATGTAAGACTTGCTGTTGGTGAAGTTCAGATTACTGACCATCAAATCAATGCAGTAACTGGAGAGTTTGATAGATTAACCAGTGGAATCGCTACATTCACTGGTGCTGATATTAGTAATCTTCATTCCAATAATTTATCCTCACAATCTGGAATTATCACAGATTTAAGTGGCACTAGATTAAACTATACTGGATTTGGGACAATCACCAATCTTTATAGTAGTGTTGCTTATATTAATGACATTGCTTCTAATGTTGGATTTGCAACTGCTTTTACTTCTGAAAGATTAAATGTAACTGGTGTTGGCACAATCGCAACACTGAACAGCACTACTTCTACAATTACAAATCTGAATGTAACTAATTCATCATTCTCAAATGTAAATGTAAATAATCTTTATGCTGTTACTGGTATTGTTACTACACTTACTAGCACTCATTCAACTCTAGAAAATATTAATTCTAGTGGAATCAGCACTCTTAATATTGTAAGAACGAATACTATTAATTCTAGTGGTGTTGTAACTGCTCCTACATTTGTTGGAGATTTACTAGGCGTAGCAAATTACGCTCACGTATCTGGTTATTCTACATTCTCCGGATATTCCGATACTACAGGATTCTCTACGTTCTCTGGATACGCTAATGCTGCTGGAGTATCTACCTTTGCCGACTATGCAAACAATGCGGGTATAGCAACCTATGCTTGGACTGCAGGAGTTTCTACTTATTCTGGAGTTGCTGGGTATTCAACATTCTCTGGATACTCTGACACTACTGGGTTCTCAACGTTCTCTGGATACGCTAATGCTGCTGGAGTATCCACCTTTGCCGACTACGCAAACAATGCTGGTATAGCGACTTATGCTTGGACCGCTGGAGTTAGCACTTACTCTGGTGTTGCCGGTTACTCCACATTCTCTGGATACTCTGACACTACTGGATTCTCTACGTTCTCTGGATATTCTAATACTTCAGGATTCTCAACGTTCTCCGGATACTCAAATACTTCCGGATTCTCAACGTTCTCTGGATATGCTAACGCTGCTGGAGTATCTACTTTCGCAGATTATGCTAACAATGCTGGTATAGCGACTTATGCTTGGACTGCAGGTGTCTCCACTTACTCTGGTGTTGCTGGTGTATCTACAAGTGTCATTGGTGGAAATGTAGATGTATCTCAACTGAATGTCTCCGGAATTACCACTCTTGGATTTGCAACTGTTTTATCATTATATGTCACCGGATTTACTACAATTGGTCAAGTTCAAATTAATCCATCAGGAATTATAACTTCCTCAAATCCTGGAGTTACTACAGTTAAGTATTATGGTGATGGTTCAAATCTGATTGGTGTTAATGCGTTTAATGTCATTGGGCAAGATTTAACAGCAAGTCCTGTTTATCCAACGTTTGCTTCAAATATTGGTGTTACTTCCATTGGCATTTCTTCCACACAAGTTGCTTATATCCCATCATCCAATCGTCTTGGTATTGGAACTACTAATCCAAAATATACTTTAGAGATTGTTGGAGATGCTAGAGTTTCTGGTCTGACTTCTGTTACTAATCTTGAGATTTATGGAACAGTAGGTGCTGGAAATACTCTTGGAAATGATGGGCAATATTTAAAATCAACTGGTGTTGGTGTTACTTGGTCTTCTTTCCCAACTTTAAGAACAACTGGAATTACCACTGCAATTTACGGTCAAACAGTCTTTAGTTTTGCATACAATGTTGGATTCCTTGATGTTTATGTAAATGGTGTTAAATTAGCAGGTAGTGAATATACTGCCGTTAATGGTGCTAATGTTACTTTAGTGTCACCAACATTTGAGAATGATATTGTTGAATTTGTTTCTTATAATACATTGAGCACTGGTTCTGGCAGTGGAGGAGGAGGGTCAATATCACTAGATAACCTAACTGATGTTATAATTACAAATCCTCAAGTTGGAGAATTACTTGGGTTTGATGGAACATATTGGATTAATGATTATACATTTACAACTACTACTGCAACAGTATCTCAAGTTCCTATTCATACAATTTCCTCAAATGATTATCGTTCTATTGAGTATATAATTCAAGTTACAAATGGAACTAACTATCATTTAACAAAATTATTGGTTCTTCACAATGGAACTACTGCATCTAATACTGAATATGGAACACTTTCAACAGGACCTGTATTAGCAACATTTGATACTGATATTAGTGGGGGAGCAATAAGACTTCTTGCAACTCCATATAGTTCTTCAACAATGACTTATAAGATTAAATTTACAGCGATTAAGTCTTGATAAATATCTAAACACCAACGGGGGAAAGTGAACCTGTGGCAAATCAGAATTTCAAAGTCAAAACAGGACTTGAAGTAGGAACTGGAGTAACCATCAGTGCTGGTATTATAACTGCTACAAGTTTTAGTGGAAATGCTACCAATGCAACTTATGCAGTTATTGCAGGAGTATCAACTTATTCTGGAGTATCTGGATTCTCTACATTCTCCGGATATTCTAATGCTTCTGGAGTATCTACTTTTGCAGATTATGCAAACAACGCTGGTATAGCAACTTATACAATTACAGCAGGAGTATCAACTTATTCTGGAGTATCTGGAGTCTCAACGTTCTCTGGATACTCTAATATTTCAGGAATATCAACTTATGCTTCCAGTGCTGGAATTGCAACCACAACAACAAATATACCAAATTTAACTGGTGATATTACTTCTAACGGAACAGCAACTTCAATTGCTTCTGGAGTTATCGTCAATGATGACATTAATGCATCTGCTGCTATTGCAGTTTCTAAACTTTCCGCATCAACAATTTCTGGAGTTACTTTAGGAAATAATTTAAGCACTCTTACTTTAAATACTTCTGGAACTGGTTTATCAGGTTCCACGACTTATAATGGTTCAGGTTCTGCAACATTTACCGTTGCATCAAACGCTACAAGTTCTAACACTAATTCTACAATTGTTGCTAGAGATGCTTCAGGAAACTTTAGTGCTGGAGCAATTACTGGGACATCTATAAGTGATTCAAGTGGAAATGTAAGAGCAGTTCCACAAAACTCACAAACATCAGCATACATTCTTGTTATAGGTGATGTTGGAAAGCATATATCAATTACTACAGGTGGGGTTACAATTAATTCTGGTATTTTTAGTGCTGGTGATGTAGTGTCCATATACAATAATTCTGGAAGTAATCAAACAATTACTCAAGGTGGATCAGTAACAATGTATCTTGCAGGAACACCAACTACTGGAAATAGAACACTTGCACAAAGGGGTATTTGCACCATTCTTTGTGTGGCATCCAATACATTTGTAATATCTGGGGCAGGACTAACTTAATATGTCAATAATACAAATAATGGGTTCTATTAGACAAAATTCTAGTATAGGAACACATTGGATTTCTAATTTAAGTTCTGTAAATAATTATTCTCCTGTATTTAATGCTATAGACAGTTCCGGAAATGTTTATATCACCGCTACATCAACCAGCAATGCAAGTATTATAATTGCAAAATATGATACAAATGGAACTCTTCAATGGCAGAGAATATTGGACAGTAGTTCTGGAATTGATACTGCTAACAGAATTGCAACAGATAGTTCTGGAAATGTTTATATTACAGCAATTGCAAATGTTTCAGGCAGACCATCTATATTCGCAGCAAAATATGATACAAATGGAACTCTTCAATGGCAAAGATCATTAGGCGTAACAGATAATAATAATTATGGAGAATCTATTGCTGTAGATAATTCGACAAATGTTTATGTTGGGGGATATTCTTCATCATTGTTTACTGGTAGCACTGCAGTAATAGCAAAATATGATACAAATGGAAATCTTCAATGGCAAAAATATCTAGCAAATGTTACTTTTCCTGGAAATAGTCAATCTTCTGTTATAGATCATGATGTAGATAGTTCTGGAAATATTTATTTGGGAATTAGTGCTCAAGGTATAATAGTGGCAAAATATGATACAAATGGAACTCTTCAATGGCAGAAAAGATTATCTAGTGGAAGTGAAGCTGGATACATCCAATCTATATCAGCAGATTCTTCAGGGAATACTTACATTGCAGGATCATCTTATGGTGCAGAAGGACAGTCTGATATGCTTATCATAAAATGTGACTCTAATGGAGATATTTTATGGCAAAAAACATTAGACTATCCAGGTTCTTCAACTTTTGAAGCAGTATATGATGTTTGTGTGGATATTTCGCAAAATGTTTATGTGTTGGCAGCATCTAGTATTAGTGGCAATGTTGATTCAATAATTCTAAAATATGACATAAATGGAAATCTTCAATGGCAAAGAAACTTTGGGAATCCATCATATTACGAAAATGGAAGCACAATTAGTGTGGATAGTGTGAATAATAACATATATGCTTCTTTCTTTCAATATGATAATGTTAGCACTTTTAGTGCTACTGTTGCTAAATTACCATCTGATGGATCTAAAACTGGAACTTATGGTGGATATGTTTATGCTGATTCAAGTTATGCAGAATCAATTCCAAGTTTTGTTAGTTCAACATCAACATTAACTCCTGGAGATTCAACTCTAACTGCATCTACTCCCACATTAACTAGTAACACTTCTTCATTAACTTCTTCTACTGTAAATATACCTTGAATTTAAATTGATAATTTCCCAAGTCTAATAAATAACTACAAACTATAATGTCTGATGGCAAATAATAGGGAGTTATCGCAACTAGGGTCTTTTACAATAGTTAATGATGCTAATGGAAACATTGGTATTGCGACCACAGCAACTCCCTATGTCGGCATTGGAACCACAAATCCACAGGCAAAGTTACACGTAGTTTCTGATGCGATTGTTGGTGAATTAAAGATTACAAGTGCTGGGATTGTAACTTCCGTAAATCCTGGTGTAACTACAGTTAAGTATTATGGTGATGGATCAAATCTAATTGGTGTAAATGCCTTTAATGTTATTGGGCAACCATTAGATTCAAATCCAGTTTATCCAACCTTTGCTTCAAACATTGGTGTAACTTCTGTTGGAATTGCAAGCACTCAAGTTGCTTATATTCCAAACTTTGGATTTCTGGGTATTGGAACCACCGGACCAACTCAAAGATTAGATGTCTTTGGTAACTTAAGAGTTCGTGGTGGGATTTATGATTCTACGAATAGTGTTGGAAACTCTGGATACGTTTTAACCTCAAACGGTGCTGACATTGTTTGGTCCAGTGCAGGTGGAATTGGTATTGTAACCAATGCTGCTGGACTCAATGGTCAGTTACAATTCAATAGTGTTGGCATATTCTCCGGAACTAATGAAATTTATTATGATGTAACAAGTGGAAATCTTGGTATTAATACTGCAATACCAAGATCCGATTTAGATGTTGTTGGTGATACTGAACTTGAAAGAGTCAGAATCACTGGTGTCACAACAATTGGTCAGATTGAAATCACAACATCCGGTATTATAACTTCCACAAATCCTGGAGTTACAACGGTTGTTTATTATGGTGATGGTTCTAATCTGTTTGGTGTAAGTGCATTTTCGGTTATAAATCAACCGATTGCACCTGCTATAGTATTCCCAACGTTTGCAAATAATATTGGAGTCAGTTCAGTTGGTATTGCAACTACTGGGTCTACAAGTTTTGTTTTTATACCATCAACAGGTAATGTTGGACTTGGGAGCACTCAACCTTCTTATAAAGTAGATGCTGTTGGAGATATAAATATCACAGGAGCATACAGGGTTGATGGTCGTAGTGTTCTTGATGATGCCCTCATTTACTCAATTGTATTCGGATAGTATAAATGGCGAACGTATTTAAGTTAGCAACTAAAGCAAACGTTGGAGTCACAACGGTTGGCATTTATACTGCACCATCGGCAACAACGACAACAATCATTGGAATCACACTCGCAAACATTTCTGGAAGTGGAATTAATGTTGCAGTGGGAATCACAAGAGCAACTGCAGATGATGTAAGTATTCTGAAAAATGTGCCGATTCCTCAAGGGTCTAGTTTGGAATTTATGAATGGGAATAAATTGGTTTTAGAAGCAACTGATACATTGACCGCAACGAGTGATGTAAGTGCAAGTCTTGACGTTTCCGTCACGCTGTTAGAGATGACCTGATATGGCACTTACAAAGATTAGTGGTGACGTTATTCAGAGTGGAATTGATATTAATATTGGCATTGTTACTGCGTCTCAAATTGATGGCAATATAAACGGTAATGTAAATTCAACAGGTGTTTCTACTTTCTCTACACTTCAAGTAGGAGCATCTGTAAATATCAGTAGTGGTGTTGTGACTGCTACAACATTCAGTGGTAGTTTAAGTGGTAATGCAACGGGATTAAGTGGAACCCCCAATATCACAGTAGGAACCATTGGAGCAACAAGTCTCAATGCTTCCGGTGTTGTTACTGCCACAACTTTTTCAGGGAACCTAACAGGTAATGTAACAGGAAACGCAACGGGTCTTTCTGGAACTCCAAACATTACTGTCGGAGCAATTACAGCAGCGAGTGCAACAATCACTGGTAGTGTAAGTGTTGCTGGAACAGTGACTTATGAGGACACAACGAACGTTGATTCTATTGGCATTATCACCGCTAGGAGTGGTATTCAGGTAACTGGTGGGTCTGTTGGTGTTCTTACTGCAAACCCAAGAGCAACAGTTCAGGTCGGAACAGCAGTCTCACAGTCGGTCTTCATTACCTCAACAGGTCTTGTAGGATTGGGTTCAACGGCACCCAGAGTATCTCTGGATGCCTCACAAGAGACTGATGCCTTCGCACTCCCACAAGGCACCACAGCACAAAGACCGTCTGGAAATAACCCCTACATAAGATACAACACGACCAACAGTGCTTTGGAGTTTTATAACGGCACTGACTGGGTAGAGATTATCAGCGATTATTTTCCAACTGGTTTTACGATATTAGGTTGATAGAATGGCGAACGAATATTTACAAAGAACTCCTACAAGCACTGGTAATCGTAGAGTTTGGACTTGGAGCACTTGGGTTAAAAGAAATTCACTTACTTCTACCAATCAGAATTTACTCTGCTCTACTGAACCTGGATTAATATCTAAATTATTTTTTAATACCAATGATAAATTAAATTATCAAAATAATTCTCCATCTTTTGAATTAATTACTTCTCAAACTTTCAGAGATGTTGGAAATTGGTTTCATATTTTATTTGTTGCGGAAACAACAGCATCTATTTCAAGTGAAAGAATTAGAATATATGTAAATGGAGTAAGAATTACTAAATTTGATACTGAAACTTATCCATCAATTAATAGCACTTTAATCTTTAACTATCCAATAGCACATTTTATTAGTAAGGAAAGTTCGGCAACTAACTGGTTTATTGGAGAATTTGCAGACGTATTTTTTATAGACGGTCAAGCACTCACACCAGATGTGTTTGGTTTCTATAAGCAAGGAAAAGGTTATATCTCTGCTGGTTCTACACAAGCAACTGATTTCCGTCCAGGTCAGTGGGTTCCAAAAACACCAAGAGTCATTAAGACCGAAATCAACCGTAGAGGTGGTTTTGGAGTCAATGGTTTCTATCTACCAATGAATGATAGTAAGAACTTTGGTGCTGATTTCCACTGTGACCCTAACAGTATTATCACACTCAACGAAAAACTACCACAACCCAGAGTTGGTGTTGCGACCACTGCGTCTGTTGGTTTAGGGTATACTGACGCATTAAGAGCAGACCCTTATGCAGCGAACTTGGTGCTTGCTCTGCCTTTTGTGTCTGGTGGTTTGAGTAGTGGGTTTGGTGATTATAGTGCTGCGATTAGAGGTAATGGGAATCCTAAAACTATTACAAATAGCAATGTAAGTATTGCAACTACTGCAGGTTATTATGGTAGTGCTGCTCTTTTTAATGGTTCGAATGCATATTTAAGCATACCTTCAAATTCTGATTTTGGTTTTGGAACTGGTAATTTTACGATTGATTTTTGGATGAACTTAAATGCAACCACAGACTGTCACATTTGGGAAGGTAGAGATGGAACAAATGTAAATCAACTTTTAATTAGATTGAGTAGTGGAACTATTAGATATTATGGAAATGGTGCCGATAGAATTGTTGGAACTGCTCTTAATACATCCCAATGGAATCATATTGCAGTATCTAGAAATAATACCACTTCTCAATTATTTGTGAATGGAGTTTGTGTTGGAATTAATACTGCAGATACGATTAATTATGTTTCGGCAGCATCTACTGTTTTTATTGGAACTAATGAATCAGCAAATAATCGTTTTCTTAATGGTTACATACAAGACCTCCGTATTTACAAAGGTGTCGCAAAATACACAGGTGGTTTTGATGTGCCGAGACCTTATACACCCGTAGGTATTGCGACTTGGAGAGCAGTGCCTGATACGACTGCGAATAACTTCTGCACTTGGAATCCTTTGTATCCTGGATGGACTGGGAGTGCCGTTGAAAATGCAGAATTTACAAATGGTAATTTAACTGTATCCGAGTCTTCTGCAAATATAAGTCAAGGAAGTGCAACTATTGGAGTTTCTACTGGAAAATGGTATTATGAAGCAATACCATCATTAATAACTAGTGCAAATAGCAATTTAATAGGAATTCGCCCAGCAGAATGGTTTACTTTTAATCAACAAAATAGAACTTCTTGGAGAAACGGAGGTGCTGTTTATGATGATGCAGGTGGCACAGCACAATCAGGAACAACCTATACAACAACTGATATTATTGGTATTGCATTTGATATGAATAATAGAAGACTATGGTTTTCTAAAAATGGTTCTTGGGTTTATAGTGGAGACCCTAATAACAACTTAAATCCGGCGGTAAGCTTTGCTTCTACTTATACACACTATACGCCATTTTTTGCCTTTGATAATGTTGGTGGAACGGAAAGTTGGACTGCAAACTTCGGTCAAAACCCAACATTCTCTGGAAACACAACCGCAGGAACCTTCACAGACAGTAATGGTAAGGGACTGTTTAAGTATCAACCTCCAAGTGGTTTCCTAGCATTATGTGAGGACAATCTACCGACTCCTGCGATTTCTAATCCCGGTCAGTATTTTAAGACGGTGCTTTATACTGGTGATGGTAACAATCTTCCTATAGTTGGAGTTGGGTTTACTCCCGATTTAATTTGGACTAAAGCAAGAAGTGCAGTAGATAATAATGTTTTAGTTGATCAAATAAGAGGACCAAGAAACATATTAATAAGTAATCAAACTACTGCAGAATCTGATTATAGTGCCTTTGTATCATTCAATAATGATGGATTTACAAAAGCATCAACTGAAAGTGTTAGTGGTCGCACTTATGTCGCCTGGTGTTGGAGAGCAGGAGCAGGCACCACATCAACAAACACAAATGGTTCAATCACTTCTGTGGTCAGTGTGAATCAAGATGCTGGGTTTAGTATTGTTTCTTATACTGGTAATGGAAGTTCAACAGCAACAGTAGGACACGGACTTGGAAAAACTCCTGCCTTCCTCATATCAAAAGCAAGAGGAGGAACAAATGACTGGTGGGTAGTTCATAAGTCCGGAAATGGAAATTTACAATTAAACACCACTAGTGCTTTAATTACAAGTGGTGGAACAAATGGTGCTATGGGATTTCCAAGTACATTGACAAGTTCTACTTTTACTTTTACTAATGGTTCAAGTAGTGTAAATAATGTCAATCAAAATGGAATAACTTATGTAACTTACTGTTGGGCAGAAATTGAAGGTTATAGTAAGTTTGGAAGTTGGATAGGTAATAATAGCACTGATGGTCCTTTTGTGTATTGTGGATTTAAACCGGCATTTGTTCTTATAAAAAATATTAATGCCATTACAGATTGGTTGCTCCATGATTCTTCAAGAACTTCAACTAATCCTTCTACAAAAGCATTGAAACCTAATTCAAGTCAAGTAGAAATAGATATTTCCGGGACAACTGATATTGACTTTTTAAGTAATGGATTTAAAATTAGAAATAGTGATGGTGGATATAATAGTGCAACAAATACATACATCTTTGCTGCTTTCGCAGAGTCGCCATTTTCTTATAGTAATAGTAAATAAATAACTAGAAAACAGCAATGTATATTGGAAACTCTCCGACAGACGGAGAAAACAACAGTTTCAAAATATTAGACTCGCTAGCATCAGTCACAAAGACTTTTGATGGGTCATCGGCATCTGTTGTTTCTACAATAGATGACTCAATCGTCATTAATAATCACCCGTTTGTCACAGGTCAGAGAGTTACCTATACCACAACCGGAACAGCAGTTGGTAATTTAATTTCTGGAACTGCTTACTATATTATCAAGTATGACCAGAACACAATCAAACTTGCATTAAATTATAACAATGCAATTAATAATGTTGTATTGAATCTCACAGGACTTGGAACTGGCACCGACCATAATTTCAATGTTGCTTTTGATGGAATCAATACAAAGTTCGTTGTAACTTATGACAACGGCACCAAAGCACAATTCACAAGAGCAGCACAACTTCAAATCTCCATCAACGGTGTCATTCAGCAACCACAAGACACTACAGCACCAACAAATGGATTTGGTATTGATTTAAATTCAGTCATTATCTTCTCCACACCACCAGCAGTATCTGATGTCTTCTGGGGAAATCTGATAGCAAATAATTTCCCAACCTTTGATATTGCTGACAATACTGTTGATAGTTTTACTGGTGATAATGTTACTGTTAACTTTACACTCTCCAAGACACCAGTAAACAATCAGAACGTTCTAGTCACTCTTGACGGTGTTGTTCAATATCCATCAGATGCAACAACAGTCAGAGCATATAGTGTCAGTGAAAATGTTCTGACCTTTGCAAGTGCTCCTGGAAGTGGTGTTGCGATTCAAGTAAGACATATTGGATTTGCAGGAGCAACTTCGAGTAATGTTACAGGATTTTATGGAAGAACTGGTAATGTTGTTCTAACGAATCAGGATAATATTACAGTTGGTTCTATTTCTTCGATTGGTAATATTAATTCAAGTGGCATTGGAACCTTTGCGTCTCTTAATGTCACCGGAAATGTTTCAATTGCTGGCACACTGACTTATGAGGATGTAACGAACATTGATTCGATTGGTATTATTACTGCACGAAACGGAATCAATGTGATTTCTGGTGGTATCAATACAACTGGTGCTGCAGTTTCAATGGGTAATGTGATGGCAGGAATCATCACAGCATCCAAGTTTGTTGGTGATGGTTCTCTACTGACTGGTGTTGTGTCTTCTAAATGGAGACAAAATACTGCTGGTATTACAACTGAAAGTTCTGTTGGTGTTAATACAACCAGCGTAGATGTATCAGGACTCACTGGGGTTGGTAATTCATTTCAGGGAATGTATGTTTCTAATGGTATGATTATCTATGATAATACTCTGAATGGCAATCATTATATTGGAACGAACTTTAATGGTCTGATGGCAGGTCCAGTGACCATTAATGGAACACTGACGGTTGATGGTAATTATGTTGTGGTTTGATAAATACCAGAATGGGAGAGAAGTAGAATGACAATTATTACGCCTACTGGTATTACTGGCATTAATAGTATTACCTCCACTGGAAATACTTTACAATTTCAGAATCCTTCTGGTGCAGATGTAAGTGTCAGTGGTCTGAATGTAACGAGTGGGACTAATATTAATGTCAGTGGTATTATAACTGCTTCTGGTTTTGTTGGGAATGTTAGTGGTAATGTTACTGGAAATATTTCGGGTAGTGTGACCGGAAACTTAAGTGGTAATGTAACGGGAAATATAAACTCAACTGGCGTTTCTACCATTACAACTTTAAGAGCAACGAGTCTTGTAGGTGTGAATACTTTAGGTGTCACCACTGCTTATATTGGTGCGATTAATGATGGTGCTCTTTCTGGTGCCCGTAACCGCATAATCAATGGGGATATGAGAATTGACCAGAGAAATGGTGGTGCTTCTATAACTGTGTCTGGAGATCCACAATATACTTTAGATCGTTGGTTTGGTGCAAGAGGAACTGTTCCAAACTTTACTGCAATAAGATCAGGGTCTGTTCCATCTAATATTGGATTTACAAGTTCTTTTGCAGTAACAATGGGAACCGGGACTTCACCAGGAAGTGGAGGATATGCAGTAATTGGACAAAGAATTGAAGGATATAATATTGCAGATTTAAATTTAGGAACTTCTGCTTCCAAAGCATTTACACTTTCATTCTGGGTTAATTGTAGTGTTTCTGGAACTTTTGGAATTTCTTTTAGAAATAATGGATTGTTTAATGCAACATATTGCTCTACATACATAATCAACTCAACAAATACTTGGGAATATAAAACAGTAACAGTTCCAGCAGGTGCAATTAATTCGGGAACTTGGTTAACCGATAATACTGGCGGACTTGAACCAATGTGGGATTTGGGAGTAGGAACACTATATAGTGGAACTGCAGGACAAATGAACACTGGAGCAAATTATTTTGGTGTCACGGGAACCACAAAACTATCATCAACAACTGGAGCAACTTGGCAAATCACAGGAGTCCAACTAGAAGCAGGAACCGTTGCAACTCCCTTTGAGAGACGAAGTTATGGGCAGGAGTTGGCATTATGTCAGAGATATTACTGCAAAAATAGTAATCCTGATGTTGTCGCAACTGTTGGAACAACTTATCTTGCTGCCGGAATGTTTTCTTCTGGAACTGTAAATGCTTATACAGCAAATGCTGCATATGCTCCATGGATATCTTTTCCAGTAACAATGAGAACTACTCCATCTACAATTACTTTTATTCCAACTAGTCTTGGTGGGTCATCTTCTGGTCAATGGACAATATATAATATTTCAGCAACAAATTGGACTTCTGGTAATATGAATACACAATCTTCAACTGCAAATGGATTTGGTGCAGTTATTGGTGGAACTTGGGGTGCCGGTGCCACCCTTATGTATGGTGCTTGGACTGCTTCTGCAGAATTATAAGGAGATTAAACAATGGAAAATTATAAACTAATTCAAAATTTATTAACTGGAGAAATATCAGAATATGCAATTCGTCTTTCTGATAATGCTTCAGTTCATAGAGAGTTAAATGAAGAATACGTCAAATGGTTAGAAGAAGGCAACGAACCTCTACCACCAGATCCAATTCCAGAACCAGAACCTCTAACTGCTCAACAAAAACTAGAAGCAGCAGGACTCACCATAGAAGAACTCAGAGGTCTTCTTGGACTATAAATACTCAAAAGTCTCCTAAACTATGGCGTCAGAGATTCGTGTAAATCAGATACAAAACCGAAGTGGATTAAGCACCGTAACCTTCAGTGATAGTGGTGTGGTTATTTCTGGTATCACAACGATTTCTGACTTAAGAACCAGTGGAAACACAATCGTCGCTGCCGGAACCACAGCAGCACCATCCATAAGTCCAACGGGGGACAGTAACACCGGAATCTTCTTTCCAGCACCTGATACCGTAGCGATTGCAGAAGGTGGTGTTGAGGCATTAAGGATTGATAGCAGTGCTAATATTGGTATAAACAGCACTTCACCAGCAAGAAAACTTGACGTTGTAGATAGTGGTGCTAGTGGTTCTGTTATAAGGTCTAGAGTCACTACAAATAACGGTGGGTATTTAGCATATGAGGCACTGAACTCTTCTGGAACTTCTGTGTTCAGTGTGACTCATAATGGAAGAATAAACCTTTCAGAGAATATTGTATTTGCTTCTGGACAGGGGTTAGACTTCTCTGCGACCGCCAACAGTTCAGGCACAATGACCAGTGAGTTGTTGAGCGATTATGAGGAAGGAACTTTTACAATAACAATTAGTGGAAGCAGTTCTGGATCTGGTAATGTATCCGGAACAGCACGATATACAAAAATTGGACGTTTATGTTATGTTTTCTATAGAATAGACGGTCAAAATTTTCCAACTTTTTCTGGACAAATGCGTATTTCTTTACCATTTACTGCATATAGTGGTGGAACTGGAAATGAGACTCAACTGGGAAGTAAAATATATTTTTATCCATTGGCAAATTGGGATGGAGTCGCTAATTGTGCTGGATTTTGGATTCAATCATTACCAAATACTGCAACAGCTGTTTTTGGTATTGAAATATTAGATGCTGATAGACAAAATAGTTTAAGTAGTAGTAACTCTTCTTTATCAAATTCTTCTGGAAACTATTTTTCCGCTTCATTAACATATGAAGTTGCTCCATAACTTATAAATACTCCAAAACCATAAACCCGTTTCAACTGGAGGTTGATCCTAATGGCATTCACTGAAAGACACGAACATAAACTAGAAATCATTCCACCCTATAATATTATTCAATGCCGTAGAGCAGACATTGTAGAAAAGGACGGAGTAGAAGTCGGCAGAACTTATCATCGTCACGTTAGAACTCCCGGTGAAGATGTATCAGAAGACTGTCAAGAACTCCAAGCAGTAGCAGCAGCATTATGGACACCAGAAGTCATTGCTGCTTATCAAGCATCATTGGAAGCAACTCAACTTCCATAAATATCTAAAAAACAATAATGGCACTTGATCGCTTAACGCAGATTACTAACTCCGGAATTACAAGTGGTATTACAATCACTGGAGTTAATCTTACTGGAGTTATAACTGCAACAAGTGCCAATGTTGGTTCAGGTATTACATTAAGTGGAACTCAAATTAATGTAGGATCCGCAACCACAATTCATAGTGGTGGATTTCAAATCGGAAGTTCTAATATTCATTCTGGCGGAATCACTTTAAACAGTATCAATGCTTCTGGTGTTGTCACTGCTACTACATTTGTTGGTAGTTTAACTGGAAACGCAACGGGTCTTTCTGGAACACCAAGTATTACTGTAGCAACTATAAATGCCTCTAATGCAACCTTCAGTGGTAATGTAAGTGTTGCTGGGACAGTTACTTATGAAGACGTAACCAACGTTGATTCTGTCGGCATTATAACAGCTAGAAGTGGTGTTGTAGTTAATAGTGGTGGTCTTACAGTTACTGGAATATCTAGTTTTTATTCGGATGGAACTGCACCTTCATCAACGGTTTCTCCCGCAATATTATTATCTTCAGGAAACAGTTCTGATAAACCTGTAGTAGAAATTAGACAAGGTAGATATAATAGAGATGTTCTAACATTAAGTAGTAATCAATCTTTAAGTGCTAATTTAATCAGAGCACATGAGAATGGAACAAATAGATTTACTGTAGATGGATCTGGAAATTCTTACATTGCAGGTAATCTTGGAGTTGAACTGCAAATCCACA
>Ga0247834_1003133_pt1 | contig 23045 bp, 16 predicted proteins | sample LaCruzMarch2015__8_FD_187118 | JGI IMG/M metagenome (GOLD analysis project Ga0247834, IMG submission 187118) | Freshwater microbial communities from meromictic Lake La Cruz, Castile-La Mancha, Spain - LaCruzMarch2015_12m | ecosystem: Environmental > Aquatic > Freshwater > Lake | place: Spain...
CGTGATCCAACGCGCAGCGCGCCTGACCCGCCCACAAGGCAAATGGACGCTGACCCTGCCGGAAATCCCCTCACTCCGCGACGCCATCCTGCGATACACGGCCTGATTTTTGAAACGTTGGGGTTGAGTGAGCAAGCCCGTGGTCGGGTGATACGCGAAGGAAGAAGCTCGTGTGAGGCTGATGGTTCCCGCACCGGCTGGATTTGGCGCAGTCTTGGTGACGCTGCTTGTTTCAAGGCGTCCCAGGAACCATTGCGATGGCGTCGGCGCATCGGCATAGGTGTTGGTCACCGTTTCGGTGAAGACCTCTGATCGCCCAGGTGGAAACGTCTCCGTCGTGCTGGCGAGCAGGTTCCCGTAGCCATCGTAGCTGAAGCCATTGCGCGTTGCCGTCTTCACCAAAGCTGACCCAGCAGCCTTGTTGACCTCGTAAGACTTGGAAGTGCTGGAAGCCTCCGTCACGAAGTAGGTGTTAGGATGGCCGGCATTGATCGTGGTGGTGACGTTCCAAGTCGTGTCGCTTTCGCTGATCAGAGCGCTGCCGCCGACGGGGGCGGTCGAAAGCCGCTGCTCGGTATGCTTCGTTCGCCCACCGAGGAGCGGTGTCGAACTCTCATACACCGTTCGGGTGATGATCCCCGATGTGGCATCAGTTGTCTCCACCGCCTTGAATCCCATGAAGCCGCGACCATCCAAGCAGGACCATGCGCCTTCATAACGGTAGTTGACCGTGTTCTCGCCCAATGGCGATGCGGGTGGCTGAGTGAAGCCGTCTCCATCAATGCCGTTTCGTGAGGTCATGGAGGAAACAACGTGAATGGCAGCTTGAAAGCTGTGACAGGGATACTGCTGGATGTTGTCTGGTGTGTGAATTGAGCCAACCTCCTGCGCTAGAGACTTATGTGTAAATGTGGTTCGCCCATCGTGTGTGTTGGTAACAGTGGAAACAAAATCTCCGATGCCGAACATATCTGAGCGGAAGCTGGCAAAATTGCTGTAGGCACTTTCAAAGTCTGTTTTCCCGTCTCCATCAAAGTCGCCATACCAAGTATTTCCGGCGTTCCAATTCGATACACTTGCAGGGTTTTGCAGAATCTCATACGTGCCGTCACCATTCGAAATTAACTTCAACAGGCCAGTGCCTTGCCAAGTCATGAAGTCAAAGCGACCATCGCCGTTGTAATCACCAACCGAGGATCTCAACCAGTTGATGCCTCCGGGAACATCAGGCGTTCGAAATGTGCGTGTTGTTGCCGCGCCCGTGAAAAACACTGTAACCAAGCTGCTCGAATACGGATAGACGAAGTCCGTGATTGAATCCCCATTGAAATCTCCAAAGTCGAGTTGTGGTAGTGAGAGGGTTCCATTCGCGAGGCTGAACGTCACGACTCGTTCTGCAAACGAAACGGAGGACTGCCCTTCTAGAATGACAAACTTGTTTGATCCCTGAGTTAACGAGATGAGGTCATATCGCCCATCACCATTAAAATCTCCCACTGCCCAGCCTTCGCCATTGAGGGGCTCGGTTTGCGCTGGCAGCGGGAGAGCGTCAAAACCAGACGGAGATTGCCTGTAAACGTAGGCTGTCCAGGGCGCATTGGCGGTGCCTTTGCGAAGGATGAAATCGCTCCTGCCATTGCCATCAAAATCACCAACGGACACATCAGCAACACTCCAACTGTAAGACTGTGTGATCAATTGAGCCGTGAACTGGCCCGTCCCGTCGCCCAGATATGCTACAAGATTTGAAGTCCCATTGGCTCGGGTAAGAATATCGGCGTTGCCATCTCCATTAAAATCAGCAAGCCAGATTTCCCCGCGAGTAAAGCCAAGGCTCGCAGTTGCTCGAATCACCTGGAAAGAGCCGTCACTCCGACTCAACATCACAGTCATCTTTTGGTCATCGCCCGTGCTAAAAAGGTCGCTACGCCCATCGTTGTTGAAATCGCCTGTGTATGTGTGCTCTTGAGAATACCAAACAGTGCCATGAGCAGGGAAAGGATGCTCCGAGAATTTGAATTGCTTCAAAGCCTCATCCTTCCAAGCAAAAGTGGTTTCATGGGATGCGCCACCATCTCTCTGTTCCGCGACGCCAGTCAAAAGCGAGCTGGAGGTCAATGACGATAAGCGGTAGTTCAAGATATACCGCCGCACCATTTGCATGGTCGCACCGTTCCTTGCTCTCGACTCAACTGCCTTCAGACGTTTGAGGATTTTGGATTCTAGGCCATTTGAATAGGCTGTCCGCAAATCGGGACGATCCTCATACTCAAAGACCACCTCCTGGTTTGCGGAAAGCCCTGCCGCTATGTTTGAGGTGTAGGCGATGCGGCTGACCAACAACTCACCTCGCTGCGCTGCTGCTGCGTCATAGGTCACGACAATCGCATTGCCAGTTGTATCCGTGACAGAATTCAAGGCCCAGGCACCGGCTCCAACCGTCGGGTATGGCTGAGTCGGATCATACGGCGAAAGGATATCACCCGCTAACAGCGTCCACGCTGGTATGCTTGGCCCTGTCCAATAGACATTCAGGTAGTCATTGCCAGGCCCTTCCTTGTGCAACGCTTCAATGAAGTAGGATACACCTGCGATGAGGTTGTATTGCGGCGAAACCGTGGTCCCAGGATTATTCAATACTACCGTGCTTCCTGCCTCGGACGGCCCTGCGGGATTGAAGCGTAGTTGGGAGTAGTCATCGGAGTTGATGTGGAACTGGTATTGACCGCTTGTTTTTGGCGTCAGGTAGCCCCGCAGGCGCTGTCCGTAGTTGTCACCGGTGGCACCGCTCGTCATGGAAGACCAAAACTGAGTTTTGTCGGGTGAATTGGGATACTTGGGCGAGTTGAGTAAGTCGGTGATCAAACTGCCGGGAATGCTCGTGTAGATGTCGTTTCGCACGTAGCCGACCCGGTTTGCAGGGGACGACACAACTCGCGAGTCCGCTGTGGTGCCAAACTCCATCTTCAACCCCGCCTTTGTCTCCACCACCCACCGCTGCGGTCCGCTGCCCTCGGTGCCGTAGCTGCGGATGCGGGAGGTGGGATCGAATTCCAGGCGATACTCGGTGCCATCCGCGCCATCGGCTCCGTTGATGGCGATGAGGCGCTGGCCGTCGAGAGCGAAGCGGTCATTGGCATCGAGGTTGACGCCGCCTTTGACGCCATCCTGGGCGACAGTCCGCCCGACGCGGCTGATGGTGCTGAGGCCGCTGAGCGAGAAGCCGACGCCGAGCGGGCCATTGCCGCCCTGGCTGGAGTAGCCGATGGAAAGCTTCGGCTGCATCCCGGCGGTGCCGGGGGAGACGACGATGGGGATGCTAATCTGCGCCGCGCCGGTGTCTGACACGCCCGTCTCCACCGGGGTGTAGCCGGAGTCGGTGCCGGGATGGTCCGGCACAGCGGCGATGGCAGCGGTGGTGAAAGTCCAGGTGGCGGATTGGCCGCCGATGGTGAGGGTGTAGTTCCTCGGGACTCCGGCGATGCCGGGTGCGGTGGCCTGCATCCAGAGGGTATCGCCTGCTTTCACCGTGGCGGTGCTGCCGGTCTTGGCGATGCCATTGACGAAAAGGGTGACGCCTGCGGGAATGTTCAGCGTGACATTCCCCGCGAAGCCGCCGAGCACGATGGCGCTAGACCGGGCGGTGGAGCCGGTGGCCACGCCGGGCTGGCTGGTGAAGCTGAAGGGATCGACCCCAGGACTGGTGACGGTGCTGCCGCGACGGCTGACGGACAGGCGCATGAACGCCGCCGTGCGCACGGCGAGGGACTGCACATCAATGTAGTGCATCTGGCGCAGGCCACGGAGGAGGTTGCCGGTTTCCTGCGTCCAGACGTGAGGATTGGCAGGCGGTGGCAGATCAAAATTCACCGGGGCATCGGGATACCAATAGACCAAGTTGTCAGAGGTCTGGCAGGTGATGCGCAGGTCCGGGTCATCCGTGCGCAGCCAGGCGAAGAGCTGCGGATAACGCGAACTGAGCGCCCCAGAAGGCGGCACGGTGAACTGGTAGCAATCGCTGGCGGGATTGTGCCGCGTGGGATCGGTGTCGCAGGCGTATTCGAGGAGATTGAGCAGGCCGTCGTGGTCTGGATCGGCGGTCTCGCCCCAGGTGGTGGCTTTGGCGGATGAGTTGCCGACAGTGGTGCTACCCCATTTCGAGGTGGCCCATTGGATATAGGCGTCGGTGCCTGCCTGCGCAGCGGTGGTGAGGCAGGCTAGGGCGAGAAAGAGCGGTAGGGCTTTCATGCGTCGGATGATGGCGAAGCATCCGCGAAAGGCGAGTGGGGAAGTGTGACGAATGACCACGCTCTTGCGAGCGCAGCTACGGAGTTACTCTCTCGGCCCCAGCGGCACATGGTCCATGGGATAGCGGCACTCACCGCAGGGATGGGCCAGGCTGAGTTCAATGCAGTGCAAGGCATTGATAATGCCTGGATCGTGGCGCTCAAGGAGGCTGGGGCTGATGGTCTGCCGCAGGCGGTTGATCAGGTTTGGATGGCATCGTGGGCAGGGGCGCAGGCGCTCGATGGCATCGAGAACGAGGCGCAGTGTGTGCAGCCATGTCACCCGTGCGGTGAGGCCGACCAGGGTGTCGATCATTTTCGCATCGCCGACGGTCGCGAGGTGGCGTGCATATCCGGCGATGAGGCCGTTGCCGGAGCTGATGTGAAGCTGTGCCAGGATTTCCTGCTGGCTCCAGCCGCCATCACGGATCACGACAGCGATCCGGTCGGCGAGTGAGAGCTTGAGATGAACCCGCTGATGGAAGTCGGGGTGCTCCACTTGGTCGTAACGTTTCGCAAGACGGAGCAAGGGCTGAAAGGCTGCCGCCGCTGTCTTGCGCGGCGGATGATCTCCGCGCACGGGCATGGGATTTGCCCGCAAAGATGTGGTGTCACGCTGTTTTCCACGCACCGGAGCTTTTCTGAGAGCGGAGGCAGCTTTGGACATGGAAAACGGAATTCAGGCGGGGCTGCTATAGTTCACTCCCTCGGTCCCAGGGGCACATGGTCCATGGGATACACGGGCACGGTGCCGTCGGCGTTGAACCAGCCGAACTTGATCATTTCGGCCTTCTGCTTCTTCCTGGGCATCGCGTCGAACTTTTTCAAATACGCCGTGATGCGGGCGGAAAAGTCCTTCTCGCTGAGGCGCATGGGGTCGGTGGGGCGTTTCGTTTTCATGATGAGAAGTTGCGTGAAGATAGGCGACGGTCAAAGATTCTCTGGTTTGAAGTAGCCGATGATGGCGGCGGGATTCCTTACGGCGATTTGGATGTGGGATTTGAGTTTGAGTCCTGCGCCTTTGAAGATCGGCTCGCCCTCCTGGAACACGCCCCTGACGGTGTCGAACTCGCAGTCCAAAGAGGCTTCGATGATGGGAAGTGTGTTGTTCAGAACGAAGCAGTCCAAATGGCGCTTGAGCCAGTCGTAGTCGCCGCCAGTGGCTCCTTGGTTCTTTGGCAAGGTGCCGCCCTCAGCCGTGAACTTGGTAATGAAGCTCTCAGACACGCGCTGCAACTCCCGTGTGAACTTCACATCGAGCAAATCGAAGCATGTGCCAAGCTGGATCACCGCGCCGATGACGGCGGGTTCCTTGATGTGGCTGCGCTTGCGTTTGGCCTGCTGAACGGCCCACTCCAGCGCTCGCTGCGGTCCGTGCTCCCAGAAGTAGATGCCTCGGGCGAGCCAGTCGTAGGCGTTCTCACTGGCGCTGAGCTTGGTCTTGCCGGTGAGGACGGCATCGGCCACACGCTTGTCGCAGCCGTGGAAGCCGAAGACGGTGCGCTGGTAGTTGAGCAGATCCATGAGATGAGAGTAATCAGATGAGGTGGAATGCCAAGGGTGGTTTTTGCTGCCGTAGAGGGCGGGGACGAATGCGGTTGAGTTTTTTTGGATTGCCAAAATCGCCCGAATTTATTTATCCTGCATTTCCTATGAACGCACGCCAATCCCACCTTGTGGCCCGCGCGGAAGCCGGGCTGGTCATTCTGAAAAAAACTGAGCATCAAGCGGTCTGGAAGGACAAGAAGCCGCTACGCTTTACGAAGCTGACGGGCGAGGTGGCGGAGCTGGCTGAAACGATCAAAAGCGAGGCGGGCAAGCAGGGGCTGGCGACGACGGGGAGTGCGAAGGACAAGAAGCGCGAGCGCAAGGAACCGGTGGACAGCGCAGACGCACTGGGAAAGGCGATGACACACTGCCTGCGCGAGGCGCGCAACGAGGCGGAGGCGGATAAGTGGGACCTGACCACTACCGAGTGGCGTGACCTGCCGGACCTGGATCTCAGCGAAAAGGCGGAGCTGCTCGCCATAGCGGCGGAGGAGCTTGCCAAAGGCCCCCTTAAGGACAAGGCGCTGGAGTACGGCATCGACGAGGAGGCGGCTGCGGCCACAGAGAAAGAGCGCATGGACTTTGTGGTCGTCATGAATCTGCCAGTGACCAACATCGCCGGACGCAAGGTGGTGACGCTGGGCATCCCGAAGCTGGTGAAGCAACTGCGGGATAAGCTGGGGGAGATGAAGGATTTGATCCAGCAGTTCCGCAAAGCAGCGGGCGGCGAGGCGCTGATCACCGCCTTCCGTGAGGCGACGAAGAATCGCCTGGGCAATGGCGGTGGGGACGATGAGGAAGAAGATGATGATGATGATGATGAGACGCCACCGCCCGCCCCGCCTGCTAGCTGATGATGATGTACATTTCCCAGGAAGTTGGAAGTTTGGCCTGGTAGGGAGCTTGGTCCTCCAAGCGCCGCGCGTCGAAGACCGCTGCGACGGAGACAGACATGGATGGGATACCAGCAGCCTTTGCACGGCTGCTGCATCGCTCTCGCGTGCGGATCTGACCTTTCGCACCTTCCGCAATGAGGGGTTGGAGCAGTACCACACGCTGTTTGACCTCGCCAGTCGCTACACCTACCTCGCTGCCAAAAACTATGACTATGAAACCGGCCTGCTCGGAACTCCGGCGGGACAGTCGGTCATCTCAGGTATCGTCGCCGCCCGTGCTTTGGGAGATATCACCAATGGCGTGCCGCAGTCCACCGTCAGCACGCTGGGGGATGCCGGTCTGGCCGGAACCATGGCGCAACTGCAGGCCGACTTCTCTGTGGCGGAGGGTCGCTTGGGCATCAATAATCCCGATAGCAACGGCACGCTCTTTTCCCTGCGGCATGAGTTGTACCGCATCCTCAATGATCCCGCCAGCACCGCTGATGACGACATGTGGCAGCAGACGCTGGAGCAGCACATCACGGCCAACGTGATGGCCGACCCGGACGTGGCGGCCTATTGCCGCAACATCAAGAAGACCGACGGCTCCGCCGTCCCCGGCATCGTCATCCCCTTCAGCACGACCATTCAGCATGAGAAGAACTTCTTTGGCCTGGATTACGCCGCCGGGTACCACAAATACACGCCCAGCAACTACGCCACCAAGATATACAGCGTCGGCATCGTCCTGCCCGGCTACGTCGGCATGGATCCGTATGCTATTGGCACACCGAATGCCGGAAGTCCCAACTCCACCAGCCCTAACGCCCTGGGGCCACGCCGTATGTCTATCTTATCCCTTGCGGTAACGATTACATGCTGGCCCCGCCGCTCGGTGACACCGGTGCCACCCGGAGCTGGAAGGTGCATGATCAAGCGCTGCCGCTGCCTTTCAACCTCGGCGGCACCTCCTTTAACAGCGTTCAATTCTTCAACGCCAACGGCACCCTGAGCGAGCAGCCCTGGATCTTGCGCAAGCACCAGGCCTTCCGTCCGGTGAACGATGCCGCCTTCTTCTACAGCACCATCCCCGCCGAGTTCACCAACAGCCGCCTCATCGCCCGCAGCGTCTGGAATGGCCAGTGGAAGATCGTCTCCCCGCTGACATCGCTGACAACGGTACTGAGCGCACCCTCACCGACATCAGTGCATCGGGATCTGCAAAGTTTTATCGGATTGAGATCACGAGGCCGTGAAGATCAGCCGGATGATGTGGGAAGTAGCCTATCCTGGGTGCTATTTCCGGGGCCTTGAACTGCTGTAGGTGTGGGCTAAAACCCAGTTCGCGCTGTGATGGACAGACGGCCAGTCTGCGGCACTGTCACAGCCCCTCATGCGCCAGCTTGTTCTCATCCCCAGCTACAATACAGGACGCATCCTGCCGCAGACCGTCGCCCAGGTGCTGGCGCAGTGGCACGCGGTGTGGGTGGTCATGGATGGCAGCACGGACAGTAGTGCAGAGCTTTTGGCCCCCCTTCAGGCACAGCATTCAGGACTGCGGGTGCTCACACTGCGGGAGAATCAGGGGAAGGGGGCTGCAGTCCTGCATGGGGTACGCGCTGCCATGGAGGCGGGTTTCAGTCATGTGCTGACCTTGGACGCCGATGGGCAGCACCCAGCCCCGGACATTCCCCGCTTTCTGGCTCTGGCGGAAAAATATCCAGACGCAGTACTGATGGGGCGACCCATTTTTGGGCCGGAGGCACCGCAACTGCGCGTGCAGGGGCGGAAAATCTCCAACGGCTGGGCGAACCTGGAGACACTGTGCTGGGGTATCCCGGACTCACTTTTCGGGATGCGTCTGTATCCTATCCCCGCCCTGCTCCAAGCCTTTCGGGGAACGATTTGGGCGCGGCGCTTTGATTACGATACGGAGATCGCCGTGCGCCTAGCCTGGCAGGGCGTGCCCATGCTGGCCGTGCCCACGGCCGTGCGATACTTGACCTGTGCAGAGGGCGGCGTCTCGCAGTTTCGTTATTTTCGTGACAACACGCTGCTGACCTGGATGCATGTGCGCCTCCTGTTCGGCTTCTTTTGGCGGCTGCCGCTGTTGGCTTTGCGCCTGCTCAAAGGTGGCAACCCTTTGCGCAAGACCCGGCCATGAGCAGCGGTGTACCCAAGACCGAAATAGACCGCATCGCCTCTCTCTGTGATCGGCGCTGGGACCGCCACTACACACGGGCAAAGTTGCGCAGTGACCCCGTCTATGCCGCCGTAGTTGGCGAGATTGGCAGCAGCCACCTGCCGGTGCTCGACATCGGCTGCGGCATCGGCCTGCTGGCGCACTACCTGAGCGCCTGTGGCTGCCAGGCACCAGTGACCGGCTTGGACTATGATGAAAGAAAGATCGCCTCTGCCCAGCGCATGGCTCGTGCTGCTGGTCACAGCGGACTGGCCTTTACCCCTGGGGACGTACGCACGGGGCTGCCAGAGTTCAGCGGGCATGTAGTGGTCCTCGACATCCTGCAATTCCTCACCCAGGCCCAGCAAGACGCCGTGCTCTCTGCCGCCGCAGCCCGCGTGGCCCCTGGCGGGAAGCTCATCATCCGCACCGGTTTACGCGATGGCTCTTGGCGCTTCGGCGTCACCGTGTTGGGTGACTATTTGGCCAAGGCCACCTTGTGGATGAAGGCCGCGCCGACATGTTATCCCGACGCGGCACAATTTCATCGCGTTCTAGGCACCGCAGGTATGAAAGTCACGTTGCAACCGCTCTGGGGTCGCACACCGTTCAACAACTTCCTGGTCATCGCAACCGTGTCTGAGGCGCGCTGAGTAAAGAGCTTGCCCACAGGCGTTCAGTGTCCACCATCCCCGACTCCGTGTTCCTTCGTCCCCTTTCCGCCTTAGTCCTCGTCACACTGCTCTCCGCCTGCGCTAGCGCGCCAAAGGAGCGCACCCCAATCTGGCCCTGGGCAGGGCACACACAGCAGCGCATGACCGCAAAGCTGGCCCAAGCAGCAGATGCGTGGGACACCCTTAAAAACCTAGCCGTCCCGGCCACGCGGCGTCAACAGGCAGAGGTGACTTACGAGCGTGCTCTGGCCGATGTACTCAGGGACTGGGACCGCCGCCAGCCGCCCAAAACCTGGCAGATACGCAGCACTTTTGCCGACAAGAACCGCAGCTACACCCTCGATCTACAGCCTGCGCCCGGCCATCCGCTAGAGGTCTCCCCACTCATGCTCGACCGCTTGCGTTTGGCAGATGAGGTAAGAGTGGCGCGCAAACTGACCCTGGCCCAGGAGGACGGCCTCGGAGTCCCCGTCATCGGCCAGGTCACGCGCTCACCAGAATTGGCTGCGAAGCATCCGCTCATGCCCTTGAATGGCGGTCACCTCACGCTAACTGCCCTGTTGGAGTTTGATCCCGTGCCGAAAGACGTCACCACCGCCCGCCGCGCCCGCCTTCACCTCTACAATCCACTGCGCCAGCCTGATGCCGTCATCGCCGGAAAGAAAACCCGCCTTGCCGCCAACTACACCGCGCCCAAGGAGTTGGCCCTCAACGATGGCTTTCTGAACCGCTTTTCCCTCACCGGCCTGCTGTTCCCAGAAAAGGTGCTCGCCGACAGCCATCTCTACCGCCTGGAGCTGTACGATCCGCAGCGCATCCCCGTCGTCTTCGTCCACGGACTCATGTCTGATCCCCACATCTGGTTCCAGTGCATTAACTCCCTTTACGCCGACCCCGTCCTGCGTGCCCGCTACCAGCCCTGGTACTTCCTTTACCCCAGTGGCCTCGCCGTACCCGCCACCTCCCGTCGCCTGCGCGAAAGCCTGGCCGAGGCGCGCGACCGCCTGGACCCCGACCACAACGACCCCGGCATGGCCCGCATGGTCCTCGTCGGCCACAGCATGGGCGGCCTCCTCAGCCGGATGCAGACCATCAGCTCTCGCAATGACTTCTGGTCCGCGTATTTTAAGTGCCCGCCGGAGCAGCTCAACCTCTCCGCCGACTCCCGCGACCGCCTCGTCCAAACCCTACGCTTTGAGCCGCAGCCCTTCGTGAAGCGCCTCATCTTCATCACCGTCCCGCATCGTGGCAGCGAGGTGGCCGACAAAGGCATCGTTCAGCGTCTTGCCACCCTCATCCGTCTGCCCTTAGACTCCGTGCTATTGGCCAAGGAGTTGCTCTCTGGGAACACAGACGCCCTTTCCCCGCAGATACGTGATTGGGGCGCGTATGCCTTTCTCAGCCTCAGTACCCTCTCGCCAAAGCACCCCTACCTTCACGCCCTGAACACACAGCCCATCCCCGTGCCGCATCACAGCATCATCGGTCGGGTTGGAAAAGATCCCCTAGAGCGTAGCAGCGACCGCGTGGTCCCCTACACCAGCGCCCACCTACCCACCGGCACTGAGGTCATCGTCCCCCACTGGCACGGCTGTGTCGAGCAGCCCGCCGTCGTCGCAGAGGTCCTCAAACGCCTGCACGAACACCTGCGGCACTAGCCGGAGGCTTATGATTGTTTTGAAGTCCCCCAACAACCGCAACCTACAGTAACCCCCATGTTCACCACCGGCCAGAAAGTCGTCTGCATCAACGACCAGTTCGAACCCTGGGTCTATGACCTCTACCGCGCCCTGCCCAAGAAAGGCCGCACCTACACCGTCCGCGCCATCGGTTCAGGTCGCTCGAATCCCAAATTCAGCGTCAACGAAGACGCCGAGATCACTCTAACCGACGCCGAGTTCGACATCCTGCTCCTGCTCAAGGAACTGCAAAATCCCGAAGACCCCCACTCCAGCATCAAGCAGGAACTCGGCTTCCGCAGCGAGCGCTTCGCCCCACTGGAAACCGATAGCGAGGAGGAAGAAGTGGGCGAACTCATAGGCGTCGGCGCGGGCAAGGAGAAGGAATGGGAGCTACAGCCAAGCTAGCGAATGGTTCACCCCAAACAGCGCTAAGCCCCTTCACCCGCGTGCGATCCGCTGCTGGAGCAGTACTTCAAAGAACAGCAGCGCGAGCACTGCGATGAGGAAGGGCTGCCAAAGCTCGCTGCCATGGCGGCGCGTGCGGTCAAGCTTGCTGTAGGCATCGAAGGATTCGACAAAAGAAGCCTGGTAGCGCTCGGCGATGGCTTTGACTTTCTCCGCAGAGAGAGGGGCTATGCCGGACTCCGCGCTGTCCAGGTTATAGGCCAGCCGCCGCGTGCCCGCCTGGCGGTTGAGCGTGTAGATACCAGGCTGAAGGATGGGCTTAGAGGTGGCACTGGCGGCCTCACCTTCACGCTTGGCCTTAAAGGTCTCACTCAGGCCCGTGGGATCACGCAGCGTGAACTCAGTGTCAATTTGCTCTTTGGGCAGAGTGAGGCGAAGCGGATTCCCCGTCAACTCCCAGGCATTTCCCGTGCTCTGGGTGGCCAGGTAAGTCACCAGGCGCTGCATCAGCGGCACAAAGAAGACCTGCAGCGGCAGGTTCGACCATTCAGTATCGGCCGTGGTGGCAGCAGCGATGACGCGCCCCCGGCCATAGGCACGCTCGACAAACAAGGGAGTGCCGCGATCAAGCTGGAGCACCGGCTTGGACTGCGGGTTCATCTCAAACTGGAACCAGTGATGAAACTCTGCGTCCTGAAGCCTACCGCCGCGGGCATCATTGAAATAGATGAGGGCAGGATGGGTTAGGCGCTGCTGTAGCACACGGGCAGGATTAGTCGGGCTGTCACTGCGCTGGAAGCCTTTAATTGCGGCAGGGTACATGCCTTCCCCCTTGCGGAAGAAATCACGGTTATACCAGTCCACATCGCAATGAGGCCCAGCGAAGACGATCATCCCTGCACCTGCTTTGACGAGCTTTTCCAGTTCGCTGTAGCGGTTGCCCTGGAGGCGGTCCACGTCGGCGAGCACGATGACTTCCTTGCCCCGCAGGTCTTCATCTCGCAGACGCCGGGCATCCACCTTGGTAATGGAAATGAGATCCTTCAGTCCCGCTGCCGCAGCAGACTGGTGCGGAGTCAGGGCCAGCTCCAGGAAGTCGGCGGCACCTTCCAGCACATCGTTGCTGGGATCACCATCCACCAGCAGCACGTTCAGGCGGTCACGCACCTGGACGATGCTGTAAAAGGCGTTGTCATCGGCAAAGCTATCGCCCTCAATGCGCACGGCCAAGGAGTGGTCCCCCGTACTGTCAAAAGCGTGCGTAAAGCCTATCACGGCCTCGCCATCCGCAGGCAAGGACACGCGGGAGGTGCGCAGGCGCGAGCCATCAGCCTCCAGGTGCACAGCCACATCCTGCCAGGGGCGTTTGCCATGATTTTGAACCCGCACGCGCAGACCCACAGGTTGCCCACCCGCGACGACAGTGGCAGAGAGATCGGCCCCGGCGATGGCGAGGTTCTCAGTCAAATCACCCGTCACTCGGTAAAAGGTGACCTGCGGACGCGGCTCCTGTTTGGCCAGCGCATCAAGCGCAGGCAGCGCAGCACCGTCAGCGATGACCTGCCAGTCACTGGCCTGGAAATCTGACACGATGGCGATCTCCCGCGCGGCGCTGGCGGCTCTGGAAAGCGCTGCGATTCCGCTTTGCAGCGCGTCATTCAGCCTCACAGGTCCGGCTTGGGAGGCGTTCTCGGCAAGCTGCTTCGGGATCAGATCAAGCGCCGTGGTGGCCTGATCCATAAGCCGACGCGGCGTGCCCCCGGCCAGGACAATCTGCGCATCCGAGCCGCGTGGCAGGTTCTCGATGATTTGCCCAATGTCCTGCCGCGCCTGCTGCGCCACAGTGCCACCAGCCGCAGGAGCACGCATTGAAAAGGAATCGTCCAGCATGACCACCAACGAAGTTTTCCCCAAGCCCAGCGACCGCAAAGCCGTCAGCACAGGTCGCGCCAGGCAAAGTGCGAGCACGATGGGAATGGCGATGCGCACCGCGAGCAGTAGCCACTGCTCAATTTTCAGCTTCCGCTTCCGCTGCCGCAGAACCTCTTGAAGCAGATGCATCGCCCCCCAACGCACAGTCTGTACGCGCCGCTTGTTCAGCAGGTGAATGATGAGCGGGATGAGAAAGGCCGCAGCGCCCGCAAGGAGGATAGCGTTTAGAAAAGTCAAGAGTAGCAGGTAACACTGACGATTCAGAAAGGCATCTCCTTTCTCGTTTTGACGCCTCTCTCATACTCTTTGTCGTGGACAACGCTCCATACTGGCGTCGAAATAGCCATCACCATGAAATCCGCCGCCGCCGACAACTTTGCTCCCTGAAAATGCTCCGTCGAAATCCGTGAAATCGAGAAACCCACCATCGGGACTGAGCATGTCATAGATTTAGCGGCTACGATGAATGCTGCGGCATTGGCACCGCTGGCAAGCGCATGCCCAGCCCGCTGGATCAGCTTCGCGAAGTGGTGAACGCCGTCAAAATCCCTGTGCAAGCCGTCGGCGGATTCAGTCTCGATCAAACCATCCAGTGCCCGCAGTACGGCCCACCCCTCGCATCCTCGGCGCGCCGCTGACGATCGCCGCCGCCTTCAAAACGGCTGACGGTAATCTCGAAGCCTCGCTGCGTCTTATATGCGAGGCGGTTCAGGCGCAGGAAGTGCGGAGGTGATCTTTGGACCGGTTCTCCAAATGCGGGTCAGATTGTATCCCCGTTCGTCCTGAGACCGGAGAGCGCAGGCACAGGCTCTAGCCGGGGGCGGTGACTCCGGGACTCCCGGCTCAATGAGCCGGGCTACAGAATGAATACCCTGCCATGGTGACCTTCATTTTGAGAAGCGATCTATGAGTTCAGGGCAGCAAACCAGGGTCGGTCAGCCGAGAATCGCGGCCTCCGCGTCCTCCAGTTCGGGCAGCCGCCGCAGGTAGCCGTGCTTCACGATCAGCCTTCGCGCCTCCGCCAGATCATGCTGTGGGGATTCCCACGGATACTTCAGCGGCTCCCCAGTCATCCTTCCGAAAAGCCGCGCCCAGTGCAGATGGATGTCCGCCAGGAACAGCGGCATGGGGCCGCGCTCGGCGATTTCCCAGGCTTCGTCCAGGTCGCTCTGCGCGCTGTCGGGGCCGGCTTGTGCGGACGTCAGGGCGCCGGCGAGGCTCCGCTGCCAGGCGCGGGTGAGGAGGGCGAGTGGAAGAAACTGCTGCGTGCCTGCACCTCGGATGCCATCCACAGCGGGGTCAATGTGAGAAGAAGCTAACATCAGCATTCGAATATTAGAGTTCGCTAAGATTGCAGAGTAGAGCGCGGCGCGGCCCAGCGTGAGATGGTCTAGAGGGATACTGAGGATGTCCTCGCGTGTGGTTTGAGCCCATTTGAACGTCAGCGTAGAACGCCGGGAGACGGAGCGGCAGGATTCAATCAGGGTATTGCGCACATCCTGCGCGGCGCGAGATGAAGCTTCGCGCGGGGACTCGGGAGCCATTCCCTCCGCCGCACGCTCTCGTAGCTCCGGCATGATGCCGGAGACGGCGGGCTGGAAGCCCTCGCTCCCCATGCACATCTGCCACGCGGCCCGCTCGGGCGCGGCAAGTAGCAAGTCGCAAAACCGAAATCCTCGAAGCGAGTAGAGCAAGGGGCAGGCCGGTTGATTGTCACCCTGCACTTGCTCGGCCTCGCGGAAGATTTTCTCAGCGTCAGCGCCGTGGCCCCCTTGGTTCAGAGCATCTGCAAGTGTGGTAGCTCATCGCGTCGTTCTACCCAGTCGGCGCATTGGTTGGCGTAGGTTACGCATTGTCTGCCGTCCCGCACCGCACCATCAACGTCGCCCAGTGTCAGTTCAAGCTCGCTCAAATTACTGGCTGCGATTGCGGTTTGCTTCCAGTCCTCCAGTTTTGCTATGAACTGAACCGTCGCTCGCATTGGCTCGAGCGCTTCGACTAGCCGCCCCAATGCACGAAGGTAGAACGCCGCTTGTCCGAGAGCCACTGCTTGGTCATAATCCTTAAGTCGTGCAGATGGCAGGCTCCACGGCTGATCAAAAAAGCAGGCTATCGCGCCGAGATCTGAACCAAATGCACCAAGTTTCCGGAAGCTGTAGTAGTCGTCGCCCCGTCTGATTCTTTTGACGTGAACGTCATCGTGAGCCTCCTGCTGCAAGCCCGCCTGGCAGCCGTGGGCAACGGCTTGGTAGAGCGGTTGGAGGGCTTCGAGCGTGGGCTGGTCGCCTTCCTGCGTGCTCGCGCAGAGGTGTTCGTAGAGCCGACGGTGGGCCGCGCGCCATGCTTCTGAGGTCTGAGCCCCAACGGGGCGCAACATGCCAGCCTGGGGCAACGCCCCAGGAACCGCCGCCCCCGAATCGCCCGAGCCCTGAAGGGGCGATACATCCGCGCCTTGTGTCCCGCCTTGTGCCGCCCCTTCAGGGCTCTTGGCCGATTTTGTGTCCGAACCCAGGGCGTTGCCCTGGGCTGGTATGGTTCGCCCCGTTGGGGCACGGAGTTCTTGCGCGAAGTATTCTCGCAGGAGCGGATGCGCGTCGAGGGAAGCCGGAAGTGGGAACGCGGAAGCCGGAACGGAAACGGTCTCCGGGCTGACGGAGAGCAGTTTCGCGGCGACCAGCGATTCGAGGCTGCAATTCCAGTCGTCCTCGGGCAGGCCGGTGAGCGGTTCGGTGAGGCCGGGGATGGCGGGGGCGGCGAGCAAGGCCGCGAGGCAATCGGCGGTGGCGGGCCGGTCAAACAGGCCCATGAGGCGGAGGATGGCCAGTTCGCGTCGCGCCTCGTCGCTGCCGTCCTCCATCCACCGGGCGTAGGTTTCCATGGCGCGAAAGGCGTGGTCGTTGTCCGTCTTCTGGCTGGCCTTGGCGAAGGTCACGCGGTCGCGCTTGCGGATGTCGCCACCGAACGCCTTTTTCAAAAACGAGCCCATGATGTGGAGCGTGAGCGCGTGGCCGTCCACGTCCTCGACGAGCGCTTCAAACTCGCTGACCAGCTCGCTTTTCGCGTCGCCGTCGTGGAGCGGGAGGTTCCGGCGGTCGCTGCCGGTGACGCCGTGGGCTTTCAGCAACTGCACGCCCGCAGCCCGCGCCAGGCGCGCGAGCTTTTCCTCCCGCACGGTGCGGCCGTGGAAGGCGCGCAGGTCCGGCAGCGCATAGCGGGTGGTGACGACGCACAGGCCGTGACTGGTGGCGGCCAGCCCTTTGAGCAGCGCACCCAGCCCTTGGTCTTTGAGTTCGCCCGGCGTGGGCGAGGTGGGCGCGTATTGCAGCGGCTCAAGACCATCGAGAATGAGCAGCGCGCGCCGTTCGCCGACGAGCTGGGCCAGCCGCTTGCCCTTCTCGAACGCGCCCTGCGGGCTGCCCGCCATGGCCGCATCGCCGAAGAAGGTGAGGGCCTCGGCGAGAAACAAGTCGGACGAAACGGCGGTCTGCTCGCGCGTGCCCTGGCTGTAGAAGGACCACGCGAAGACGGCGTCGCACCCCGGCCAGTCCTGCGCGGCGAGGTCGGCGGCCCACTTGGCGACGAGGGAGGTTTTCCCCTCGCCGCCGAGGGCGACGAAGGTGAGGATGTGCGGGCGGGGTGATTCGGCGCGGCGGACTTTGAGCCACGCGTTGTTGAGGATTTCCGTCTCAGCCTCGCGCCCGATGAGTTCGGCGGGGGCGCATTTGAGGATGCGGGAGATGTCGGCGTTGAATCCCGCAGCGGCGACGATGGGGATCTCGGCGACCCGTTTGCACAGCTCTTCCTCGACCTTGAAGAAGTAGTAGAGGTGATTGGTCTTCGTGATGGTTTCGCGATGCTCGAGCTGGAGCGCGGTGGCTTCGGCATCCTCGGGCTGTTCCTTGGCATCCGGTGGCTGGCGCACGGTGGCGTCCTTCGAGATGAAAACATAGACGGGCTTGTTCAGCTCCCGCGCGATGTCGAACTCCATCTGCGTGTAGGAGCGGCGTGCGACTCCTGCCGGACGTTGGTTTGGTTCCGCACCGAAGCGGAAGCCCACGATATGAACCACGGCATCGGAGTCCGTCAGCTTACGCCGCAGCATCTCCTCCACGGTGCGGTAGTCGGGCGGGAAGCCGGGCTGGTTTTCGGCAAAGCAGCCTTTCATCTCGATCTCGTTCTCCACCGCATCGCGGAAGGAGCCGAACTCATGAGAGACGCCGCTGAGGAAGAGAGTGGGCCGGGACTTCATCGAGCTCCATTAGGGAGAAAACTTTGATTTTGTCGAGTGATCACTGGCGACGATGCCGATGACGCGTGGCGAGCAGGATCGGCGAATTTGTAAAAAGTAGCCGATTCCTGATAGCGCCGCATTTCACATATTCTTTGTCGTGACGTTATCGCAGGATTGCTTCATCGTTTCTCTCCATGAAATCCGCCGCCGTCGTCAATTTTGCGCCTGAAAAAGGCTCTGTCGAAATCCGTGAAATCGAGAAACCCTCCATCGGGGCTGAGGATGTGCTCCTCGAAGTCGCCAACGTCGGCGTTTGCGGTTCCGATTTGCATCAGTGGACCGCAGATCACTCCTGGCCGGTGAACTATCCGGTCGTGCTCGGTCATGAATTCGGCGGACACATCATCGAAGTCGGCAAAGATGTGGAAGGCTGGAAGGAAGGTGACCGCGTTGTCTCTGAGACGGCGGCGATCATTTCCAAGGACAATCCAATGACGCGTCGCGGCCTCTACAACCTCGACAGCACGCGCAAGGGCTTCGGCTACGGCGTGAACGGCGCGATGACCAAGTACGTCCGCGTTCCCAGCCGCATCCTGCACCATGTGCCTGATCATCTACCCTTTGAGCAGGCCTGTCTCACGGAGCCTTGCTGCGTCGCCTACAATGCCGTCGTCAAAAACGCCCGCATCGAGCCCGGCGACCGCGTCGTCGTGCTCGGACCTGGAACCATCGGCATCCTGTGCGCCGCCATGGCGAAACAGTGCGGCGCTCAAGTCGCCATCGTTGGCCTGCAACAGGACGCGCATCGTCTGGAACTTGCCCGCAAGCACTACGGCTGCGAGGTGATCATCGGCGATGCCAAGCCCTGGGCGCTGGAACGCGACGGCCTCGGCTGCGATGGTGTCATCGATGCCGCTGGTGCCAGCATCACGCTCAAGATCGCACTCGATATCGTCCGCCCTGCTGGCTGGATTTCCAAAGTCGGCTGGGGACCGCAACCACTCGGCTTCAACATGGACCCACTCGTGCAGAAGAACATCACCCTACAAGGCAGCTTCAGCCACAACTGGCCGATCTGGGAGCGCGTGATCGCCCTTATGAGCAGCGGTCAGTTTGATGTGAAGCCCATCATCGGCGGTGTCTGGCCCGTGACGGAGTGGCACGAAGCCTTCGAGAAAATGCACAAAGGCGAGGTCGTAAAGAGTGTGCTGCGGCCGGTGTAGATTTCTCACAGTTCACGAAGCAAGCGAGCGACCGCCCCGACTTTTCGACTCTGTAGAGCAGCGAGGTTTGAGCGTGGCAAGAGTATCATGAATGACTACCTGAGAGCTGTGCTGCCAGCGCCTTCACCACGATCTCACGAAACGCCACATGATGCGGCAGCTCGACCTTGGCTTTGCGGTGCAGGACGGAGATTTGTTCCTGCCCGAAGACCTTGGATAAATCACGAAAGGAGACGCCACGGTAGCTACTGTGGCCCTGCCAGGCCTCATTGAGGACCATCTGGCTGACGGAGGTGATGCAGATGCCGAAGCCCATGCGCGCATAGCCGACGACGATGTCGAAGCTGCTCGCGGTGAGGGCGATCTTCGCGTTTTGCCACAGGGCGGCGGCTTCAACACGACGAATCGCTATCTCGAAGCCGTCATCGGCATGCTGGCGGAGCGCTGGAGCGGTGCGCAGCCTGAGCATGGCCGCGTGTGGGGCTGGATCATCGGCAATGAGGTCAACTCGCACTTCCTCTGGAGCAACATGGGCCTTGTTTCACTCGAAACCGCCGCCAACGAGTATGAAAAGTCCTACAGCATCGTCCGCACGGCGATCCGCAAGCATTCGCAGCAAGCGCGCACTTATGTCTCGTTTGATCATCACTGGGCCAGCAGCATGCACAACGTCAGCGCGCAGGAGGCCACGCCGGGTCGCGAATTCCTCGACACCTTTGCGCGTCTTGTCCGCGAGCGCGGTGACTTCGACTGGAACGTCGCCTGGCATCCTTATCCCGAAGACCTGAACAATCCGCGTGCCTGGGCGGACAAAACCATCACCACCGACGACTACACCAACAAAGTCACCTTCAAGAACCTCCAAGTCCTCGCCGAGCACCTCGCTAAGTCCGAACACCTCTACCAAAGCAAGCCACGCCGTATCATCCTGAGCGAGCAAGGTTTCCAAACCCTGCTCAATCCCGAGGGAGAAAAGCTCCAGGCGGCGGCTTATGCTTATGCGTGGGAGAAAATACAAACGCTGCCCACGGTGGATGCCTTCATCTACCACCGCCACGTCGATCACGCTCACGAAGGTGGTTTGCGACTTGGATTGTGGCGGAACGCGCCACACTCCGTCGCTGATCCGCATAGCAAGAAGCTGATCTTTGATATCTTCAAGAAAGCCGGAACTCCGGAATGGCGTGCCGCCACCGATGCGCTGCTGCCGGTGACGGGAATGAAGGCGTGGGGTGAATAGCCCACTGTGTGATCTCATTCACACGCGGGCATAGCCACTGAGGCAGCGCATGCCTTGCGTGAACTGATACGAAAGTCGCACATGACCACGCAGATGTGCTGATTGTGCCTCAGCGCCCATGGGTGGCATACATGCTGCGCGTAACGCATAATGCCCCCCATCTGCCCACAACAAATCTGTGCCAGACATGGACTTTAGTTTTCGATGATCCCGTCGCAGACAAGCGTCTTCGACGGCGCATTGAACCGTAGAAGATCCACGCGTGGTACCTTGCACGGCCATTTCGAGTGGCAGGAGGCGGGTGCTGATTGTTCTCGCAAACCAGGACCTGATGAAGCCGATCGTGGAAAAGCAGCCCCTACTCGCAGACTCCGAGCCTGTGGTCTGTGAAATCGTGCGCGGGCAGGATTTTGGCTGTGTGTGGCACTGCCACCCGGAATGTGAGATCACTCTGGTGGTAAAGGGCGGCACTGAGCGCCTCGTGGGCAACCATGTCTCCGCCATCATGCCGGGCGATCTCGTCTTGCTTGGCTCGAATGTGCCGCATGACTACCGCAACCAGCCTGCGGCAGGCCATTCTGCGACAGAGGTGGAGGCCATCGTCGTGCATTTCATGCCGCAGCTCCCCGGCCAGGATGACTGGTTGCACAGCTCGTCCATGAAACCAGCGCGACGACTGTTTCAGCGCGCCAATCAAGGGCTGGAAGTCAGGGGGATCACGCGGCTGACAGCCACCCGCATGATGCAGCAGATGCCGCAGGTGCGGGGAATGAAGCGGGTGATCCTGCTGCTGCAATTGCTCGATCTGCTCGCGAACTCCGAAGACCTCAGGGAGATCTCATCGACAATCATGCCGCAACCAAGGCCGGTGGCTTCAAATCGCATCAGCATGGTGTGCGAGTACATCGAGGGCCACCTGCCGGAGCCGATTTATGTCGAATATCTCGCCGCCATCGCAGGTCTGGGCAGAAGCGCCTTCAGCCGCTTGTTCAAAAAAAGCACGGGGCGCACCGTGCCGCATTATGTGAACGAACTGCGCATCGCCCGCGCGTGCCTGCTGCTGGCAGAGACTGACCTGACCGTCAGCCAGATCGCCATGGACTGCGGGTTTGTTTCACCCGCCCACTTCCAACGCCAGTTCAGGGAACATCAGCGTTGTGCGCCGCTGGCATATCGCCGCCGTGTGAGCCCGGAGCCAGGGAGCGCTGGTCACGATACGCACAAATAGCGTCTTCTTTGCGCGATTCGGGGACTGCGTGGCCGGAGTGATGGTCCTCCATGTGCTTAGCCAAGTGGAGCTGACATCAGCTCACTATGAAACACTTCTCATTTTTCTCTGATTGGAATCTTGGATCACGGGCATGCGCTAAAATGCCGATGAATCTTGGCTCTAAACGTTCGATCTGTTTTATTCGCCGCGACCTTCACTTTACCATCACCGCCGTCTTGCTGGTCTGCCTGTCGTTGTGGAGCACGCGGGTCAATGCAGCAACGCTCTACTGGGACGGAGCTAACACGGGGGATGCGAACCATGTTTTGACTGGATTTAATCTCGGCGGAGTTGGCACCTGGGACAATCTAACCACTGCCAATTGGTGGGATGGCGTTTCAGTCGGTGACCAGACTTGGAATAACTCAAACAACGACACCGCTGTGTTCTGGGGTTCCGCTGGCGTCGTCACCTTAGGTGCTCCCATCACGGCGGGCGCGCTTCGGTTCAGGGCCACTGGTTATACGCTTACTGGCAGCACCCTTGCCCTAGCAGGCTCGGGTACTATCACAGCGGAACTTGGCACCGACACCACCATCGCCTCCCAGCTCGTCGGTGCGAACGGGCTGACGATCGCTGGAACAGACTCATCCGGGCGCGGCGCGGTCAGGCTCACGAATTCTTCCAACAGTTACACCGGAACCACCACGATCAGCGGCGGGACGCTTGTGATTACGAGCGACGGCCAGCTCGGCAACATCGCCAATGCGGTGGCGATCAATGGTGTGCAGAGAGCTGGACTATCTGGCGGCACTCTCCTTCTTGCTGGCAGCACGTCCGCTGCTGGATACGCCACAGGCCTCACTCTTGCGGCTGCCCGCAATCTGACCATGACGGGCGGTGCGGTCGGTTATGCCAACTCTGCTCCTGCTAACAGTGGTTCGGCATTGATCAGCCTGGGAAATAACACCATCTCCGGTCAGCTCACCACCTCGCCAACTCCGCTTGGAAGCTCTGCGACTGGAGCCGTTTCCGGTTTCGGGGTTTTGACGCTTTCGAATCTCTCAGTCGGCGGCACGCCGGTAACTAATTTTACGACCCTCGGATCGAATGGCAGCATCGGCGGATATCGGATCAATGGCATCCTCTCTGGGACAGGCAGCATCAACAAGACTGGGGGTGGTACCCTCATCTTAGCGCCCACGTCCGCGTCGGGTTTTTCGGGTACGATCCGCGTGACCGCCGGCTCCGTGAGGGTAACAGATCCGCTGGCTCTTGGCACAAACGTGAACACGGGTCTCAACAGCGCTTTCGATCTCAATGGTGGCGTCTTCGAAATTCGTGCCGATACCTTCGATGCCAGCACCAGGGGCCTTGCCTCGCGCGCCGCTTCCACGCTGTTTGTGGACCATGCCATGGGCAGCTCTGCGATCAATGGCACCGCCACCTTTGGAAACTTCATCGGCAACGCCAACACGGTTGCCACCTTCAACTCGCGCAACGGTTATAATACGACCTTTATCGCTTCGACAATCACACCCGCCTCAAGTGCCA
>Ga0247834_1003138_pt1 | contig 23008 bp, 14 predicted proteins | sample LaCruzMarch2015__8_FD_187118 | JGI IMG/M metagenome (GOLD analysis project Ga0247834, IMG submission 187118) | Freshwater microbial communities from meromictic Lake La Cruz, Castile-La Mancha, Spain - LaCruzMarch2015_12m | ecosystem: Environmental > Aquatic > Freshwater > Lake | place: Spain...
CATCGTTTCTCCTGCTATCGGCATCATGCCGATCTCAGGCAGAAATTCCACCTAACCCCGTGTGCAGATTTCCCGAGCCACCTCTGAGATCCGCGATGTCGTCACGGTGTGCGGCATGCAGGCCGAGGATCTTCTTGTGAGTCATGCAGGCGAGATAGGCGCGCCCAGTGCTCGCCGCAAACGCAAACGGCCCCGCGATCGCTCGCAGGGCCGTTCTCTTGATGGGTGCGGGGCTAGGATTTGAACCTAGGACCTTCAGGTTATGAGCCTGACGAGCTACCGGACTGCTCCACCCCGCGTCACCGATTTACGATCAGCGTCCGATACGCCGACCATACCCCTGATCATCCCTGGACCCCAGACAAAACTGCCGGCGCCCACAAATGACTTCGCGGCCCATTCCGGCCGCCGTGGACGAGGTCCACCACAACCGGCCGAGCCGCGTTCCTCGCATCCGGGGGGATGCAAGAATCTTGAAGGAGGTCCTGCTCTCAAGGAGCAGCTTTTTACAGTCGGCTTGGCAGACCTGGCAGCGACTTACTCTCCCGTACCTTAAGGCACAGTACCATCAGCGCTGGGGAACTTAACGACCGAGTTCGGAATGGGATCGGGTGGGGAATCCCCGCTAAAACCACCAGGTCAGCAAAGCCGACTGAAGAACAACAACTGATCGTCTGAAACGATCGAAGATTAGACTGCCGGATCAAAGACTAGGATCCAGCGCTAATGATTTGGCGACATATTCGTCGCCACGTATGGGTTAAGAGAGTGCTCAAGCCTATTGAGCAATTAGTACCGGTAAGCTGCAGTCCTCACGGACCTTCCACACCCGGCCTATCGACGTGATAGTCTATCACGGCTCTCAGGGAGACCTGGTTTTGAGGTAAGTTTCCCGCTTAGATGCTTTCAGCGGTTATCTTGTCCATACATAGCTACCCAGCTGCGCGACTGGCGTCACGACTGGTCCACCAGAGGTATGTTCATCCCGGTCCTCTCGTACTAGGGACAAATCCTCTCAAGTTTCCTACACCCACGGCAGATAGGGACCAAACTGTCTCACGACGTTCTGAACCCAGCTCACGTACCTCTTTAAATGGCGAACAGCCATACCCTTGGGACCTGCTCCAGCCCCAGGATGAGATGAGCCGACATCGAGGTGCCAAACGATGCCGTCGATATGGACTCTTGGGCATCATCAGCCTGTTATCCCCGGAGTACCTTTTATTCGTTGAGCGATGACCCTTCCACACAGAGTCACCGGATCACTATGGCCGACTTTCGTCTCTGCTCGACTTGTCAGTCTCGCAGTCAGGCAGGCTTATGCCATTGCACTCAGCGGACGATTTCCGACCGTCCTGAGCCTACCATCGCGCGCCTCCGTTACTCTTTGGGAGGCGACCGCCCCAGTCAAACTACCCGCCACGCAGGGTCCCTGCTCCAGATGATGGAGCGAGGTTAGACGTCACCGAAGATTAGGGTGGTATTTCAACGTTGGCTCCACAAGAGCTGGCGCCCCTGCTTCATAGCCTCCCACCTATCCTACACAAACCACCGATAACGCCACTGCGAAGTTATAGTTAAGGTTCACAGGGTCTTTCCGTCTAACCGCGGGAACCCCGCATCTTCACGGGGAATTCAATTTCACTGAGTCTATGCTGGAGACAGCGGGGAAGTCGTTACTCCATTCGTGCAGGTCGGAACTTACCCGACAAGGAATTTCGCTACCTTAGGACCGTTATAGTTACGGCCGCCGTTCACCGGGGCTTCAGTTCGGTGCTTGCACACCTCTCTTTAACCTTCCGGCACCGGGCAGGAGTCAGACCCTATACGTCGCCTTGCGGCTTCGCAGAGCCCTGTGTTTTTGATAAACAGTCGCCACCCCCTGGCTTGTGCCCCTCACTGGAACTTGCGTTTCAATGAGGCACGCTTATCCCGAAGTTACGCGTGTAATTTGCCTAGTTCCTTCAGCATAGTTCTCTCAAGCGCCTTGGTATACTCTACCTGACCACCTGTGTCGGTTTCGGGTACGGTCCAATGGAGGAGCTATTTCCAGGGACTTCCAGGACGCACGATCAATCCAATAAGACCGTACGACTTTCGAAATCCGTCACTACCTCCTGGTGCAGGAATATTCACCTGCTTCCCATCGACTACGCGTTTCCGCCTCGCCTTAGGGGCCGACTAACCCTGCGCAGATTAACTTTACGCAGGAACCCTTGGTCTTTCGGCGACAGTGTCTTTCACACTGTTTGTCGTTACTCATGTCAGCATTCTCACTACTGATACCTCCAGAATACCTCACGATATTCCTTCGCAGGCTTACAGTACGCTCCGCTACCGCTCTTTCGAGCCCGTGATTTCGGCGAATGGCTTGAGCCCCGTTACATTTTCGCCGCAGAAACGCTTGACCAGTGAGCTGTTACGCTTTCTTTAAATGATGGCTGCTTCTAAGCCAACATCCTGGTTGTTTCAGCATTTCCACATGCTTTCCCACTTAGCCATTACTTGGGGGCCTTAATCGACGGTCAGGGTTGTTTCCCTCTTCACGATGGACGTTAGCACCCACCGTGTGTCTGCCAGCTATTACTCTTGGGTATTCGGAGTTTGGTTAGGTTTGGTAATCCTGCGAGGACCCCTAGCCCATCCAGTGCTCTACCCCCCAAGGTATTCAGCTGACGCACTACCTAAATAGTTTTCGCGGAGAACCAGCTATCAGCAAGTTTGATTAGCCTTTCACCCCTAGGCACACCTCATCCCAGAATTTTTCAACATTCATGGGTTCGGCCCTCCAGTGAGTGTTACCTCACCTTCAGCCTGGACATGCCTAGATCACTTGCCTTCGGGTCTAATTCAACGAACTTGGGCGCCCTATTCAGACTCGCTTTCGCTGCGCCTACGCCTATCGGCTTAAGCTTGCTCGTTAAACTAAGTCGCTGACCCATTATACAAAAGGTATGTGGTCACTTTCGCTCCCACTGCTTGTAGGCGTTCGGTTTCAGGTTCTGTTTCACTCCCCTCGTCGGGGGTCTTTTCACCTTTCCCTCACGGTACTTGTTCGCTATCGGTCTGTAAGGAGTACTTAGGCTTGGAGGGTGGTCCCCCCATCTTCAGACAGGATTTCACGTGTCCCGCCTTACTCTAACGGCTCTTCATTTTACCGATACGGGGCTATCACCCGCTATGGCCCAGATTTCCAGCTGGTTCTCGTTGTTTCAGAGCACGGCCTGGTCCGCGTTCGCTCGCCACTACTAACGGAGTCTCGTTTGATGTCCTTTCCTCCGGGTACTGAGATGTTTCAGTTCTCCGGGTTCGCTTTTTAACCCTATGTATTCAGGTTAAAATACCTCGTTATGAAATGTAAGATGGAGACCTAGGCGACCAATTCCGAAGAACCGGGCCTAGATATCTACTTACATCTCTGAGGTGGGTTTCCCCATTCAGAAATCTCCGGGTCTAAGGTTGCTCGCACCTCGCCGAAGCTTATCGCAGCGTGCCACGTCTTTCATCGCCTCTTACAGCCAAGGCATTCCCCGAACGCCCTTTTGACACTTGATCACTCAACAAAACCCATACGTGGTGAAGAACATGCCGGCTTGTTCAGCCGTCCTGTCTCCCGCGCCCACGCACGGTCGATTGGTTAGACGATTAGTTGTTGTTAGGTCTGACCTGTAAGCGCTGGGGTACAGCGCCGGTCAGACGACCTCCTTCACGATGTCAATCCAACTGGAGAGCCTTGCGGCGAACCAGTCGAAACTGATGAGTGGAATGATTGCGAGGTTACCACCTCCCCTCAAGCGCATGCCGAGAGAAATGGTGGAGCCAGACGGGATCGAACCGACGACCTCAAGCTTGCAAAGCTAGCGCTCTCCCAACTGAGCTATGGCCCCATTGGTTGCCGCTGGTATCGGAAGAACAGACGCTGGTAGGCCCGGGCAGATTTGAACTGCCGACCCCACGCTTATCAAGCGTGTGCTCTAACCAACTGAGCTACGGGCCTTCACCCGCGGCAGTTGCCGTTCCTGGGCTCGCAATCACCTCTTGCCTCCCCTGCAGATCCGGACCCGAATTACTTCAGGGGACCGCCAGGCGGCGAGAGGTTTACGGAAGAGAAACGAGGACGGCGGTGAACCGCCATAGTATTTTGCCGTGACGTCCTGATCTGCCAGAAGACCGATAAGGATAGTCCGACTGCTATGGAGTTCTTGAAGACCAGTGAGACTGGTCACTCTCGAACATCCTTAGAAAGGAGGTGATCCAGCCGCAGGTTCCCCTACGGCTACCTTGTTACGACTTCACCCCAGTCGCTGACACTACCGTGGCCGGCTCCCTCCTTGCGGTTGGGATACCGTCTTCGGGTAGAACCAACTCCCATGGTGTGACGGGCGGTGTGTACAAGGCCCGGGAACGTATTCACCGCGGCGTGCTGATCCGCGATTACTAGCGATTCCAACTTCATGCCCTCGAGTTGCAGAGGACAATCCGAACTGAGACGGCTTTTAAGGGATTATCCCTCTGTCACCGCCATTGTAGCACGTGTGTAGCCCCACCTGTAAGGGCCATGAGGACTTGACGTCATCCCCGCCTTCCTCCTGCTTGGCGCAGGCAGTTCCTCTAGAGTGCCCAACTAAATGCTGGCAACTAGAAGCGAGGGTTGCGCTCGTTGCGGGACTTAACCCAACATCTCACGACACGAGCTGACGACAGCCATGCAGCACCTGTCTCCGCGCCCCGAAGGGACTCTAGATCTCTCTAGATAGCACGGGATGTCAAAGGTGGGTAAGGTTCTGCGCGTTGCTTCGAATTAAACCACATGCTCCACCGCTTGTGCGGGCCCCCGTCAATTTCTTTGAGTTTTAACCTTGCGGCCGTACTCCCCAGGCGGAGAGCTTAATGCGTTAGCTGCGTCACCAATAAGCATGCTTACTGACAACTAGCTCTCATCGTTTAAGGCGTGGACTACCAGGGTATCTAATCCTGTTTGCTCCCCACGCTTTCGCACCTCAGCGTCAGTATCAGTCCAGCGAGTCGCCTTCGCCACTGGTGTTCCACCGAATATCTACGAATTTCACCTCTACACTCGGTATTCCACTCGCCTCTCCTGACCTCCAGGCTTGCAGTTTAGAAGGCAGTTCCAGGGTTGAGCCCTGGGATTTCACCCCCTACTTACAAACCCGCCTACGTGCGCTTTACGCCCAGTAATTCCGAACAACGCTAGCCCCCTTCGTATTACCGCGGCTGCTGGCACGAAGTTAGCCGGGGCTTCTTCTCCGGATACCGTCATTATCTTCTCCGGCGAAAGAGTTTTACAACCCTAAGGCCTTCTTCACTCACGCGGCATGGCTGGATCAGGCTTTCGCCCATTGTCCAAGATTCCCCACTGCTGCCTCCCGTAGGAGTCTGGGCCGTGTCTCAGTCCCAGTGTGGCTGATCATCCTCTCAGACCAGCTATAGATCGTAGGCTTGGTGGTCCATTACACCGCCAACTACCTAATCTAACGCGGGCCGATCCTTCGCCGATAAATCTTTCCCAATACGGCGTATTCAGTATTACTCCCAGTTTCCCGAGGCTATCCTGAAGCGAAGGGCACGTTCCCACGCGTTACTCACCCGTCTGCCACTCCCCTTGCGGGGCGTTCGACTTGCATGTGTTAAGCCTGCCGCCAGCGTTCGTTCTGAGCCAGAATCAAACTCTCAGGTTGAGGTTTGACTCCGACGAAACCTCATCCGTAATGGATGCGGTCGCTGCAAAGCATTTGCGTATATTTGACGGGAAACCCGTTCACATAAAACCCAACTCACGTTGGGCCGTATATTGAACTGGCTTTCCATAGATAAACGCAAACCGTCGATGTCGATGTGGGTCTCACCCAGGCCGAAACCTGCTTGAGAACCCGGCAAGCAACACCGCCGCCCGCGTTTCTCTTCCACTCACAATGTCAAACATCTCTCAGACAAACAGACTTTCGTCCGGCTATCCGCCGCATCCGTACCGGCCGTCTGGCCCGCCTCGTTTGCGTGAGGCGCGGGGTATAGGCCCCTCGCCGTTTTCCCGTCAACCGTCTTTCGTGAAGTTTTTTCGGCAATCAGCAGAAGGCCAAAAAAACCCAGGAAAGAGCCGACAGATTTGCCTCAGGCCCAATGCGGGGCCCGCGAAAAAGACCATCTGGCCGACGGGAGGAGGCGATATACGCCCCGACCTCCCGCCACGCAAGAGCTTTTTGGCCGGGATTGCGGAAATTACGTGTTTTCCACAGAACCCAGTCGCGCACCAGACGAACTAGGGAAAGCTGCCGTTTGCGGCATGTATTGACCGGTAGTCAGGCAATCAGACATCAAAAGGGACGCGTTCTTGAGCATATATCCCCGCTTCGGCGCAATCCCCTGCCCTGACGCCCAAGGCGAGAACGCCCAAGTCTGCTTCTCGATTTCATCACATGCGACAAGACGGCCGCGGCAAAAGCGCGTCTGAAGTGCACTGCGGATCCGGCACCACCCCCCGGCCTTACGGCTGAATGTATGACCGTATCGCATTCAGCTCGGCCGTCGCCTCGGCAATCCGCCACTTCACCAGGTCGCCGATCGAGACCATACCGACCATCCTGCCGCCCTCGAGGACTGGGAGATGCCGGATCCGCCGGTCCGTCATGCGCTCCATCGCCGATTCGATGGTGTCGCGCGGACGCGCCGTCTCGACTTTCCGTGTCATCACCTCTCCAACGGTGCAATTCAGGGCGGCCGCTCCGGTTCTTGCGATGTTTCGCACAAGATCGCGCTCTGAGACGACGCCGATCAGCCCTCCTCCCTCATTGAACACCACCATCGCGCCCACGCGCCGGGTCTCCAGCAGCTCCGCGCATTCCTTGAGGGTCGCGGATTCGGCCACGGCATAGATCTGCGCGCCCTTCTCCCTGAGGATCTGCTCCAGGAACATATCGCTCTCCCTTGCCGCGGCATGAGTGAGGGTGCGGCAGCCTGCCGCAGCTTGCAACGCCGAATCGTCCTGATTTGCAGAATTGCTGCGAGCGCTCCATGCGCCCGGCCGGCCAGACCGCGCCCGGAAAAAAGTGCGAGGCCGCTCAGCGAGCGAAACCTGTGCCTATGAGGGACATATCTGCCCGACGGAGCATGGTCTCGTCGTTCTGCGCCGCTCACCCCCACACGTTCACTGAAGAGGCGAACCTGTCGCGACCACATTCGCGGCCTGCTCGCGTCTGGCACATCGGTTGCAGGACCGAGGTTCAACTCAACCAACGGGATACGTCGGCCGATGTCGTTCAAACGTAAAAGCCCCAACGCCATCGTCGCTATCGCGATGGGCGCGTTTGTCGGCCTCGCCCTCGTCGGCGGTGCAGTCGGCCTGCTGACCATGCCGGCACTGGCACAGCCGCCCAGCCCTACAGCCCAGGTCTCCGGCGAGTTCGAACGCCCCTTTGGCTACGGCTATGGCGAGGAGCAAGCCTCCTACGACGCCAACACGCGCGACGCCTCGGGCAACCGCATCATTCTCGACGGCCGCATCCAGACCGGCATGGACCAGTCCTCGTTGTCTTCCCGCTTCGGCTCGGCCGGCAGCTGGTCGCAATCCACGGCAGGCGCCGGTTTCGGCGCGGGCATCGCCAGCGGCGCGGCCGTCGGCAACCAGCTCAACGTCATCACCCAGGGCAACTGGAACACGGTTATCGTCGACTCGACGCAGATCAACAACGGCAACCAGACCACCGTCCTGAACGGAAAGATCGACCTCCAATGATCACGCGCCTCAAACTTCTCGCTGTCGCCGCCAGCTCCCTGGCGGCCACCGGCTGCGTGACGCCCTACTCTGGCGCCGATGGACTCTACGCCAGCCCGATCGGCAACGCGCCGGTGACGGCGAACCCGACGCCCTACTCCACCGCTCTGGTTTGCATGGCCAACTATGCCCGCGCCACGGGCAAGCCGACGCCGCGCATCGCTGTCGGCCGCGTGCTCGACTACACCGGCAAGGAAGACCTGGAAGGCGGCCGCAAGGTCACGCAGGGCGCATCCCTGATGGCGATGTCGGCCTTCTCAAAAGCCGGCGCCCGCCTCGTTGAACGCTTCGACACCTCGGTCTCCGAGCTCGAGCTGAAATACGCCAACAACCGGCTCATCGGCGCCGATGGATCGTCCGCAGACGAGCCGGAATTCCGCCAGATCCTGGCAGGCGAAATCCCCGGTTCGGACTACTACTTCGTCGGCGGCATCACCGAACTCAACTCGAACATCCGCTCGATCGGCGCTGACGCCTTCATCGGCGACCTCGACGCTGCCGACATGAAAGGCCGCGCCGGCTTCAAGCTGTTCGTAATCAATGTCGGCGTCGATCTGCGCCTGGTGAATACCAAGACGCTCATCGTCGAGGACGTCATTTCCTACCAGAAGCAGATCGTCGGCCGCGAAATCTCCGCCGGCATCTTCGACTTCGCCAACGGCAACGTCTTCGACGTCGGCATCGGCGAGCGTGCGATGGAGCCGATCCAGCTCGCGGTCCGCTCCACCATCGAGCGCGCCGTCCTCGAAATGACCGCCAACATCTATGGCGTGCCGAACTCCGATCCGTGCGGCGCGCTGGCTGAGGAAGCCGCGGACATGAATCTGCCCGAGTCCATCACAGGCTCCGCCTTCACGCTGCCCGACGGCACGACGGTCGCTGACACGGATACCCGCTCCAATCCGGATCGCTGGAATGCCGACCGTGACGAAGGCGTCAAGGCCGCCCTCCGCGGCCGCAAGTCCTGAACCGAAGCGCGAAAGACTGCCCCGATGTCGCTGATCACCCGCCTCGCAGCCGCCGCCGGTCTCGCCGCCGCCCTGGCCGCACCCGTCTTCGCGCAAACCACCAAGACTGCCGCGCTCAACGGCCAGCTCAACTGGGGCGACGTCGTCGCCGACATCAACGTCGTCACCCGTGACGGCGCCCGCTCGGCCGCGGCCGTTGCAACCGCCGCTGGCAACTCAGTGTCCGGCGCGAATTTGACCGGCGACCTCGACGCCGGGTCCGAACAGACAATGTCTGGCGCGACCTTCGCCTACGCCACGCTGCACGGCGGCAACGTCACCCACGCCAACGCGATGTCCACGGCGCAGGCCAACACGCTTCAGGCGCAGACCATGAACGGCGCGCTGAATCTGACAGCTGAGCAGATCGCTGACGGCGGCGACGCGCTGGCCCGCTCGCGCGTGAACATCCGCAATGCGAAGACGCTCTCGGCCGTGTCCAGCGCCGCCTCGAACAATGCGGCGACCGCCGCCCACCATGGCGACCTCAATGTCGCCATCACACAATCCGCATCGAACTCCGCCTATGCGATCACCGATGTCGACGCTTGCTGCACGGGCCAGACAGCCGCCGGCGCGTCGGCAGCCATCAACACCTGGAGCTCTTCGTCGTCGACCTCGACAGTCAACGCGCAATACAAACAGACGTCAACCGGCGCTGCTTCCGAAGCCATCGCCGACGTCTACCAGAACCGCGCCTATGGCCTGACCGCTGCGACAACGGCCGCCGCCAACTCCGCCTCCATCGCCAACGAATGGGGCTATGTGCAGACCCGCGGCCGCCAGACGTCGTCGACAAACGTGAAGGCCGATACGCGTATCACGCTGCCGGACTTCTCCGGTACAACCTCCATCTCGGCATACGGCGTCGGCAACTCGACGCTCGCAACCAATGTCGGCTCCGACATGGTCGTCGATATCGCTCAGCTGAATACCGGCGGCGTCGATGCAAACGCCCAGTTCACCGGCGCGTCCTACGACCATGGCGATGTCGTCATGGCCTCGACCGCAATCGGCAACGGCTTCACGGGTTATGTCTGCTCGCAATGCGGCGACGCGGCCCTCACCGGTGCGGTCTCGCAGACCAATGGTGGCAACATCCTCTCCATCGGCTCAATCACTGCGAACGGCGCCGGCGCCATCGTCGGCTCGGCCTCGGCCATCGGTAATTCCGCGACCTTCATCACGACCCAGAAGGGCCATTGAGATCGCAAACACCTTCCAGCAACGTCCTGTCCTCAGGTCGAACCTGGTCCGCTGAGTAGAGTTAGGCCCAAATGCGGGGGCAAGCGTAGAGTAGCGTAGCGTTCAGTAGAGTACGTACCAGCGGCGGCTTTCCATCACGGAGAGCTGCCGCCTTCGCATGTGGGCTGCGGAACCACCGTATATCGCCCCCCGTTTCGCCAATATGACACGATACGCACTGACGACTGCCGTCCTGCTTTTCAACCTGTGCGCATGCGGCAAGCTGCCTCCCGCAGAAGAGGTGCAACGCGCGCCAGCTACCAAGGCAGCAGACGAAGCGACCGCGTCTGGCGAAGAACTCCCGAAATCGCAGACCACGCCGGGCCCTATCCCGCTCGCCTGTCGACATCGCTGGGCGGTCGATCCGGCAGAGTGAGCAAGACAACGCGGCCTCACGCGGATCGCAATAGCCCCCAGCGCCATCCGCTTCTCCGAAGGCCGGGCAGTCGTGAAGAGGGCTCAGGTCGAGGGACCGGACAAGGTCCTGCTCGAAGTCGATCTCACCTCGGAAAACGAGGCGCGCCTGCTCTACCAGCAGGGCAGGGACAGCCTCAACTACGTCCGCTGTGACTGATCAATTCTCCAGCATGAACTTCATGCCGGCATTCTGCTCCAGTCGCGCGATCAGCTTTCGCCCCATCGCCGCGCCGGGCACCCACACGCCGCCAGCCGTCTCGTCGCGCCCGACATCGCGCGCGAGGCACATCGCGCTTTCCGAAATCATCTTCGATGTCGCGCCATAGCCAGGATCCTTGACGCCCGTCACCCGCGCGCGCAGCGTCCGCCCGTCAGCCGTCTCGCCGACAAAGCCCACTTCGTAAAAGCCCGTCTCGCGATCTTCCTTCGAGGGACCCTGCCCCGGTTTCGGCAACGCAAACTGACGCAGCAACGCACGCGTCGGTCCGAACCCCAGCAGCGCCTGCTGGATATCGCCCTGCCGCTTTGCCGCCTTCGCGCGCTTCTCGCCTGCCGCCCCATCGCCGGTCAGCAGCAGCTCGTCATAGACAAAATCGCGTCCCCACGCATGACCAAGCAGGTAGTTCGCACGGTGCACATTCTTCGTGTTGATCGTCGCCATGATGAACGGCGCCGCCCACTGCCCCGCCGCCTCATCGCGCTCCACCGCTTCACCCGCAGGCTGCGCCGGCCCTTTAAAACCGGGGGTTAACGCGAACGGATCGGCCAGAGTCGTCAGCAGCGACGGATCGCGCTTCGATGATTCAAGCGTCGCCATCAGGCTCGCCACTGTGCCGCCCGAGAACCCGCCCTTCATCTTGCGTACGCGCCCGCGAAGGCGCTTTAGCGGCGCTCCAAGACGCGCGATCGCCTCGGACTGGATGAACATCACGCCCGCCTCGAACGGGATGGAATCAAATCCGCACGAGAACACGATCCGGGCACCCGAAGCCTTCGCCTTGGCGTCATACTTCGCGATCATCGCCGCCATCCACGCCGGCTCGCCGCAGAGATCGACATAGTCCGTCCCCGCCTCCGCGCACGCCGCCACCAGCGGCTCGCCATAGAGCTGGTACGGCCCCACCGTCGTGATCACCACGTGCGTGGACTTCGCCATCGCCGCCACCGACGCGGCATCGGCCACATCGGCAATCATCAGCGGCAGCTCCGCCGGCGCGCCAATCTCGCTGCGCACCTGTTCCAGTTTGGTTTTGTTCCGCCCCGCCATGGCCCAGCGCACATCGCGCCCCACGCCATAGGTTACGAGCATGTGCTCGGCGACGAGCCGCCCGGTAAACCCGGTGGCACCATACACAATAACGTCGAACGTCTGGGCCTCAGCCATCACTTGTCCCTATTCCGGCAGATACAGGATCGGCAGCTGGATCGCGCTCGGCCGCGGCGCATCCATGTAGATCGTGTTTCGCGCAACCCGCGTCTTCGCGTCCTTGCCCGGATTGCCGCCCGTGTTCGGGTTCACGTCGATGCGCGGGGAGTTCGAGCTCGTCACATGCACCGCAATGCGATGACCCTTCTCGAACGTCAGCGCCGTGTCCCACAGGTCGATCGTCAGCATCGCAGGCGCGCCCGGCGTCATCATCTCGATCTGGTCCGGCATCCGCCCATTGCGATACCGCGTGCGGATCGCGCTATCGAGGATGATCGCCTCGTATCCATCGGGATACACATCCACCAGCTTCACGACGAAGTCCGTATCCGGCCCATCCGTCGACGCCCACAGGTCCATTGTGACGGGGCCGGCGATCAGCACATCCTTCTCCAGCGGCTCGGTGTGAAAACGCAGATAGTCCGGACGCGTCCCGATCGGGCGCTGGTCCATCGGCCCGCGATCAAACGTCAGGTTCGCCCCGCCAATCGTCTTCACAGGGTTCTTTGGATCGAACGCGTACGTCTTCGATGACGAAGCCTGCTCAGGCTTCCTCGTGGACAGCGATCCATCCGCGCCGAGATAGTAGTTCATCATCGCCGGCGCCGGCGGCCAGTCGCCGAAGGTCATCCAGCGGTTCTTGTTGCTCACCGCGCCTTTGCGCGCCGACGCCATCATGTACGCCTTCACCGGCGGCTCATTCATGATCCCGTTGTCGACGCCCTTCAGCCAGTAGTCCCACCAGCGCATCTCGGTGTCCGCACCGCCCTGCGCATTCCCGATCCCGCCGCTATTGGGATACGACATGTCGCCAGACAGTGGCCCATGCCCGAACGGACCCATCTCCAGCTTCTGGTTGCCGCGCGCGCCCTTCGCGCCCTGATGCTGCAGGAACATGAAGTTGCGGACATTCCCTTCGTTGAAGATGTCGAACCACCCGCCATACTGGTAGATCGGAATGTCGATATACTTGCGCTGCTCGGCGATCTCCGTGCGATCCCAGTAGCTGCTCGCCGGATAGTTGGTGGCGCTCTGCGCGATCACATCCTCGGCCACGCCCTGTCCCCGGCTCCAGTCGCCCGAATCCTTCTGCTTGAACGCACCGCCTATATAAGCGCCGGTCAGTCGCGTCGAAGGCGCCACCACTACATACGCGGCCTTCAGGTGCGGTGGGTTCATCGTCGCAGCCAGCAACGAGGTGTATCCCATCGCGCTCGCGCCTGTGATGCCGATGGACCCGTTGCACCAGTCCTGCTTCGCCATCCACTCGACCGTGTCATGGCCATCGAACGCATCGTTGATGAAGGCCTGGTAGAACCCGTTCGACCGCCCCTTCCCGCGTACATCCTGCATCAGATAGGCATAGCCGCCGTCCGTGTATTTCTTCGCGCCCGCCGGGCTCGCGAACATCGCGTCCTTGCCGTAGGGCGTGCGCTGCACGATGCACGGGAACGGACCCTTGCCCGCGGGCAGGTAAAGATTCCCGGCCAGCTTTGCTCCGTCACGCATCTCGGCGATCACTTCGGTCGCGCCCGCCGCGACCTTTATCTCGCGGACAGCCGGCACCGGCGTCTGCTGCGCCACGGCCGCCGCGCCCAGCGCCAACACCGAAACCGCCGCCAATGCAGCCGCTGCAAACTTGCGCATGTTCTCTCCCCGCCGTCTGTCTCCGCCGTTGCAGGTAGTCTTTCGCCGCTTGGGAGCCCCGGTCAATGCGCCGCGGCGCGAATGTACTGAGCGCCATGCCGCGGCGGCGCCCGCTTCACATGACGCCCCCGCCGTGAGATTGCTCGGCTCCATGGACTTCATGAAGCCTACAATCCTCGCGATCCCCTTCTTCCTCGTCACCTTCACGCTTGAATGGTGGGCGGTGAAGGCCGGCCGCGCCAATGGCCGCTACGAGACCAGGGACGCGCTCACCTCGCTCGCCATGGGCCTCGGCAGCGTGGTGACAGACACCCTGTTCGCGTCGATCGGCCTGTGGCTGCTGATGCTGTTCTGGCCCTACCGCCTCTTCGACATTCCGGTCGCGTGGTGGACCTTCCTGATCGTGTTCGTCGCCTACGACCTGACCTATTACTGGAAGCACCGCATGGCCCACACCATCCGCTTCTGGTGGGCCGAGCACCACACGCACCATTCGTCAGAACACTACAATCTCACCACAGCTCTGCGACAGCCCTGGTTCGGCCCGCTCACCGGCCAGATCATCATGTCCGCGCCGCTGGTCCTGGTCGGCTTCCATCCCGCCTTCATCGCGCTCTCGGCTGGCGTGAACCTCGTCTACCAGTACTGGATCCACACCGAAGCCATCGGCCGCATGCCGCGCTGGTTCGAGGCCGTGATGAACACACCCAGCCATCACCGCGTCCACCACGCCACCAACCCCCGCTATCTCGACGCCAACTTCGCCGGCGTCTTTATCATCTGGGACAAGATGTTCGGCAGCTTCGTGCCAGAGCTCGAGTCCGACAAGCCGGTCTACGGCACGGTCAAGCCGATCAATACCTTCAACCCGGTGCGCGTCGCCTATGGCGAACTCTTCGGCCTGCTGCGCGATTGCGCCCGCGACGGCTTCCGCCCCTGGCGCTGGGTCGGCCGCTTTATCAACAAGCCCGGCTGGTCACCGGACGGCGCGCATTCACGCTCGCCTGAACTGAAAGCCGTCTACCTCGCCCAGCATCCCGAACAGACCGGCACGCCTGGCCTTCCAGCGAAATACCTCAAGCGCGCGTCCAGCCCAGCGGCGGTCGCTGCCGAGTAGCAGTCAAGAGCTTGTTTTAGCTCCCCGTCTTCAGCTGACCGCCGCACGACGAATCTGCCTTGGCGATCTGGTCGAGCAGGGCGCCCAGTTCGGCCTCCTGGCCGCCCTGCGCCATGCCCTTGAACGCGTCCGGCGGCATCTCCTTCTCAAGCGTCTCCGCGATACAGGTGCAGTACGCGGCCTCCCCGGCATTCGACGCGCACATGTCGCGGACTGCCCGCGCATTCTCGGACAGGCCGTCACCACATGCCGTCAACACCGGCAGGCAGAGACAAATAACAATCCTCACGACGCCTTCACCTTCTCGACCCACCGCTTCACCCGCGCCTCCAGAACGGGCAGAGGCACAGCGCCGCCACTCAGCACTGTGTCGTGGAAACCGCCCATTTTGAACTTGTCGCCAAGCTCCTTCTGCGCCTGCGCGCGCAGCTCCAGGATCCTGATCATGCCGATCTTGTACGCCGTTGCCTGTCCTGGCCAGACGAAATAGCGGCGGATCTCGGACTCGATCGCCGGCTTGGGCGTCGGCGAGTTGTCCATGAAGTATTTCACGGCCTGTTCCTCGGTCCATCCCTTCGCGTGTATGCCGGTGTCCACCACCAGCCGCACCGCACGCCACATCTCGTTGTTCAGGCGCCCCATGTCCGAATAGGGATCAGTGTAGAACCCCATCTCCTTGGCCAGCAGCTCGGTGTAGAGCCCCCAACCTTCCGAGTACGCCGTGTAGTCGGCCTGCGTCCGGAACACCGGAATGCCCATCAGTTCCTGTGCGATGGCGATCTGCATGTGATGCCCCGGCAAGGCCTCGTGATACGTCGTGCTCTCGAGGTCCCAGAGCGGCATCGCCGTCGTGTCAGAGAGGTGTACATAGTAGATGCCGGGACGCGATCCATCCGGCGTCCCCGGATAATAGTGCTGCACGCCACCGGGCTCCTCGCGGAACGCCTCGACGCGCTTCACCACCAGCGGCGCCTTCGGAAGAATGCCGAAGTATTCGGGCAGCTTGGCCCGCGCGCCGGAAACATACTCGTCCGCCTTCGCGAGATAGGCCGCGCGCCCCTCATCCGTGTTCGGAACGTAGAACTGCTTGTCCTTCCGCATGAACGCGAAGAACGCCGCCAGATCGCCCTTGAAGCCAACCTTCTCGCGGATTGCTTCCATCTCGCTGCGCAGCCGCGCGACTTCCTTCAGGCCCAGCTCATGGATCTCGTCCGCCGTCATCGCGGTCGTCGTCATCAGCTCCAGCATGGTGCTATAGTACGCCGCACCATCCTTCAGAGCACCGACACCCTGCGACTGAGGCGATGCATTCGCCTTGTCCGTTTCCAGCCACGCAATCACGCGCTCATAGACCGGCTCTATAACGCCAATCATCGCCTCGCTTGCCTGTGTCGCGAAAGCCTTGGCTTCGTCCGCGGTGATCTTCCCTTCGTCGAGTAGCTTCTTCGTCTTCGCCTTCACATCCACAAGTAGCGGCGAGTCCCCCCCGGCGGAGAATGGCGCGCCCGTGATCACATTGCGCGCCTCGCCGATCACCTGCTGGAACGAGAACAGCGGCGGCCTTATCCCCTCTGCAGCCGCCAGCTTCGACTGCTCGATCACCTGGTCAATCGCCGGTCCGAACGCCTGCAGTCGCGCGATATAGGCCTCCATGTCCGCCTTCTCGGCGACCTCATGGAAATTGATCATGAAGTTCGGCAGGTAGGTCGGGATAGAGTCCCGGATGAAGACATAGCCATGCCTCCGGAACTTGTCCGCCTTCTCGCTCTGGTCGAGCGACAGGGCCCACATGTCGAAGGATGTCCTCGATTCCTCATCCAGCTTTGCCGGATCGAACTTCGCCTTCATCTCCGCGACGCTCTCGCGCATCCAGGCGAGTTCCTTCTCAGTCGCTGCGTCGCTGAAATCGTCCAGCTTGTCCTGTTGCTCCTTGCGACCCAGCATGGTTAGCCGCATCGGGCTCATCGTCAGGCCCTCCTCATACTCGGCATCGAGATAAGCGGTGAGGTCCGCACTCGCCTTGGCGATATCCTCTGCCGTCGGCCCCGCAGGCGCGGCAGGCGAACAGGCGACAGCAAACGCCGCAAAAGCCGTGGCAAACATCAACCGCATCAATCTCTCCTCACACTTCCACCGGAAAGCCCGCCCTCATTCCCCAGAGCTGCGCAGCGGCGTCTCGAAGGACGAGGCGTGCTCACAGACCGCAGATCAATCAGCCTTCACTTTCGCAACCCACCGCTTCACACGCGCCTCCAGCACCGGCAGGGGCAATGCGCCACCGCCCAGCACCGTGTCATGGAAACCGGCATAGCTGAACGTGTCGCCCAGCTCTTGCTGAGCCATCGCGCGAAGCTCGAGGATCTTCAGCATGCCGATCTTGTAGGCAGTCGCCTGCCCCGGCCACACGATATAGCGGCGGATTTCCGACCGCACCGCGCCCTCCGGCGTCGGCCCATTCTCGAGGAAGTACTTCACCGCCTGCTCTTCGCTCCATCCCTTGGAGTGAATACCCGTATCCACCACGAGCCGGATTGCACGCCAGATCTCTGCGCCAAGCCGGCCGAAGTCAGAATAGGGGTCCTTGTAGAAGCCCATGTCCTTCGACAGCGCCTCGGCATAGAGCCCCCAGCCTTCCTGATAGGCTGTCGAGCCGTATTGCGTGCGGAACTTCGGAATCCCCGTCAGTTCCTGCGCGATGGCGATCTGCATGTGATGGCCTGGCACACCCTCATGGTAGGCGATCGCCTCCAGGGAAAAGGCCGGCATCGACGTCATGTCGCTGAGGTGTGCGTAGAACACGCCCGGCCGCGAGCCATCGGGCGTCGGCGGGAAATAGTGCTGCGCGCCACCCGGTTCCTCGCGGAACGACTCGACGCGCCTCACCACCAGATCTGCTTTCGGAAGGATGCCGAAATACTCCGGCAGCTTCGCTTCCATTGCCGTCAGATAGTCTTCCGACATCTTGATGTACTGGGCGCGGCCTTTATCGTTGTTCGGCAGCTGGAACTGCTTGTCAGCGCGCATGAAGGCGAAGAACTGCTGCAGCGTTCCCTTGAAGCCGACCTGCTCCTTGATCTTCTCCATCTCGCCATGGATGCGGGCGACCTCCTTCAGGCCGATCTCGTGGATCTCCGCGGCTGTCAGCGGCGTGGTCGTCTGCAACTCGAGGCTGGTGTTGTAGAACGCCTCGCCATCCTTCATCAGTGTGCCGGCACCCTGCGCCAGCTCGGCCGTGTTGACGCGGTCCGCACCGAGCCAGGCAATGATCCGGTCATAGGCAGGCTTCACGCTGTCCTTGAGCGCCTTCTTTGCGCTCGCCTGTAACGCCTTTGCTTCCTCAGGGGTAATTTTCCCGTCCTTCTGCAGCGTCGCGATCTCGCTCTTCGCGTCGGCCCACAGCGGCGAATCCGAGCCCGGCCCGAAAGGCGCGCCAGCGATCACATTCTTCGCTTCCTGCAGAGACTGGTCATAAGCAAAACGCGGTGCGTGATTGCCTTCCGCCGCCGCCAGCTTCGCGCTCTCGATCACCTGGTCCAGCGCCCGGGCCAGCGCGTTCAGGCGCGAGACATAGGCCTCCATGTCGGACTTGTCGGCGACAGTGTGAAAGCTGATCACGAAGTTGGGCAGGAAGACGTGCGGCCCGTCCTTCACGAAGACGTAAGGCGTGCGCCGGAATTTTGCGCCTTTCTCCATGAAGTCGAGTTGCGTCAGCCAGAGCTCGTAGGAGGTCAGCGCCTCTTCATCGAGCTTCGCAGGGTCGAACTTCTCTTTCAGCTCCGCGGCGCTCGCACGCATCCAGACCAGCTTGCGGTCCAGCTCGGCCTCGTCGAACTGATCCAGCTCGCCATAACGCTCCCGGCGGCCCTGGAAGGTGAGCCCGATCGGGCTCGTCAGCAGGTCCTCCTCATACTCGGCATCTAACCACGCGGTCAGCTCCGCACTGGTCTTGGCAACATCGAACCCCGCGGCAAACTCCGCACGGATCTGAGCAATGTCCTCAGCTCTCGGCGCAGCAGGCGCATTCGGCTGACACGCGACCACAAGGACCGCCAGGCTCGCAGCAAACAGGGCTCTCATCGTCACTCCCTCCGCATTCCGCATCATAATACGAGAGCTCCCTCGGCATGAGCGGGCCAAAGACAGCCTCAAGCAAGGGGGTGCGCTCACCGCCCGATCAACCCGCCTTCACCTTGGCAATCCACGTCCGCACCCGCGTCTCCAGAACAGGCAGCGGCAACGAGCCGCCCGTAATGACTGTGTCGTGGAAAGCTTTCCAGTCGAACTTGTCGCCCAGCTCCGCCTGCGCCTCGTCACGCAGCTTCTGGATCGCGATCATGCCGATCTTGTAGGTCGTGGCCTGCGCCGGGTTCAGCAGGAACCGCTTCACCTCGCTCTTGATCGAGCTCTCGGGTCGCGCTGAGTTGGCCATCGCCCATGCCACCGCCTCGTCCTCGGTCCAGCCTTTCGCATGCAGCCCCGTGTCGAGCACCAGCCGCACTGCGCGCCACAGCTCGGATGAGAGCCGGCCGAAATCGTTGTAAGGGTCCGTGAACCCGCCCATTGTCTTGCCGAGATCTTCCGCATAGAGGCCCCAGCCCTCGGCGAAGGCGCCATAGCCGTATTGAGTCCTGAAAACGGGAATGTCCGTGAGCTCGTTCTGGATCGCGATCTGCATGTGATGGCCCGGCACGCCCTCATGATAGGCAAGGCTCTCCAGCGCCCACAGCGACACCGCGCTCATGTCGATCAGGTGCGCGTAGAAGATGCCTGGCTGCTTCCCGTCAGGCGTCGGACCATAATAGTGCGCCGCGCCGCCCGGCTGCTCGCGAAACGCCTCGACGCGCTTCACCACCAGCGACGCCTTCGGCAACCGGCCGAAATACTCCGGCAGCCGCTTGTACATCGCATCGAGATAGCCCTGCGCCGTCGCAAGATACCTGGCGCGCCCCTCATCCGTGTTCGGCAGGTAGAACTGCTTGTCCGTCCGCATGAAGTCGAAGAAGGCCCGCTTGTCGCCCTTGAACCCGACAGTATCGCGGATCTGGTCGATCTCGGCATGGATGCGCGAAACCTCACTGAGCCCTAGCTCATGGATCTCATCCGCCGTCATCTTCGTCGTCGTCTGCAACTCCAGCGCGACATTGTACCAGTCTGCGCCCTTCGGCAGCGTCAGCGCGCCCACCTTGCCCGACGGCGCATTGGCAATGTCGGAATCGAGCCAAGCGATCAGTCGCTGATACGCCGGCCTCACCTGCCCCGTCAGCGCTGCAGCAGCCGCATCCAGCCACGCCTTCTCCTGCTCCGCCGTCGCCTTGCCCGCCGCCTTCAGCGCGCCGACCTTCGTCTTGAAGTCCGCGAACAGCGGCGAGTCCTCGCCTGGCCCGAACGGCGCGCCAGTGATCACATTCTTCGCTTCCGTCGCCGTCCGCTCATAGCCGAATTTCGGCGTGCGGACACCATCTCCCGCGGCCAGCTTCGTCCGTTCGACATACTGGTCGAGCACCGCCCCCAGCTGCCCAATCCGCGCGACATACGCATCCGCATCCGCCGGCTCATCCACCTTGTGATAGGTGATCAGGAAATTCGGGATGCCCGTATGCGGCCCGCCAAATCCGAAGATGTAGTCGTGCCGCTGCCACTGGCTCCGCGTCTCAGCCCGCGCCAGCTCCAGCTCCCAGATGGCCCACGACGTCTTCGCATCATCGTCCAGCTTCGCCGGATCAATCTGCGCCTTCATCGCGGCCACGCTCTCTCGCCGCCACTGCAGCTGCTTCTGCGCGTCGCCCTCCGAAAAGTCGCCAAGCTGGTCGTACAGCTCCTTGCGCCCCATCGAGGTCAGCATCATCGGGTTCATCGCGAGCTCTTCTTCGAACTCCGCGTTGAGATACGCGGTAAGCTTCTGGCTTTCAGCAGCAAGGTCATCCGCCGTCGGACCAGCCGGCGCCGCAGGGCTGCACGCGACCGCAAGGGCGATGAAGCCAGCCGCAATAAAAAGTCTCATGATGAACCGCGTCCCGTAAGCATGCCCTCAACCTTCGCGGCGGCCGTTCAGGCCTCCTCAGGATGGGGGCTGTCCAATGCCGGTGCAGCTACACCCTCATCCTTAGGAACGGACGAAGTCCGCGTCTCGAAGGAGGAGGGCATGCTCACCGGCGCCTCAACACTCAAGCCGCCTTCTGCTCTTCGATCCAGCGATCGATCTTCCGCTCAAGCACCGGCAAGGGCAGCGCCCCACCACCCAGGATCTGGTCATGGAAAGCCGGATAGCTGAACCTGCCTCCCAGCGCGGTTCGCGCCCTATCCCGCAGTTCCTCGATCTTAAGCATGCCGATCTTGTAGGCCGTCGCCTGCCCCGCCGATGTAATGTAGCGGCGCACTTCGGATGCAATCGCTCCATCAGCGACGGACGAGTTCTCAGTAAAATACTTCACCGCCTGCTCCTCGGTCCACCCCTTGGAGTGAATGCCGGTGTCGACCACGAGCCGGATTGCGCGCCAGATCTCGCCCGAAAGCTGGCCGTAATGGCTGTAAGGGTCCTTCAGGAACCCCATCTCCTTCGACAGCGCTTCCGAATACAGCCCCCAGCCTTCCGAGTAAGCCGTATAGCCATACTGCGTCCGGAATTTCGGCAACTTGTTCGGCCCCGTCTCGGCTTCCAGCTCCTGCTGGATCGAGATCTGCATGTGATGGCCCGGCAGGCCTTCATGATAGGCGATGTCTTCCAGCATGTAGGTCGGCATCGCGTTCATGTCGGAGAGATGAGCGTAATAGATGCCCGGGCGCGACCCGTCGGGCGTGCCGGCCTGATAGTGCTGCGCGCCACCCGGCTCCTCGCGATAGGGCTCAACGCGCTTCACGATGAGATCAGCCTTCGGCAGACGACCGAAGTACTTCGGCAGCGCCAGCTTCATCTCGTCGATATGCCTGGTCGCGCGGTCGATATACTCCTGCGCGCCAGCCTCGTTATTCGGCAGGTAGAACTGCTTGTCCGTCCGCATGAAGGTGAAGAACTCCGGCAGCGTGCCCTTGAAGCCCGCCTGTTCCTTCACCTTCTCCATTTCGCCCTGGATACGCGCGACTTCGGACAGGCCAAGCTGGTGGATCTGGTCCGCAGTCATGTCAGTCGTCGTCATCAGGTTCAGCATCGCGTTGTAGTACGCCTCGCCATTCGGCAGCGCACCCACGCCCTGCGGCGTAGCCGCGGCATTCGCCTTGTCCTCAGTCACCCACGCCGACAGACGATCATAGGCTGGCTTCATCTTGTCGACCATCGCAAGCCGAAGCTGCTCCGCCAGCGCGACAACCTCTTCAGGCTTCAGCTTGCCCGCATCGCCCAGCGCCTTGATCTTGGCCTTGCCATCCGCGAACAGCGCAGAATCGGGGCCGGGACCAAACGGGGCGCCCGTCAGCACCCGCTTCACTTCCGAAATTGTCATGTCATAGGCGAAGCCCGGCATGCGAATGCCATCGGCCGCTGCCAGCTTGGCGCGATCGATCAAAACGTCGATCGTCGGTCCGATCGCATTGACGCGCGAAACATAGGCCTCAACGTCCGACTTCTCGTCCACACGGTGCTGGTTCACCATGAAATTGACCAGGCCCGTATGCGCCCCGCCCCGACCGAAGAGGTAGCGATGGCGGCGGAACTCAGCAGACTTCTCTGCCCGCGCCAGTTCCAGCTCCCAGATCTCGTAGGACAAGCGCGCGTCCTCGCTGAGGACTTCCGGCTTGAACTTGGCCTTCATGTCGGCCACCGACTCGCGCCGCCAGGCAAGTTCGCGTTCCATGGCTGCTTCTGAGCGATCGTCGAGCTCTCCATAGCGATCCTTGCGCCCTTGCGAGGTCATCTCCTGAGGAGACTCCTTGAGCTCCTCCTCATACTCGGCGTCCAGATACGCTACGAGGTCCGCGCTGTTTTTCGCGATCTCCTCAGACGTGGGGCCCACCGGCGCCGCTGGCGCGCAAGCCACGAGCAGCGCCGCCATCGCGACCGCGCCAAAAATCGACCTCATACTGCATACCCCACTGGAATGACCTGCCCTGACGTGCCGCCGATATAGCGCGATGGTTCCGCCACTGTCACGCGGGGTGGCACCCTCTGCGCTTCGGGCGCCTCCCCTGCCTGCAACGAGGGAAGACTTCTTCGTGTTCTAAGTAGATGTCCTCTCTCGGCTGCGGAGCGGACGGGCGCCCAAGTCTGAGGAAAATCGATGTTCGCGTTTGAGGAAACTCAGGGTCACGTCCACCTGAGTGGTGTAAATTGGGGCGGCCAAGCAGTGTACCGGCTCAGGCCGCGCGCGATGTAAGTATCGGCGTTGCGGCAGGCGACGCAAGAGCGAACCGGTCGGCTTCCTCCTCGA